>SPJL01043770.1_pt1 | contig 12390 bp, 7 predicted proteins | sample 3741751 | NCBI WGS metagenome assembly SPJL01 (sample SAMN10925998, study PRJNA522277) | cold seep metagenome | isolation source: Elba SIP-enriched marine methane seep metagenome, extraction at timepoint T3 | place: Italy: coast of Elba, Mediterranean Sea | reverse complement strand
TCGGCCTTCGCCTCTTCCTCCTTTTTCGCCTCCGCCCTGCTAGCGATAGCCTAAAAGCCATGCGTCGCCGCAAAGTCGATGAGGCCGATTTGCCCAATGATACCCTAGCCCTTTTTAACTTGGCTACCGAGCAAATGACCAAGCTTCCCAATGTCAAGCGTTTTACCTTACCCAAAAAATGGTCCGGTAGTATGGCCTACCTCCTTGATCCCGCGCCGGAGGATACGACGAAGGCCAAAAAAGACGAAGACAGCCACCATTTGGTCGTCCGCGAACTGGCCAGTGGCCATTGTGATACCTTTCCTGCGGTTACCCATTTTAAAATCGCGGAGGAAGGCCCACGAATCATTTTTAGTAGCAAGGGGCAGGATTCGACTTTTCAGGCCGGTCTTTACCTCTACACTACCGATACCCGACAGTTGCGGATGCTCTTCCAAGGCGATGGAGATTATAAACAACTCGCCATCGATCGCCCAGGAACACAAGTCGCTTTTCTCGCTGATTTGGATACCACCGAAGCACGAGTTCGCCCGTTTCAGTTGTATTATTGGAAAAACAATCAAGATAGCGCCCAACATATTACGGCTACTACTCCTACTTCGCCGCAAGATCAGTGGCGGGTATCGGAAAATGGTAAGGTTTATTTTTCCCAAAATGGTCAACGTTTATTTTATGGTATTGCCCCACCGCCCATTCTCTCTGACACTACGCTGCTAGAAGAAGAAATTGTCCAGGTCGAAGTGTGGCATTATCAAGATAAGCGGACCTACCCTCATCAAAAGATTGAATTAGAAAAGGATAAAAAGCGAACCTATCTGGCCTATTACGATACGCGCCAAAATCGCTATGTCCAATTGGGAGATTTGGAACGACCACAAGTAAAAATTGGAGAAGAGGGCAATGCGGCTTTTGCCTTGGCCCAAGATGAAAACCCTTATTTGGAAAAAATCACTTGGGAAGGTTTTCCTTCGTATAAAAACCTAACAGTGGTTGAGATAGCTACTGGAAAAGTAAAAGAGATTGCTCAAGCGGTACGTGCCAATCCGGAGGTATCTCCAGGGGGGCAATATGCCTATTGGTACAGTACGCCCGATTCGGCCTGGTTTTCTTATTCCTTTGCCCAAGGGCAGCAACATCGTTTGGCGGGAAAAGAAATAAGCATTTTTTACGATGAGCTAAACGATCTTCCGATGTTTCCCTACGAAATTGGGAGTGCAGGTTGGTTAAAAGACGATCAAGCGTTCTTGGTTTACGATCGTTATGATATATGGCAGCTCGATCCTAGTGGAAAGGTAGCCCCCAAACGTTTGACCAAGGGGCGGGAGGAAAAAACCATTTTCCGTTATTTTAGAACAAATCCTGAAGAACGTTATATTGACCCCAGTGTGCCAGCCCTCTTGCGCAGCCAACGAGAAAACGATCGCGCCGAGGCCTATCATTTTATGAATTGGCAAAACGGAGGCTTACAAGAACTCGTCGGAGGAGAATATGCCTTAGCACGTCGTCCATTAAAGGCTCGCAATAGCAATGACTTTCTCTATACCAGGGAGAACTTTGAAATTTTCCCCGACCTGCTCCTCGCTCGTAATGCCAATTTTACGGAGGCCAAACGCATCAGTCATGCCAATCCACAGCAGAAGGAATATTCCTGGGGAACGATGGAGCTTTACGAATGGACTTCGCTGGATGGGCAAAAGTTGCAAGGCCTTTTGGTTAAACCCGAAAACTTTGATCCGACCAAAAAGTATCCCTTACTCGTCAATTTCTACGAACGCAGTAGTCAACGCGTACATCGTCACCGTGCGCCCTACCCTCACCGTTCTACGATCAATTATACCTACTACACCAATCGGGGTTACGTGATCTTTAACCCTGATGTGCCCTATCGGATTGGCTATCCTGGTGAAAGTGCCTTACAAGCTGTGACCTCGGGGGTTACCGCTCTACTCAACGAAGGTTTTATCGATGCCGACCGTATGGGAGTACAAGGCCATAGTTGGGGAGGCTATCAAGTCGCTCATATGTTGACCAAGACCAACATTTTCCGTTGTGCCGAATCGGGTGCTCCGGTAGTCAATATGTTTAGCGCCTACGGTGGTATCCGCTGGCGTTCGGGTTTAAGTCGGATGTTTCAATACGAACATACGCAAAGTCGAATTGGTGGAACGATTTGGGAATACCCCCTGCGCTATTTAGAGAACTCGCCTCTTTTTGCATTGGATAAGGTTGAAACCCCAGTACTTATCCTACACAACGATAAAGATGGAGCCGTTCCTTGGTATCAGGGGATTGAATATTTCATGGGGCTGCGCCGTTTGGGTAAACCCGCTTGGATGCTCAATTATAATGGTGAACCACACTGGCCCCTCAAGCGTCAAAACCGTTTGGATTTCAATTTGCGGATGCAACAATTCTTTGATCATTACTTACTCGATGCGCCCAAGCCCAGGTGGATGAAACGCGGTGTTCCGGCATTAGAAAAAGGAATTCTGCAAGGATTGGAGCTAGAAGAAGATTAAAATAGAAATCTGTGGAACTAAATGACGATAAATCTACTTATCTCATTTTGTCCCACTATCACTAGCACATGTCCAGAATCATTGACTTCTTCCGGGAGGCGCTCAACAGTGAAGAGAAAGAATATACTTCAGGAAGTATTCGTCGAGCAATTTTCCTTTTATCGATTCCGATGATATTGGAAATGTTGATGGAATCGCTTTTTGCGGTGGTTGATGCCTATTTCGTAGGTAAGATCAGTGTGGAGGCGGTAGCCACGGTTGGCCTGACGGAATCGGTGGTGATGTTGATTTACTCGGTGGCCATTGGTTTGAGTACGGCGGCCACTGCGGTAGTGGCTCGGCGGGTGGGGGCGAAGAATAAGGAAGGTGCCAATCAGGCGGCGGTCCAAGCCATTATGATTGGTGTGGTGATGGCCATTGTAATGGGGGCCTTGGGCAGTTATTTTGCGGAGGACATCTTGCGTTTGATGGGAGCCGAAGAAGCCGTCATTACTACTGGAGTCGGTTACACCCGGATCATCTTTGGGACCAATATCGTCATCATTTTACTGTTCTTACTCAACGGTATTTTCCGTGGCGCGGGAGATGCCAATATGGCCATGCGGTCGCTTTGGTTGGCCAATGGTCTCAATATCATTCTCGATCCAATTTTGATTTTTGGCTGGGGCCCTTTTCCCGAGCTTGGGGTAGAAGGTGCGGCAGTAGCCACTTCGATTGGTCGAGGGGCCGGAGTGCTTTTTCAACTCTATATTTTGTTTCGGGGCTTGGGGATTCTAAAGGTTAAGGTTAGCGATTTTAAAGCCAACTGGACCATTATCAAAAACTTGATCAATATTGCCGCTGGAGGTGCCGGGCAGTATATTATCGCTTCGGCGAGTTGGATTTTTTTGGTGCGAATTATTGCTCAATTTGGTAGTGAAGAGGTGGCGGGGTATACCTTTGGTTTGCGTTTGATCATCTTTACGGTGATGCCTTCTTGGGGTATGGCCAATGCCGCAGCTACTTTGGTAGGACAGAACTTGGGGGCTAAAAAGCCCGAGCGTGCGGAGGCCAGTGTATGGCAAACCTCGCTATACAATGCCGTTTTTCTTTTGTTCATTTCCATCATTTACTTTATTTGGGCGGATTATTTCTTGGCCTTTTTTACAGACAATCCCAAGGTGATCGAGGCCGGGGTGCTTTGTATTCGCATCCTCTGTGCGTCCTATGTCTTCTTTTCCTTTGGAATGATTATCTCCCAGGCCTTTAATGGCGCAGGCGATACCCGCACTCCAACCTGGATTAACTTCGTTTGTTTTTGGCTTGTCGAAATTCCACTGGCTTATTTTTTAGCCTTGGGCTTGGAATGGGGGCCGGCCGGCGCTTACTGGGCCATTGCCGTTAGTGAAACCTTGCTCGGGATTATTCTGATTATTATTTTCCGACAAGGGAAATGGAAGAAGGTGGAGGTGTAGCAGCAATAAGAACCAAGAAGGAAAAAATTTCAAAAAAACCACTCTCTGCAAAAAAAATAGTGTTTGCTCCCTTAAAATCCCCCCTGTAATAGCTAAAAAACAGTGAGTCTCAAAAGAGAATACCCTCCAGAAGCTGGTAGGTAGAAAAGTATCTCAACCGAGCAAATAAAAAAGGAGCTGCCTCAAATTAAGAGACAGCTTCCTCTAAAAAACATTATCATCAATAAAAAATAACGGGATTTCTTGTTCAGTTTAATCTTGTGTTTATTTAATCACAATGGTACTTTTTGCGTAGCTACTTTCGGTTCTCAATAAGAGAAAATAGGTTCCAGCTGGATATTGACTCACCTCAATTTGCGCTACACGATCTTGTACCTGACGGTTTTCTAGGATGGCTCCCCGAACATCTATCAACTGAGCGATTACTCCTTCTTGCAACATTTCATCACTCACTTCTACCTGGATAAAGTCAGAAGCAGGATTAGGTGTTACTGCGATTTTCACTTCCTCCAAACCACGTACTGCAGTATTCAAGTCTGGTAGCAATACATCTTCGATTACGTGTACCACGCCATTGTAAGTACGGATATCGGTAATCACCACTTTGGCATCATTGATAAAAACGCCATCGTTGTTGATCGTTACGGTAATATCTTGGCCGAGTACGGTCTCTGCCACTTGATCATTGCTCAAATCCGTTGATAGGACTTCACCAGAAAGGGCGTGGTATTGTAAAATCTTAGCGAGGTCGCCTGTAGGGTCTACTAAGAGTGCATCGAGCGTACCAGCAGGTAATTTTCCGAAAGCTTCATCGGTAGGTGCAAAGAGTGTAAAAGGGCCAGCACCGGAGAGGGTTTCTACCAATTGGGCGGCACCAACTGCTTGCTCCAAAATCGTATGTACTTCGCTGTTGACTACTACATCAACAATTGTTTCTGCGGGGGGAAGGATAACGGCATCGATCACATGTACTACTCCATTGAGCGTACGGATATCGGTAATTGAGATTTTAGCACCATTGATAAAAGCGCCATCACTATCGAGACGGAAATCAACATTTTGTCCTAATAAGGTTGTGACGCTTAGTCCATCGCTAAGGTCTGCTTCAAAGGCTTCGTTGCCGAGGGCGTGGTAGAGTAAAATACGAGCGAGGTTACCCGTAGGATCTTGTAATAATTCGGCTACGGTGCCATCAGGTAAGTTGTTAAAGGCCTCATCGGTTGGTGCAAAAAGGGTGTATTCAGCATCCCCATCTTGTAGGGCCTCGTCGAGTTCTGCGGCATCGATGGCAGCTTTCAGAGTCGTGTGTACAGAGCTAGCCGCCACTACATCGTATACGTTATTGACTGGTAAAATAACGGCATCCACCACATGTACGATTCCATTGAGGGTCACGATATCCGTTACGGTTACTTCTACATCATTGATAAAGACACCATCGTTGGTAATGCTTACGTTTACATCGGGGCCAAAGAGGGTACTTAAGTCTTGGCCATCCGACAAATCTTCTTCGAAGAACTCCTCTCCTACTACGTGGTACAATAAAATCTTAGCGAGGTCGCCCGTAGGATCTTGTAATAAGGCATCAAGTGTTCCCATTGGCAAATTTTCAAAGGCTTCATCGGTAGGAGCGAAAACGGTAAAGGGACCATCTCCTTCTAGTGCCATTTGCAATTGAGCGGCACCTACTGCTTGTTCTAAGATGGTATGATCGGGGCTATTTACAATAACTTCTGCTACGGTAAGCGCAGGTAAAATAACAGCATCTACTACATGTACGATTCCATTAAAAGTAATGATATCTTCAATAATCACTTCTGCATCATTGATAAAGATGCCATCATTATTGATTGTAACTTCAATATTTTGTCCAAGAACCGTGGGCACCGACAAACCATTACTTAGATTGTCGGATGACGCTTCACCTCCCAACACGTGGTGAGCGAGGATACGCGTCAAGTCGCCCTCGGGATCCATTAACAATTCATCCAGTACGCCCATCGGAAGGGCGGCAAAAGCGGCATTGGTAGGAGCAAAAAGCGTAAAACGAAGGTCCGGATCACCAAGTACATCGTCAAGTTCTGCGGCATCGATGGCAGCTTTCAGGGTGGTATGCACCGAACTGTTGGCCACTACATCATAAATGGAAGCTGATGGAGGTAGGAGTACCGCGTCGAGCACATGTACTACGCCATTCGTAGCGGGTATATCCTTTAGGGATACAAAAGCATCATTGATCGTAACATCATTATTATTGTCGATGCTTACGGTTACTTCTTGCCCCAGAGCAGTACGAACGACTTGCCCATCAGATAAATCGGTAGAACGGGCTTCTCCGTTGACCACATGATAAAGTAAGATTCGCGCGAGATCGCCAGTTGGGTTTTGTAATAATTCAGCAACTACCCCATCCGGTAAATTATCGAAAGCATCATCGGTAGGAGCGAAAACCGTTACGGAACTAGCATTGCTTAGTGGATCTGCCAGACCGGCGGCAACCACAGCAGTTTCGAGGGTATTATGAGCAGGGCTATTCACAATAATGTCCACCACCGTTTGAGATATTGCAAAGGTGCTAATCAAGGTGAACAAAGCAATATGGAAAGCTTTTAACATGATTGATTTTTTTAGAAAGTGAATGAGTTTACCAGGGCATTTGGCGAGCAAATGCAGACTAAAAGATTAATAAATAAGGTGTTGTAAATACCTAGGGGCTTTTGGCGCCAAAGGTCTTGACTAATCCCAGCGAGAGGTGATATCGGTCTACTCGCGTTTCATAATCGTTTTGAGAAAAGATAGCATGTACACCACTCGTCCAATCTCCCATGAGTGCTAGCTGTAGATTGGGAAGCAGTTTATAATTTAAGGCAAGGCCCAAGCGATAATCCAGATGCCAGTTTTGCAACTGTGTTTGCAATGTGGTTGACCGCTTGACCTCGTCATAACGAATCAAGTCGTGATGGGTGTCGATCGATTCAATATTGTTTTCAAGGTCTAGTAAGTAGTTGATGCCGAGGCCCACAGTAGCCGAGGGAGTGAAACGCCCGCGCCGCCCAAGTGGAAAAAGTTGTAGGCCGATGGGAATATTAAGATTTTCGATCAGGTGCTGCGATTTAAAATCGACGAGCAAATCGACGGGGTCCGTTAGAGCGGGTTGATCCATTTGTTCGCGGTTGAAGCGAAACTGTGCTTCGGTAGCGCCATAAGGCGTGGCCAGATTCAAAGTATAATCATTGCTGGCGGAAGCATTGGTCTCGTCATCAGGGTTGTAAATCAGGTTTGAATTATGACCAGAATTTACGCGTATTCTTTCGTACTGTATCCCTGCAAAAAGACTGAGGTGTTCGTTCCAATCCCAAGCCGCTTGAACTCCGGTATACCATCCCCATTGATCGGTATAATTAAAATCAAAAGCGGCTAGATCAGATTGATATTGATCGCTGATGCGATGTTTCCAGTAGACTGCTCCAGCCAAGTCGGTAAAACGAAAAGCGGGGCTTGTTTTATCTTCAGGAATAATGGGCGTCAGGTTCTCCAATTCGTAAGTTAGTGGCGGCAGTTCGTTATGGAGCAGTGGTAAATGGTCAAGACTGGTGCTGGGTGTAGCTAGTGGTGTTATCTCCGTTGCCATCGGTGCTGACGCGGGAGAAAGGCTTGGCAGCTCCTCCGTGGTAGACTTAAGATCAGTATTTGCGGTAGTTGTTGAAGCAGCGACTCCTGGAGAAAGGGCCTTAGTGGATTCCCCTTTAGTCGAACTACTATTAATCGTACTAATCGGGGTGGAAACAGGAACTGTTGAGTTCGCCTTACTGGTTTTAGACATTTCATACACTGGCTCCTCGACCACAGTAGTTGTTGAGGGGGAATCTTGACCTGGAATCTCTAGCGATTGATTCTCCTGAACTCCTGTGAGTTGATCTTGGTGCTCGATAGAAGCCGATTCAAGATGGTTTTCAAAGCTCCAATTTTGCACTGAACTACTAATTAGCTCTTCTCCTTCATTTCCGCCTGACCACCAGAAAAAACCTAGTAGGCTTACTAGGATCAGCCCCATGCTCCACCACCATAGTAGTTTGCGACGTCGATCTTTCGGGATTGGCAGCTCAGTAGCAATGCCTTCCCACAGATCTTCATCGGGAGTATTCCAACTCTCCTCCGGCTGTTGGCCTTCGTTGAAGCTATTTCTCCAAATGTCGTCAAATTTATCCATGATCCTGATTAAGTACTCGCTGATTAATAGAAATTCTTCTCTGCAAAAGATTACGCGCCTTCATCAACTGTGATTTGGAAGTGCTGACGGAGATATTAAGTTCCGCGGCAATTTCTTTGTGGGCGTAGCCATCGATTACATACATGTTGAAAACGGTTCGATAACCATAAGGTAATCCTTGAACAAGTTTCAACATTTCCTGGAGCGACAATTGGGAGAGTGCGTCTACTTCGAGCGAGGCCATTTGTTCCGCTCTGGTGATATTGACCGAGTAAAGACTCTGCTTTCGAATGTTGCTCAGGCAAACATTGATGGCGATGCGCTTGGCCCAGGATTCAAACACGCCTTTGGTGTCGTCGAATTGTTGGAGGTTTTTAAAAATATTGATGAATGCCTCCTGTAAATAATCCTGTGCCGTACTGCGATCTTTTGCATAACGCAAACAAACCATAAACAAGCTTTGCCTGTAATGCTCATACAAGCTTCGATACGCTTGCTGACTCCCCTTTAAGGAAGCCTTGATGAGTTTGATATCTCTGATTTGTTTACTCAAAATCCGTTATCTTTTATACTGCCAATATGCTTTTAGTTGCCAATGGGTTGCCTGAGATGAAAAAAAATTGCAATCCTATTCGAATAGCATGATTTACTTAAACCAGTGCGGAAAGAAAACCTACAAAGGCAAGAATTGTTTAGGCAATTCGAAGGGAGAATGAACTTGGTAATCTTGCGACAAAAAAGAGTGCAGCTTACTTTTTTACAAAAAAAATGGTGACCCTCCAGAAGAGGACCACCATGCTCAGTACATAACGTTTTTAATTCTTAGACGTCTTTTATGTTTATACTCCGGGGATGGTGTAATAAATCACCTCATCGGGGCAGCCATTATTATAGGAAATCTTAACCTCCACCAAGATGGGGGCTCCAGTGGAATAGAAAGAAAAGTTGCTTTGAAAGTTGTTGACGCATCCTGCCGTACTATTAAAATCAGTCCAGGTAGTCCCATTATCCGCTTTAACGCAGATCTCAGCTACGGACTGTACACAGTTGTCTCCATTCAATACATCAACAATCAGATCACCAAAGGTTCCTTCGCCAATTTGTTCTTGAAAACCAAAGGCGGTAGCCTCGCAACAATCAATTTGGGGTAAATTGGTGCTGGCGCAACCGTCGCAAACCGCATCGAGTTCAAAGCTAAGGTCGGGGCTGGCGCTACAATCCCAAGCTTCAGGACGACCGTCGATACTGGTAGAAAAGATGGTACAAACTTCTTCATTGGTAGAGCCAAAGATGGTAATATCTAATCCGGGAATAGAGCTACAGCCGCTAGAGTTACCGTTATTGACGATGTGAGCGGTATAGCTATGTCCAGAAGGCAGGGCTAGCAACTGGTCATTTGGAGTAGGGACGGTGTAAGGGCCAAAGGTGAAGGTGTTGCCCAGTTCATCGCAAAAATTTAGGTTAAAGCCGAGGAAATCGCCAGGGTTACAACAATCGCCACAATCGCTGACGTCGTAGCTGAGGAGAAAATAGCAGAGTTCGGGATTGCCTTCGTTTTCCTCATTCCCCTGACAGGCGTGGAGCGTAAATGCCAAGAGTAAAAGGCCTAGTAATTGGTTAAAGTTAATTTTCATGGTTTAATATTTTAAGATTGATTGAATTTTGAAGTCCCTAATTGAATAGCAACAAGAGAGCGTTCATTTAGAAAAGGAAAGGTAACCGCAGAAACGAGATTAATTTTTTATTTTCCTATTTTCGCCTTAAAGTTGTTTACAAAATCAAGACTATGGACCTCAGCAATATTGATACAATACTCTTTGACTTAGGTGGAGTACTAGTGGATTGGAATCCGCGCTATGTTTTTCGTCAGATTTATGATACCGAGGAAGAGGTGGACTATTTTCTAGCTAATATTTGCACCCCGGATTGGAATGAGCAACAGGATGCGGGGCGCTCCTTGTCTGAGGCGACGACTAGTTTGATTTTGCAATATCCTCAATATGCTGATCCGATTCGGGCTTATTATGGGCGTTGGTCTGAAATGCTCGGTGGGCCAATTGATGGCACTGTAGCCATCTTGGATCAATTGCGGCAGGAGAAAAAATATCGGCTTTATGCCCTAACCAATTGGTCGGCGGAGACTTTTCCCATTGCTCAGGAGCGGTATGAGTTTTTGCAATGGTTTACCGATATCTTGGTATCTGGCGTAGAAAAGCTAAAGAAACCGCAGCCAGAGATTTACCACTTGGCGATGGCTCGCTTTGGTTTAGCGGCGGAGCGAACGCTATTTATTGATGATAGCCTTCGGAATGTAGAAGGCGCCCGAGCGGTGGGTATGCAGGCTTATCATTTTCAAGGGCCTGAGGCCCTACGGGCCTTGCTGGGGCTTTAAAACATTTCTATTTATTTACTCTCTTCGTAAACATCTTATGAATGATGGTCCATTTATCTGCCACCTTGGCCAACATAAAGTAATCTATATAAGGTGTTCCTCCCTCCGGAGATGATATTTGCACTTTGGCAACAGCTATATCATTTTCATAATCAATGGTAATAATCTTTCCAATTTCCCCGGTTGGCTTTCCTTCTTTAGTATCCTCAATATATGCTTTGCCACTCCATGTTTTTAAGTCGCCGTTTTTGACATAGTAAAGGTTCAAGTCTGGATGGAATGCCTCTTTTAGTCGATTGGGTTGGCCATTCGTGGACCCTTCGATATAGTCAATTAAGGTTTCCGTTATTTTTTCGATCTCTGGCTTTTCGTCGTTTGACTGTGCCTTTAAAATGGCCGTGCTTAAACCAAGAATCAGTACTAAAGAGAATAACGCTTTAAATTTCATCTTACTCTATTGTTTTTATTTTTCAATGTTGATATTTACCATACCACTTGCTTTGCTATGGGCTTTTTCTATTTTTATAAAAATCTCGAAGTATAAAAAAGGCTTTCTTCTTTTCCCCATTTTCGGCAATAAGACCTTTTCGGTTCCAACCATCTTGTATTCCCGGCAGCACTCTCCTTGGCGACCTAAAGTCCACTAATATCCAAGGCGAAATCCCTTGGATACCTTTTACCTTATCAACCATTTTCAAGGTCTTTATATACAAATCCTCTTGAAATTCCTCCGTCCACCTGGTATTTCTACTTCCGTGTAGGCCCGACTTTGCGCCTGCGCCGAATTCAGAAATCAGGACTGGTTTATCTTGATCGATTTTCCAAGTAATGGTTTCACACTTTTCTGGAAGTCCATCATACCAACCTATATACTGATTGAAACTCAACACATCAACTACCTCAGCAAAAGGATCGTCAATTGTTCTGATCAATGGATTGCCTTGGTAATTTTTTTGCTCTAGTGCAGCACTTATCAATCTGGTGTTGTCTTTAGACCTCGCATGATTAGCCAATTTTCTTAAGAAAATATTTCTAGATACTACATTTGGCGTTTCGTTGGCCATCGACCAAATGATTACACTTGCTCGATTTTTATCTCTTGCTATCAATTCAGAAAGTTGGTTTTCTGCATTCTCATAGGTCTCTGGGTTGTCCCATGAAATAGTCCAGTAAACAGGGTTTTCTTCCCATACTAATATTCCTTTCTGATCGGCTAATCTAACCATATGTTCGTTATGAGGATAATGGGCTAAACGAACATAATTACAGCCTAACTCTGCTGCCCATTCTAAGAGTTGCTCTGCATCTGCTTCTGAGTATCCTCTACCGCTTCGCAAGGGGCTTTCTTCATGGATAGAGATTCCTTTAAGATAGATTGGTTGATCGTTGAGTAAAATTTGAGCACCTTTCGTATTAATCGTTCGAAATCCAATTTGGTCGCTTACTATTTCTTCTTCGGTTTGTATTTTCACCTCGTACAAAAATGGATCCGCAGGAGACCAATATCGAATCTCAGCTGCCTCTAATTCAAATGCCACATATCCCTTTTCATTAGTTTCCAAATTCTCCTTTATGCCTAATTCAGGGATATCAACTTGAATACTTTTCTTACTTATGGTTTCCCCATTTAACCTAATATATCCCTTAATGATTTTATTATTACTAGGACTTAGCTGAATAAAGTAATCTTGAATAAAATTGGAAGAAGTTTCGACTAGCTTTACGTCTCTAGTTATTCCTCCATAATTCCACCAATCCGTATTTAAGGTTGGTATTCCCTCTTTCAATCTTTTATTGTCTACTTTTATCACCAAG
>SPJL01044522.1_pt1 | contig 12399 bp, 7 predicted proteins | sample 3741751 | NCBI WGS metagenome assembly SPJL01 (sample SAMN10925998, study PRJNA522277) | cold seep metagenome | isolation source: Elba SIP-enriched marine methane seep metagenome, extraction at timepoint T3 | place: Italy: coast of Elba, Mediterranean Sea | reverse complement strand
GGTTCAAAGCAACACGCTTCGAGCTTAGTACCGAGCACATTGAGGATCGGGCCTTGGGGGTTTTCCATGGTAGAAAAATTAGAATTATGAGGAAAGATTGGGAGCAAAAATGTAAGGGTAAAGCTGCTCAGAAAGTAGAAAATGAACTTCATTGATTATTATAATCTCAACTAAGGTTAAGAAGTGGTTTACCAATGAAATTCATTTTCTGGAGAAATGTTCAAGTCTAGCCCATTTCTAGGTCTAATTAACCAGACGTCGGCCTTTTTTGTAGCGAATTACGCGAGCATCGGGGTAACTAGCTAATACGATACTGGTTAAGAATTTATTGGCATCTCGCCAATCGGCGAAATCGCCCATGAGGTAGGCATAGGCCCCATCTTTTCGTTGCTCTACGCTAAGATCACCATGCTTGGAGAAAATTTCGTGGCTTTCTGGTAATTCATAAGGCGCTACGAAAAACTCTACCCGATAACCGGAATAATTGTAGGGAATCTTCATGGCCTTGGGGCGAAATTCTGCCGTTCCTACTTCGGGAAGGTCTGAGATAATCCGGGAATCATTATTCTTTTCGCCATCGAACTCCGCATAAGTGGGAGTGGTAGAAGTTGTGGGTTCTGGTTCGACCTCCAATTTAGGTTTAAATGGTCGCCGTCCTGTATTGGAAGAAGTGGTCGGGCTAGTTCCTGCCGTGTTACTATAGTCCGTGGGGCGATTAGCGGGGGTGTTAGGTTTGCTAGTCGAAACTTTGGGGGTAGTAGGTCTTGTGGTCGCTTTAGGCTTTGGTGTAGTGGGCTGGGTAGTGCGAGGCGGTTTATTGGCTACGCGATTTTCCAAGGGTGCGCTGGGCTTGGGAACCTGACCTTCTAATTCAAATTGACTAGGCGTATTTTCCGATTTTTTACCAGATAAAGACTTCCGCCACTCTTCTCGCTCGCGTTCTTGCTTTTCCAGGGCCTTTTTCAAATCATCGGGCATTTCTTCGCCTTCTGCCACCTGGATCACTTCTCCGCTTTGAACCTCCGCTAATTTGGCCGCAAATTTTTCATCTTCAATAATCTGGGCCAAACTCCGGTTGGAAAAGGGGTCTTCAGATAAAAAACCTACAATTTTCAACTCCGTCCGACGGTTTTGCTGATGGCTTCTTTCACTACAGTTTACGCCATTTTTACATTTATTCAAGATCTGCGTCTCTCCATAGCCTTTAGATTGTACGCGGAAGTCTTCGATATTACTATTGCTAAGGATATAGGCGGCGGCGGCTTTAGCGCGCAGGTCGGAAAGCTCCAAATTATAGTCATCGCGTCCACGGGCATCGGTATGAGAACCAAGCTCTACGATCATTGACGGATTATTTTGTAGTACGGTAATCAATTTGTCTAATTCCAAGGCCGCATCATCACGAATTTTGGATTTGTTATAATCGTAATAGATATTTTCCAGCTTAATACCTTTACCTATCTCCGCGGGCTGTAGTTCCACATTAGCCAGCAAAGTTCCCATTTCGTGGCCCTCGGTCAGTACATCGGAGGGGCGAATATTTCCCACGCCTTCAAAACAGAGGATACAGCCTTCCACATTTACAAATGCTTCCAGTCGTTTATTGAAGTAACCTTTTTTACGGATTAAAATGGTGTAATGATTCCCGTCTTCAAAATGCGTCTTAAAGGTAGGATTAGGATGGTTTTCGAGGATCATCACCTCTTTTTCTTTGGTATTATTGTAAACGTCGATACGGGCATTGGTAACGGCGTCAACGGGTTGTTCTTCGTCGAGTTGTTTTTCGGCGATGGTAACGTCAAAAATATAGCCCGGTTTGCGTTTCATGGGAATCCGGACGAATACTTTTTGCCCCTGCCCTTTTCCCACCGTCGAAACCTTCATCTTTCCGGTTTCAAACAAGTCTTTGTCTACTTCTACTAAAAATTCTTGGCCAGCGGGAACCTCTGCGGTAAATACGCCATTGAGGTTAGTGACACTTTTCGCCACCACAGATTGGCTGATTGTTTCAATTAAAGTAACTTTGGCCACATTGAGATAACCACGGTTACCTTCTTCGAATACGTAACCCTCTACGGTCACTGATTGAGCCAATCCTAGTTGGAGGCTGAATAATAGTCCAACGATCGTCCAAATACAGCGTTTTCTCATGATCTCTGTTTTTGATTTGCAATAGTCTTTGCAAAAATGCACTAAGCTGGGAAAATAATCAAATTCCCCGCAATAAAGCAAGGAAATAGAGGGCGAAGTAGATTTATTGTTGCTAAAATTGAAAGTAAAGTTAGGAGTATGAAAATCGTTTTTATGGGTACGCCCGAATTTGCCGTTCCCGCTTTAGCCGCCTTAAAGGACAATGGTTATGATATCGTAGGAGTAATTACGGCCACGGATAAGATGGGGGGCAGAGGTGGAAAAAAGCTGCTGCAATCCGCTGTTAAGAAATATGCTTTGGCGCATAATCTCCCAGTTTTACAGCCTAAAAATCTGAAAAATCCAGATTTTCAGGCGGAATTGAAAGCCCTAGGGGCAGATTTACAAGTGGTCGTAGCATTTCGTATGTTGCCAGTAGCAGTTTGGGACATGCCTCCATTGGGAACGATGAACCTACACGGTTCGCTCTTGCCTAAGTATCGAGGCGCGGCGCCCATTCATTGGGCGGTAATTAATGGTGAGACCGAAACTGGGGTGAGTACCTTTTTACTCCAACATGAAATTGATACCGGAGATTTGTTGATGCAAGAGAAAATGACCATTGGCCCTGATGAAACCACCGGGGAGGTTTACGAAAGAATGCGTCATATGGGCGCTGAAGTAGTCGTTCGCAGCGTCCAAAAGATTGAATCGGGAGACTATACGCTTGTCCCACAAGACGATAGCCAAGCCACCAAGGCCCCTAAAATCCACACCGAAACCTGCGAAATCAATTTTGACCAAGCGACCGATCAAGTCCACAACTTCGTCCGCGGCCTCAGCCCCTTCCCCGTGGCTTGGACCATGCTCGACGGGCAAAAACTCAAAGTCCATCGCGCTCAAAAGGAATTGGCAGATCATGAGCACACTCCGGGGACTTGGCACAGCGATTATAAAAATCATTTCAAAATCGCCACTCGCGATGGCTACCTTCAACTGCTCGACCTTCAATTGCAAGGGAGAAAACGCATGGCCGTGAAGGACTTTTTAAATGGATTTAAGAAATCTTCCTAAGCGATCCATACATTAGGACTTTTAGGAGAAACTTGAATTGTCTGCCGCCAGCGAAAATTCACTTCATTATTTGGTAAAAAAAGAGATTCCCAAAGTTCTCTTGGGCAATTTTGCTTATTTTGGCGTTTTTAGTTTAAAAACATCAAATTTAAGTCTCCACAAATGGCCGATCAATACGTAAGTGTACGCAATCTCCGTTTTCTCCTCCACGAAGTTTTTAAAGTGAGCGAACTTTCGCAGTTTGAGCACTACGCCGATTATGACCGCGAAGCCGCAGATATGAGCCTCGACGCGTCCAAACAACTCAGCGATCAACTCTTGTTCCCCATTTTTACCGAAATGGATAAAAACAAGGCTTATTTCTCCGAAGGAACGGTAAAGGTTCACCCCAAATTGAAACCCGTAATTAAGGCCATTGCCGAGGGAGGCTGGATTTCTGCTCATAATACTTTTGAAGAAGGTGGACAACAAATGCCCCTCACCCTGCTCAATGCGGCACTCTTTATCATGTATTCCGCCAATGCCAATGCTGCTGCTTACGCCTTTTTAACCCAAGGTGCCGCCAATCTGATCCAAAGTTTTGGATCGCAGGAACTTAAGGATAAATATATTCCCAAGATGTACTCCGGTCATTGGCAGGGTACGATGGCTCTAACAGAGCCACAAGCAGGTAGCTCGCTTACGGATCTTTCTTCAAGTGCAGAACCAACGGAAGAGGGATATTATAAAATTACAGGACAAAAAATCTATATCTCCGGTGGTGATCACGAAGCGGTCGATAATGTGGTACACCTACTGCTGGCTCGCATCAAAGGTGCTCCGGCGGGGACCAAAGGCATTTCTCTTTTTGTGGTTCCCAAACTACGAGAGGAAAATGGCGCCCTCGTTTCTAATGATGTTACTACCGCTGGTATTTTTGGTAAAATGGGTCAAAAAGGCTACGTAGCGGCTCACCTCATGCTTGGCGAACAAGACAATTGTCGAGGATATTTGGTGGGGGAACCTCACATGGGACTTCGCTATATGTTCCAGATGATGAATGAGGCCAGAATTGCCACTGGTTTGATGGCTGCAGCCACTGCTTCCGGTGCCTATTATGCGGCCCTGCAATATACTCAAGAACGCGCTCAGGGCCGTCCACCTTCCAGCAAGGATGCGACTCAGCCGCCCGTACTCATTATTGAGCATGCCGATGTACGCCGGATGCTATTGTTCCAAAAGGCTGTGGTAGAAGGAAGTAAGTCTCTTTTGTTGCAATGTAGCTATTATGCAGACTTGGTTGAAGTGGCCAGTGGGGAGGAAAAACAAAAAGCTCATTTGCTACTCGAATTATTAACGCCGATTGCCAAGTCCTATCCTTCGGAAATGGGCATTAGAGCCGTAAGCGAAGGGATGCAATGCCTAGGCGGTGCAGGTTATTGCGATGATTTCCCACTCGAACAATACTACCGTGATATTCGCGTCAACGCCATTTATGAAGGCACGACTACCATCCATGGTATGGATTTGCTGGGACGGAAAGTATTGATGAAAGATGGCGAAGCCATGAAGCTTTTTGCTTCGGAAGTACAAACGGTTGTTGAAACGGCGATGGCCCATGATAGCCTACGTCCTCATGCTGCCCAATTGGGTAATGCCTTAAAGGATTTAGGAGAAACCACCTACCATCTTATTGGTTTGGCCAAAAAAGAGAGCCCGGAGGTCTTCTTGTCCGATGCTACGCTTTACCTCGACTTCTTTAGCTTGGTGTGTATTGGCTGGCAATGGCTCTTGCAGGGACAAAAGGCCGTGGAAGGCTTGGAAAACGCTACTGCCGAAAGCGAACGTCATTTTTATGAAGGCAAACTGATTACCATGCGTTACTATATGGAATATGAGTTGCCCAAAATTGCTGGCTTGAAAACTCGGCTGCACAGTGGCGAACGTGTTACCATGGAAGCACAAGCCCATCACTTCGCCTAGAATCTCAAAATGAAAAACAACTATGACTTCGATAAATGTAATTGACCTCCATTTTCTGGGCAATGAAGAAACCATTGCCGCTTTTTTGATCGAGACCTCGGCAGGCCCCGTGCTGGTTGAAACCGGGCCTCATTCTACCCTCCCCCAGCTAGAGGCTGGTTTAGCGAGGCATGGTTATCAATCCAGTGATATTAAGCACGTTTTTCTGACCCATATCCATCTCGACCATGCTGGCGCTGCTTGGTATTTTGCTCAAATGGGGGCCAAGGTTTATGTACATCCCCGTGGCTATAAGCACCTGGCTTCTCCGGAAAAGCTAATGAACTCAGCTCGTATGATTTATCAAGATAAGATGGACGAGCTTTGGGGGCAAATGAACCCTATTCCCGAGGCGCAATTGCATTCCGTAGATGATCTCAGCGACTTTACGATTGGGGATACCACTTTTAAGGCTCATTATACGCCAGGACATGCCGTACATCATATTGCTTGGCAACTAGGTGATGCTCTTTTTGCGGGTGATGTGGCTGGGGTAATGATCAATAAGGGGCCAGTAGTTCCTCCTTGCCCGCCGCCAGATATTAATGTGGAAGATTGGCAAAATTCAATTCGACGGATTGAGGGCTTAAATTTGGCTCGGCTTTATTTAACTCATTATGGTGAGGTCAATGAAATAGCGGTGCATTTAGCAGGCTTGGAAAGTAGTTTATTGGATTAGGCCAATTGGATGGAGACTCATTTTCGGGCGGGAACAGATCCTAAGGTGATTACCCCGCAATTTCAGGCTTATGCGCGGGAAGGATTGATAAAGGCTGGAGTGGATGAAGTAGGTTTATTGCAATACGAGGGAGCTAATCCCGCTTGGATGAGTGTGGTTGGTTTGTTGAGATATTGGAAGCTAAAAGAAAGAGCAGCAACCGATAGCTAAACTAGGAAACAGGCAGGATTTTCTTTCCCTGCTGGATGATTTTTTTAATCACTTGTACATCTGGCAAGGTGACCTCTGATTGGTTAGAATCCTGAGGTTCATCGATATCAACTTCTAATTCCAATTCAGGGACAGCACCCGTTTGAGGTACATTAACCGTATTGATGAAAATAAAAGAAAATAAACTTGCGCAAGCAAGTAGGGCAAAAAACCAATGACGGATGTTCGTCTTTTTCATAATTCAGTAGGCTTTGGAGTTTGATGCCTGTTAGATCAAGCAGTGTGCGTTTGTTTTAGAATACCTTATATGTGCTTGACGCCTGAACGCATAATAAGGTTACAGTCGCCTTGCAACTTTTTTTTTCGACCATTTGATCATTTTTTGCGATTAACGACATCATAAAGGATCAAATTAATATTCAATGGTTGCATGTAGCGGTTAAAATAATTAACCAAAAATACACTCAAAGCGTTCGCTGGATCAATATTTAACAGTATTTAACGCCTTTTTTAACAAATTTGGAGGAAAAAGTGACGGATACGCAGGGGTTGTCAGAAGTCACTCGCTTTTCTACGGAGTATTTCGCACGGTACCACGGGGAATGGCATCAATCAGGCGGCGCGTATAGGCTTTTTGGGGATTTTGGTAAATATCTTCGGGCAATCCCATCTCTTCGATCTGTCCTTGATTCATCACAATCATTCGATCACTCATAAATTTGACTACTGAGAGGTCGTGGGAAATAAAAATATAGGTCAATTGGTATTTTTCGCGTAGCTCTAACAACAAATTCAGAACCTGGGCCTGTACAGACACGTCCAATGCCGATACGGACTCATCGCAGATGATAAACTGAGGGCTAAGTGCCAAGGCCCTGGCAATACACACCCGTTGTCGCTGCCCTCCGGAGAACTCATGCGGGTAACGCTGATAATGCTCCGGTTTTAAATTAACCGTTTCCAACAATTCCATCACCCGATTACGCCGATCGGCAGCATTATCGTGGATATTATGCACCAATAAAGGCTCCTCAATGGCCCTTCCCACCGTCATCCGAGGGTTGAGCGAAGAATAGGGGTCCTGAAAAATGATTTGTACCTCTTGGCGTAAACTTTTCATCTCCGCCGCCGATAAACTCAGCAGGTTCTTCCCTTTATACCAAACTTCCCCCGAACGAGGCTTATTCAAACGTAAAATACTACGCCCCAAGGTCGTTTTCCCACAACCAGACTCCCCTACCAAGCCCATCGTCTCGCCGGGAAAAACCTCAAAACTAACGTCATCAACCGCTTTGACATACTCGCGCTTCCGGCTAAACCAGCTTTTGCTTTTGGGAAACCAGGTTTGTAGATTTTTGACCTGAAGCAAGGGCTTTTGCTCATAAATTCGCTCCCGACGCTGACGGATAGAAGCCTTAGATAATTCATAAGAATCTAGCATCTGCTCCACCGAAACCGATTTTTCGATCATCTTTCGCTGCCCATTCTCTTCTGTCCACTCAATAAAATCCGCGACAATCGGTAGGCGACTCATCAATCGGTCCATTGGCGGGCGACAGGCAAGCAAACTCTTGGTATAGGCGTGTTGAGGACGTAAAAAGATATCTGCAACGGGGCCTTGTTCGACAATCTTTCCTTGATACATCACCACCACGCGATCGGCAATATCTGCGATAACGCCCAAATCGTGAGTAATAAAAATAATCGCAGCCTCCATTTCCTGCTTTAGCTCGCTCATCAGGTCGAGAATAGCCTTTTGAACCGTTACGTCAAGAGCCGTCGTCGGTTCGTCGGCGATCAGAACTTGGGGTTGGCAACTCATGGCCATGGCGATCATTACTCGTTGTTTCTGCCCTCCCGAAATCTGGTGAGGATAGGATTGAAAGATACGTTCGGGGTCAGGAAGTTGGACTCTAGCGAAGAGGTCGAGCACTAGTTTTTTAGCGCTGGCCTTATCCATTTTGCGATGCAGTTGGATGGCTTCTAAGACTTGATAACCACAAGTAAACACAGGGTTGAGGGAGGTCATGGGCTCTTGAAAAATCATAGCCAAATCATTGCCTCGATGGGTCCGCATGTCTTTTTCGGAGAGTTGGAGCAGGTCGATGGGGGCTTGTCCATCGGCGGGGTGGTAAAGCACTTGACCGCCGACGATATGCCCCGGAGGGCTTTGGATGAGGCGCATGATGGAAAGCGAAGTTACGGACTTTCCCGAGCCAGACTCCCCGACAATTCCAAGGGTTTCCCCACGGTTTAGACAGAAGCTAACCTTATCGACGGCCTTCACGATCCCCTCTTCGGTATGGAATTGGGTTTGCAAGTCAATAACTTCAAGGAGTTTTCTAGCGCTCATTACAGCTTATTTCTCTACCAGTTGGATGGTACATTTACCCGACTCCATCTTTACCTCTAAATTTTGCCGATCTCTCAACCAACTGATCAATTCTGGCCCTAGCACGATACTACGCCAACCGCTGGCCAGCAGTGGGTCAAAATAATCAAGGTTGGATCGCATTTTCTTAAAATTGGCCCGATTGGTCAGCAAATCTGGCGAAATACTCTTCTTCTGACAGGTTATTTTGATGAGGATTTGCAGCATTTCCATCATAATATCCTCCTGAGAATTCTTACTATGTTTAGGAGGAATCCGTTTGAGTACTTCCCGTTCCTCGTCCGTCACTTTGGGTTGAAATAGAGCATTAAAGGTTTCCCAGTGGTTTTGCACGATGCCATTGGGGATACGGCGATGATTTTTTAGTGCTCCTTTACCCGATTTGATATTGCGAATGATAAAACCGATGTATTTGGCGGGTAAAATCATCTCTTTCGAGTAATTTTTCCGTTCTGCTTCACTTCTTCGCCAAGCATACAGACGAAGCATAAAAACTTGCTCTTGCTGTGAAAGGCCTAAAATTAGACTGTTGGTTAGGGCCTCGCGATGAGGGTCCATTTGGTAAAATTCGGCAGTTTCCCAGCGCGTCAATTCCTCCTTCAGCCATTCCATGCGACCCAATTCCCGGAGTTGTTTACCAATGGATTCTTTGAGTTGAACCAGATAAACGACATCGTCTAAGGCGTAACGCAACTGTTTTTTATTCATCGGACGCGTCTCCCAATCCGAAACCGTATATCCTTTAGGCAGACGACGTCCCGTTTCCTGCTCCACCAACTTGCTAAAAGACATTGGATAACGATAGCCCAAGAAGCCCGCAGCCACCTGAGAATCAAAGATATTGCTCGGTACAACTCCAAAAAGGTTGAATAAAAGCCGATAATCATTCTCTCCCGCGTGGGTCACCTTCATAATGGAAGGGTCCTCAATCATTTGGAGAAAAGGGTCGAAGCGTTCTAAGGTGATGGGATCGATGATGTAATAACCATTTTCGGTAGCCACTTGAATGGTACACAATAAGGTATGGTAGCGCTTTTCACCAACAAATTCGGTATCAAACGCCATCCAATCAATCGATTGGTTTTCCTCCACAAACCGCCGTAAGCCGTCCGGGGAATCTATCAATAAATACTCTTCCGTTTCTGTTTTCATAAGTAGGGATATAGAAAATGTACCTTCAGGGCCACAATATTCCAAAGGTAAAAATTACTCGGAGACAATCTGAGAGAATGTTAAATGTTATGGCAGGATTCCTCTTTTTTAATAAAAAAATACAACTAAATGTTTGTCAATTCGTCTCATTAAATAGTTATTTGAGTCATCGTATGATCAAACTGACTTATATTACCTCCTCGGTATAAAGATTAGAAATATTATGAATATTACAAAAACCGCCAAGCGCTTTTTCCAGATTCTGTTTGTACTTTTAATCCTCATCGTGGGGGCAGCCGTTGCCATCCCCTACTTTTTCAAGGATCAGATTGTAGAAAGAGTAAAACAAGACATCAATAAAAACTTCAATGCCCAAGTTGATTTTGACGATGTTTCCTTATCGCTATTCCGAAGTTTTCCCAACTTCAGTTTTAGTTTGGATGGCTTGAGTATCACGGGAGTTGATGATTTTGAAGGCGTCAATCTTACCAAAGCCGATCAAGTTCGCTTTACGCTTGATTTGCAATCGGTAATCAGCTCAGAGCGGCCGATTGAGATTTTAGAGGCTCAAATCAAAGAACCAGATATCAATATCCTGGTGCTTCGCGATGGTCGCGCCAATTATGACATCGTCAAAGCTTCGGAGACGGAAGAAACGGCAAGTACTGAAGAAGCGGGCGACTTTAGTTTTGTGGTACAACTACAGGAGTTTGGAATTGAGGATGGGAAATTTAAGTACATCGACAAAAGTGCTGACATTGCGGTAGATTTTGAAGACATTGATCATGAAGGCGAGGGCGATTTTACTCAAGATATTTTTGACCTGATCACGGAAACCCAAATTGGCAGTATGACCGTCAACAGTGGCGGCATCAACTATCTCTACAAAACCAAAGGCGATTTTGACGTCACGCTCAATGCCGATCTCCCCAATAATACCTACACTTTAAAAGACAATACTTTAAAACTCAATGAACTCAAACTACAAGCCGATGGCGCAATTCAATTGATCGAAGCCGCCTATGGACTTGATTTGACCTTTAAAGCTCCTCAAAACGATTTCAAAAGCTTTTTATCGCTCATCCCACATGCCTATACGGCCGACTATGCTGGCGTACAAGCCTCTGGCAAGCTACAGCTACAAGGCGAAGTTAAAGGGACCTTGGATTTAGAGAAAGAGGAATACCCCGCGTTTAAAATCGGCCTGGCCATCGACAACGGAGCCTTTAAATATCCCGACCTGCCCCTTGGCATCAAAGGTATTTTTACGAAAGCCAATATCAACAGCCCCTCCAGCAATTTCGACCGTATTACCGTCGATATCCCACAGCTTAAGCTCTTGCTCGGCGACCATCCGTTTGAAGGACGTTTTGCCCTCAAAACACCTATTTCTGATCCCGATATTGATACCCAAATCAAAGGTTTAATCGATTTGAAAGAATTGTCCGAAGCCTTTCCGATGGAAGATGTTGGAGAATTGAGTGGTCGTATTAACGCCGACCTGACGGCGGTAGCGAAAATGTCAGATCTCGATCGGCAGAACTACGACGATGTCGATATGAAGGGGAATATGCAAATTGATGGGCTCAATTATGCTGCAACGAGCTTGCCCCGAGTTAAAATTCGAACCTTGGATATGGATTTCAATCCTCGACGGGTAGAGGTAGCCAATATGGATATGAATTTGGGGAAAAGCGACCTCAAAGGCAGCGGTAGTATTGATAATATCTTGGCCTATTTTTCTCCTGATAAAACCATGACTGGAGATTTCACCCTGCGTTCTGACCTCTTTGACGCCAATGAATGGTTGGAAGAAGACGAAAGCGCTACGGCGGCTGTTCCAGCTACCGAAGAACCAGCAGTGGCCGAAGAAGCGGAGGTATTTGACCGTTTCAAATTTACCCTCGATGCCCAAGTCGGACGTCTGCTTTACGATGTCTACGAGATCAAGCAATCGGCGCTCAAGGGTAGTGTCAGTCCTTCTGAGGCCGTGATCGACAATTTTAAGTTACTCATTGGCCCGAGTGATGTGGCGGGTTCGGGTAAATTGACCAATATTTTCAATTACCTCTACGAAGACGAAACCTTACGTGGTAGAATCTCACTGCGATCTCGATTATTCGACCTTAATCCCTTTATGGAAGAAACCGAAGCAGGTGCTACGGCTAAGAATATTTCGGAGGAAGAATTAGAACCCTTTTTGGTTCCTGAAAATATGGACATCCAAGTCGATGCCGATGTCGACAAAGTGCTTTATACCGATATGACCCTCAACGATTTGAAGGGACAACTCAAGATCAAGGACGAGGCCATTCGCTTTGATAATTGTCAGGCCAGAACGCTGGGAGGAACGATGAATATCAACGGTGGTTATAATACTCAAGATGCCAGTAAACCTGGTTTTGATCTGGAATACGCCATCCAACGCTTTGACTTTCAAAAGGCTTTCCGCCAATTCAACACCTTTGCCCAGCTAGCTCCGATTGCCAAGTTTATCGAAGGTAATTTTAGTTCCAAGATGTCTTTTGCTGGGACACTTGGAGAAGACCTCTCCCCTGTTTTTGAAGACATCAACGCCGATGGTTTTTTCCAAACGGTCAATAGCGTAATTCGAGGATTTGAGCCATTAGAAAAGATCGGCAATCAGCTCAATATTGATTTATTTAAAAAGCTGATCATCAAGGATACCAAGAATTGGTTTGAGGTGAAAGACGGCAAGGTGACGGTCAAAGAATTTAAGTTAGAACAGCAAGGCATTGAT
>SPJL01012801.1_pt1 | contig 12401 bp, 2 predicted proteins | sample 3741751 | NCBI WGS metagenome assembly SPJL01 (sample SAMN10925998, study PRJNA522277) | cold seep metagenome | isolation source: Elba SIP-enriched marine methane seep metagenome, extraction at timepoint T3 | place: Italy: coast of Elba, Mediterranean Sea | reverse complement strand
TAATTACCGATGCCAATGGTTGCGAGATCAACATCAACACGATTAGCATTATCAGAGATTGTCCACCAGTATGTATTCCACCAGTAGTAACCTCAGTGGTTACGGGCGATGCAAGCTGTGGAGAAGACAATGGAACAATAGATTTAACTTTAGCGAACGATCCATCGCTCTACGATTACACCTGGACCCCGAATGTAAGTGATACTACTTTTGCTGGTGATTTAGCAGCGGGAGTCTACGAAATCAATATCGCAGTAATTGGAGATGCAAGTTGTGATACCACCATCCAAGTGACAGTTGGTAACCACGATGGTCCAGAAGTAGTAGTGGTATCAACAACACCTGCGAGCTGTACTTCAGCAACTGGTGGTGTAGAACTAAGCCCTGCCACATTAACTTACACTTGGAGTATCGGAGGCACGGGCGCGGTTCGCAACGACCTACCTGCAGGAACCCATACGGTAACTGCGACAGATGGTATTTGTGAAAACTACGTACAAATTGAAATAGAAGCGGTAAGTGATCTGGCGATTGAAGCAGAGATCCTACGTTCTCCAGATTGTATGACGAATAATGGCTCAGTCATCATCAATGTAACCAATGGCACTGGCGACTATACTTACGGTTGGGGTGCTCAGCAAATTGATACCTTGATAGCTGATAGTTATACGGTAGTAGTTACGGATAACGGCACTGGCTGTACGGCATCGGTAACCTTTACCCTAACGGATAATGTACCACAAGCTAACGTAACGATTACCAACACACCAAGTGTAAGTTGTAATGGCGCAAGTGACGGAGCGGTAGAATTTGAGATTACAGAAGGCCCAGACTTTAACGGCCCTGCTCAAATTATCGTCAACGATGGAACAATCGATCACGATACGATTAACCTAAGCGTAGGCAACTATTGCTTAGTTGTTTTGGATGCCGCAGGTTGCTATGCCGGAGAAGCGTGCTTCGCAGTAACGGAACCCACAAGCCTTGATGCGAACTATACAAGCCTTGATGCAGATTGCGATAACGGTGGAAGTATCAGCCTAACAGTAAGCGGCGGCACCGCGCCTTACACCTACGACTGGTCAGACCTGCCCGGCACAGATAACCCAAGCGATCGAACTGATCTAGCTGTTGCTGATTACACGGTAGTAATTACCGATGCCAACGGTTGCGAGATCAACATCAACACGATAAGCATTATTAAAGATTGCCCCGCAGATTGTATTCCACCAGTAGTGACCTCAGTGGTTACCGGAGATGCAAGCTGTGGAGAAGACAATGGAACAATAGATTTAACTCTAGCGAACAATCCATCACTCTGCGATTATACTTGGACCCCGAATGTTAGTGATACTACTTTCGCTAGTGACTTAGCAGCCGGAGTATACGAAATCAATATAGCCTGGATCGATGCTCCAAATTGTGATACTACGATCCAAGTGACAATTGGTAACCACGATGGCCCAGAAATAGTAGTGGTGTCTACCACGCCTGCGAGTTGTACATCAGCAACCGGTGGTGTAGAACTTAGCCCTGCCACATTAACGTACACTTGGAGTATCGGCGGCACGGGAGCGGTTCGCAACGATCTACCTGCAGGAACTTATACGGTAACTGCGACGGATGGTATTTGTGAGAACTACGTACAAATCGAAATTGAAGCGGTAAGTGATCTGGCGATTGAAGCAGAAATTTTACGTTCTCCAGATTGTATGACAAATAATGGCTCAGTCATCATCAATGTAACCAATGGCACTGGTGACTACACCTACAGTTGGGGTGCTCCGCAAATTGATACTTTGATTGCCGATAGCTACACGGTAATAGTAACAGATAACGGTACTGGCTGTACGGCGACAACGACCTTTGTCTTGACGGATAATGTACCACAAGCGACCGTAACGATTACCAACACGCCAAGTGTAAGTTGTAATGGCGCAAGTGACGGAGCAGTAGAATTTGAAATTACGGAAGGCCCAGGCTTTAACGGCCCTGCCCGAATTATCGTCAACGACGGAACAATTGATCACGATACGATTAACCTAAGTGTAGGCAACTACTGCTTAGTAGTGCTAGATGCCGCAGGTTGCTATGCCGGAGAAGCGTGCTTCGAAGTAACGGAACCCACCAGCCTAGATGCGAACTACACCAGCCTAGATGCGGATTGTGATAATGGCGGAAGCATCAACTTGACAGTAAGTGGTGGCACCGCACCTTACACCTACGACTGGTTAGACCTGCCGGGCACAGATAACCCAAGTGATCGAACTGATCTAGCTGTTGCTGATTACACAGTATTGATTACCGATGCCAATGGTTGCGAGATCAACATCAACACGATAAGCATTATTAAAGATTGCCCCGTAGATTGTGAGCCACCAGTAGTGACCTCAGTGGTTACGGGAGATGCAAGCTGTGGAGAAGATAACGGAACAATAGATTTAACTTTAGCAAACGATCCATCGCTCTGCGATTATACTTGGACCCCGAATGTTAGTGATACTACTTTCGCTAGTGACTTAGCAGCCGGAGTATACGAAATCAATATTGCTTGGATCGATTCACCAAATTGTGATACTACGATCCAAGTGACAATTGGTAACCACGATGGCCCAGAAATAGTGGTGGTGTCTACCACGCCTGCGAACTGTACATCAGCAAATGGAGGTGTAGAACTCAGCCCTGCCACATTAACTTACACTTGGAGTATCGGCGGCACGGGAGCGGTTCGCAACGATCTACCTGCAGGAACTCATACCGTAACTGCGACAGATGGTATTTGTGAAAACTACGTACAAATCGAGATTGAAGCCGTAAGTGATCTGGCGATCGAAGCAGAGATATTACGTTCTCCAGATTGTATGACAAATAATGGCTCGGTCATCATCAATGTAACCAATGGCACTGGAGATTATACCTACAGTTGGGGTGCTCCGCAAATTGATACTTTGATTGCCGATAGCTACACGGTAATAGTAACAGATAACGGTACTGGCTGTACGGCGACAACGACCTTTGTCTTGACGGATAATGTACCACAAGCTACGGTAACGATTACCAACACACCAAGTGTAAGTTGTAATGGAGCAAGTGACGGATCGGTAGAATTTGAAATTACGGAAGCTCCAGGCTTTAATGGCCCTGCCCAAATTATCGTCAACGACGGAACAATTGATCATGATACCATCAACCTGAGTGTAGGCAACTACTGCTTAGTAGTGCTAGATGCCGCAGGTTGCTATGCCGGAGAAGCCTGCTTCGAAGTAACGGAACCAAGTGGACTAGATATTAACTACACCGCCACCAATGAAGATTGTGATAATCTGGGAGGTATTGAATTACAAGTAAGTGGTGGCACCCCGCCTTATACCTACGACTGGGCAGACCTAGTCGGTACCGACGACCCCGCAAATCGTACTGCACTTGCCACAGGTGATTATGACGTTACCATTACCGATGCCAATGGCTGCGAAGTGGTACTTTCTACCATCAACCTACTCAAAGATTGCCCTGCCACTTGTCAATTGCCAGTAGTAAATAGCTGGATTGTTGGTGATGCAACTTGTAACGATGCAGATGGCTCAATTGAGATCTTGATGCAAGGTGATCCTTATGCCTTTGAATATACTTGGACGCCAGACGCAAGCAATAGCTTTATCGCTAATGACTTAGTGGCAGGAGTTTATGAAGTTAATATTGCGGTACCTAATGAAGCTGATTGTGATACCACCATCCAGATTACAGTTGGAAACCACAATGGTCCAGCAATTACAGTAGTCTCTATCACACCTGCTAATTGCGATGGTAGCAACGGTGGGGTAGTATTGAGCCCGGCTACGCTGACCTATAACTGGAGTATCGGTGGTACGGGAGCAGTACGGGATGATCTGCCTGCAGGAACTTATACCGTGACGGCAACCGATGGCATCTGTGAAAATTACCTCCAACTCGAAATCGAGCAAGCAGGTGAGTTGATCGTTGATGCGATTGTTAACCAAGAGCCAGATTGTCTCGGCAATAATGGTTCTGTAACGATTACCGTCGATAATGGAAGTGGAGATTATACTTATAGTTGGGGGGCTGCTACGATTGATACCTTAGTGGCAGATACCTACACCGTAACGGTAAGAGATAATAGTAATAACTGTGAAGGTAGCATTACCTTTACTTTGATAAATAATGTAGCTCAAGCGGAAGTCACTATCCTAAATACGCCTAGCGTTAGTTGTAATGGTGAGAATGATGGAATAGTTGATTATTCGATTGCTACGATGCCTGACTTTAATGGCCCTGCAACAATCTTGATTCTCGACGAGAATAATATTCCACGGGGAGAAGATGAATTAGCAATAGGCAATCACTGTATCATCGTCTTTGATGCTGCGGGTTGTTTTGCAGGCGAGGCTTGCTTTGATGTGACTGGACCAGAAGCATTAGTGGCCAACTTTAACCTTACTGATGCCGATTGTGATAATGGCGGTAGTATTGATCTTACAGTAACCGGAGGTACTGCTCCTTACCGCTTCTTCTGGGACGGACAAGGAAGTGCAGGACCAGAGGACCGTAGCGATCTGGTAGCAGGTGTTTACCCCGTTACTATTTCTGATGCCAACAATTGCGAATTGATCCTCGATCAAATGCTAATCAATGATGCTTGTCAACCTTGTCCGGTAATCGTAGTAGATACGATTATTGCGATGGACCCACATTGTGGTTTGAATGATGGTAGCATCAATATCGAAATGATCGGTAGTGAATCCGCCTTTGATTACTTCTGGGAGCCTAACGTTAGTCAATCTCATATTGCAGAAAACTTAGCTTCGGGAACTTACTATGTTACTATTGCGGATACTGCAAATGTACTTTGCCAAGTATTGGATACCATCATATTGAACGATCAAGATGGTCCAATGATTACGATTGATTCCATTGCTCCGGCAATCTGCGATTTACCAAATGGTTTGGTAAGATTGGCTCCAGCTGATTTGAACTATACTTGGGAAGACGGAACCACTGGTGCCGAACGGAGCGATCTGCTCGCCGGGACTTATCTCGTAACCGGAATCGATAATAGTGGTTGTACCGCAGCAATTGAAGTTACGGTACCAGCGAGTTGCCCAACGATCGATACCATCTATATCGCCACGCCATTTGAAACACCAGCAGATACTTGCCTCGATTGGGGCGAACTGCCTGCGCCTCTCGATACTAGCCTACTTTGTGGCCTGCCACAATACGGTAGCCTTTTGCTAAATCCAAATGATTCCTGCGTACAGTACATCCCATTTGATGGCTACGTAGGCAACGATACTACTTGTGTAATACTTTGCGATACTCTCGGAGTATGCGACACCACCATCATTGTAATTACCGTGCTACCTGAAAACTGTGGCGACTTTATCGCGCTCGGTGATACGGCAATGGTCATGAACGATTGTAATGAAAATGTCGACCTCTGTATCGATCTGCCATTGCTCGAAACTCGGGAATACAATATCCTCTATAATGGTAGCCCCTTTACGGGTAATGTCGCACCTTGCGAAGTCGAAAATATTTTGAAATACCCTTGCTTCAATATTCCTGATCAAGGTACCAGTGGGCCTTACGATGTGGAATACTGGATCGTCAATGAAGATACGATACGCTTTAGCTTCCTCACACTCAACGATCTGGCCGATTCCATGAATCGTTTTGGACCAGCAAGCAACTGGCAGTTTGATTATCAAAGTTACTCCATCCTCGGAGGCGACCATGATAATTCTTACGGGGCGATGCATATCCGTCACGAATTGACCGGAGCCATGGCGACTCTCGATTGGTCCCCAATTCCATTGCCAGGAGGTACTCAGTTTAGCTTAGGCCAAGGCCGTCATGAGATTGTCTTTACCCATCAAGATTTGGGTTGTACCGATACCGTCAATGCGGTTATCGCCTGTATTTCTCCCGAAATCCGTATAGATACGATCGACCTGGGAGAATTGGATTCCATCTGTGTTAACTTGTCCGAATTAGTCGGAGAACCCAATGCCTTAGTTAACCTCTGCGAAGATGCTTCCGGGGAATACGTGGTGTTTGAAACGGAACAAGATGAATACTGTATCTATGCCGAAGGTATGGAGGTGGGAATGGATAGCGCTTGCATCATCGTTTGCGACGAGTACGGATTGTGTGATACCACTTACCTCTACATTCACGTAGTTGATCCCGATAATCTCTATCCTGGAGGACCAGTAGCGATCAAGGATGTAGATACTACCTTGCAGAATACGCCGATTACTGTAGCTGTATTGAATAACGATACCATTAACGGTAATCTCGATACGCTCTATGTACTCGACAATCCTCGTCATGGAACGGTATTGCTCGACAACAATCAGGTGGTTTATCAACCGGAAGAAGATTACTGTGATCCCGATACACCCGATCAATTTACCTATGTTATCTGCAACGAATATGGTTGTGATACCACTGCGGTATGTATTGTGGTACTGTGTAAAGATATTAACGTCTACTCTGGCTTCTCGCCCAATGGCGATGGCAAAAACGATACTTTCGTCATCCAGGGCATCCAGAATTACCCGAACAGCCGTCTCATGGTGTTCAATCGCTGGGGTAATGAGGTTTACAATAAAGAGGGCTATCTCAATGATTGGGAGGGCACCTGGAATGGTAAACCAGTACCAGATGGTACGTATTTTTACGTACTCGATGATGGGGAAGGACACTCTTATTCGGGTTATGTACAAGTACATCGATAAAAAAAGGCCGCTTTCACGCGGCCTTTTTTGATAAAATATTGTAATTTCATGCATGGAATAAATTTCCATCTCATTTCAAGCATCCCAACCGTATTTCAATAGCCTTGTTGCCTAAAGGCTTTTTAAGCAACACAAAATACACCCGTCTCAAAACGGTTGTTGGAGCATTCTTCCCAATTTGACAGATTTTAAACAACGAAACCATGAACAGTTTTTACCAACTGCTGGCATGCGCATTCTGCCTTTGCCTTTCTTTTTCCCTACCCGCACAAAATGAATGTGCCGTCGATCACACTTTGGAAGTTACTGCCACCTCATTGGGATCACCAGAAGCTGGTCCTTACCAACCTGGAGAAGTAGTTAACTTTTGTTATACCCTCAATCTTTACGAAGAAGTCAATTGTAATTGGCTACACGGTATTGTACCAGAATTTGGCGACGGTTGGGATCCCAGTTCTTTCAATAGTAATGGAGAACCCAATGATTTATTCACCCCATTAATCAATCACGTTGATGGACAATGGACCTGGTTCCCCCGAGGCTGGGCACGTTATAATCTCAATAATCCCGACCGAGGTTATGTGGCGGGAGAAAATGTAGGTGCAGGATGGTTCTTCCTCAATTACGAGGCCCCGAGCACCAATCCTTTTGATCCCAATTCTACTTATGGGGATAGTGAAGATTGTACGCAAACGCAAGATGTTTGGGAACTTTGCTTTAGCCTTACCGCGCGTGGACTATATGATTGTGCTAATGGATCGGATGCTTCCGTTTCGATCAATCTTTTTTCTGATGGAGAAACAGGCGCGCAAACCAATCCTGCCTGCTTGAGTGATGTGGGCTTAAGCCACCAGGCGGAGGTATATTGCTGTGGAGCCCCCGAGCTATATCCCATCGCCGATGTTTACCTCTGTGATGGTGGGACTACCTTTGTCCCTATTTTTAGTACGAACCCCAATGCAACTTACACCTGGGAGGTGCAAAGCACTAATGTTGACGGCGCATTAGCCGGAACGGGGAATCGTATCGAGCAAACCCTCACCAAGGTTGATCCTTATCAAACCGGGTCGGTTATCTATACCGTTACTCCCAGCGTCAATGGTTGTGATGGTTTACCTCGTTCTTTTGAAGTACAAATGTCTGATTTGGTAGTTGATGCCGGAGATGATTTTTATATCTGTGCAGGTCGTTTTGTTCGTTTAGAAGCTACTGCTGGTGGAGGCCTAGGCCCCTATGAATACGAATGGGATTTTGGCCCTACCTATGCTCAACCCACCGTTAGCCCTGAAGTGACCACTACCTACCAACTTGCCGTTACCGATGCCCTAGGCTGTCGAGTTACTGATGAGGTAACGGTTTATGTCGATCAAACGGGGCCCATTAATGGAAATACAGTGATTTGTGAAAATGATCCGATCGGAACCTTTTATAGTGTACCACCTTTCCCCGGTGCCCAAAGTTATACTTGGAGTGTACCAGAAGGTGTGCAGATCCTTAGTGGTCAGGGTTCCTTAATCCTATTGGTGGATTGGTCGGAAAGTATGGGCGGCGAAATTTGTGTGATGCCCAATGGTGCTTGTCCTAATATGCAACCTTCTTGTGTAGATGTGGTAGTGTTAAGTCCACCGAATGTAGCGGCTATTGAAGGAGAAACCCTTGCTTGTAATGACCTGGGCTTTGCCTATGAGATTCCTAATGGTGATCCACTTTGGAATTATCAGTGGACCGTTACTAATGGAACTTTGCTCAATGGGCAGGGTACTTCCGAGGTGTTGATCCGCTGGGGAGAACAAGGCACCCGTGGAGAAATTACGGTCGTGGTGGATGATGCTTGTGGAATGAGTTCCCAGACTTTGGAAGTAGAACTTACGCCACTTCCAGAGGATACCCAAGTGTTGGGGAATGATCAAATTTGTAGTGGAGATGAAGCCATCTATTTCACCGAAAATATTGGAAATTCTACCGATAGCTATGCTTGGTTTGTACCCAATGGTGCTCAAATCATCTCAGGACAAGGAACGCAGTTTATCCGAGTCTATTGGGGAAGTACGGATGGGGGAGAGGTGTGTGTAGATATTAGCAATAGCTGCACAACGATTGAAAGATGTCTGACCGTGAGCCTTTATGATCCTGCCACTTTAGAAATCTCTGGGATAGAAGAGGTATGCAGAGGAACAACCACTACCTATAATTTGGAAAGTTCGGTACCATTGGATGCCGCGATTACCTGGTCGGTACCAGCAGGTGCTACTTTGTTGAGTAATCCCAACTTCGCCCGAATAAATGTACAATGGGATGAAGTATTGGTGGGGGAAGTATGCTTGGAAGTTGCCACTTGTGGTGATACCAGCAGTACTTGTTTACCAATCACCGTCAATGGCGCCATTTTGGAAGATACGACGGTAGTATTGTGTGAAGGGAATGCTTTTACTTACAACGGATTAATTTACGATCAAACGGGGATTTATGAAATTAGAACCATTGCTCCGAATGGTTGTGATAATATTTTGACCTTAGATCTAACGATTTTAAGCAGCCCAAATGTTACCGCCGATGCAGGGCCTGATACACAAGTGGGTTGTACGGTAGATGCGACGATTGGTGGTAGTGGAACGTCAATGGGGCCTGGAATTACTTATCTGTGGACCGATGGCAATGGAAACGTATTGGGAACCAATCCTACCCTGACCGTTGGAAGCAGTGGGACTTATATTTTAACCGTCTTTGATGAATCGACCCTCTGCGAAGTTTCAGATGTCGTGTTTGTCGCTCCGGCTGGTCCTCCCGTAATTGGAACCATTAATGCGCCTTACTTGAATTGCTTTAATGATTACCAAGGTCAAATTGATGCTAGCGGTGCTCCTAGTGGTGCAAATATCTCCTACGCTTGGACGGGCCCTAATGGCTTTAGTTCTAATGTACAGAACCCTATGGTAACAGAAGTCGGGCAATACTGTCTTGAAGTTACAGATGCTCAGACGGGATGTCCTTCCTCAAGTGTTTGCGTAGAAGTTATGGATTTCTACGAAATCAATATGAGTATGACTCAATCTCAGTGTGATGAAATGGATGGTGTGGCAATGGTCGAAGTAGTTGGCATCGATAGTCCTGAATACCTTTGGGAAAATGGAACAACGGCCAATCGGATTACACATTTACTACCCGGTATTTACTCCGTAACGGTAAGCAGCAGCTTGGGAAGTTGTACAGAAACGGCATCGATAGAAGTAACGGCAGACCTTTCTTGTCGGGTTATCATTGGTGGTTATGTCGTTGATGATAGTGTAGATCAAGGTTGTGAAAATGATGGCTCGGTAATTCCTTTGGAAGGAATCAATGTCCGTTTACAACCACTCGATATCAGCACCATGACGGATGCGAATGGGTATTACGAATTTGAAGTTAATACCGGAACGTATATCGTAGAGATGACTGCTCCCGCGCCTTATTTCAACAAGTGCCCCTCCAATGGCGAATTGCAAGTAGAGGCCCTTGATACGAGTGATGTACTGACCGAGAATAATTTCTACCTGAACTACCTGTCCGATTATGATCTTCGCGTTTATGCGATCAATGGTACACCTGTTCCTGGTGGGAATCAGTTTTACGAATTATCTTATTGTAATGACTTTTTCCAAAGTATAAATGGAGTGATTACTTTCCGCCACGACCCCGCGCTAATTTTTGACCCCGTGGCCGCCGGGGCCACTAGTTACGATGCCGCAACAACCACCGCCACCTGGGCCTTTTCCGACCTTGGCTTTTTTGAATGCGAATACCTCCAATTTTCCATGGCAGTGCCCGCCGACTTGGCTCCGGGAACGGAAGTATACTCTGAATTACTAGGCGAACCAATCATTGGTGATATTCAACCCAATAATAATTACTACGCCTGGACGAGCCGAGTACCTGGTGGAACTCCTCCTGGAATTGATAACTCAGTAGAGGTGGAATTGGCGCCGACAACGGAGGCGATGGAGTTGTACCCTAATCAACCTAATCCATTTGCGGATCAAACTCAATTGTCCTTCTACCTTCCTAAAACGATGGAGGTTACCTTAGGCGTTTATGACCTCAATGGTCGACTGCTCTGGCAACGTCAAGGTCAGATGGACGAAGGCGATCACAACTGGACGATAGAGGCCACCGAATTGCCCGGCGCTGGATTGTACATCTATCGCTTGGATGCTGGTGGGCAATCCTTGATGGCTAAGATGATGCGATTGTAGGGTAGGGGATGTCCTCGGTTTTTTAAGCGAAGTTTCCCTAGCTACGGATAGTGGCTAGGGAAATTTTAATTATCTCTCAACGATGCTATTGAATTTTTCGACGTATTCTTTTTCATAATTGATGATCCCACGTACATGGCGACCTTTAATTTTCCAAAACTCTGTCGTTTCCTTATTCGAGTTTTCATAAATGTCTTCCGAAAATTCAAAAGGTATCTTCTTGTCCTCCACGCTATGTACGATAACTACCGGCTTGTCGATTTTTTTAATTTCTCTATTGGTAGGAAAGTCGTTATTTAAAATTAGGGGAATAATAAATTTAAACTTCTCAAGATTGATTTCACTGGCATAGAATTGCGCGACTGCTGGAAAGGAGCTGAACGCACTTTCAATGATTAAGCCGCTTATCTGCTCATTCTTGGAAGAGGCATTAGCCGTTGCGAAAATACCTCCGATAGAAGTACCCCACACCAGAATTTTGGAACCTTTGACTTCCTCAAATTCTACCAGCTGATCAAAGATCTCATTGGCATCATCTTTCAAGGTTTGACTATTATCCGCTTTACCAGTTGACTTTCCATAGCCTCGCCTTTCATAAGTGAATATTTGATAGCCTTCATTGATTAGAGGGGCATAAAACCTTTTTTGACTATCGTTTAAATTCATTCCATTTCCTGCATGATGGAATATGGTCGCTTTTACTTTTACGGAGTCATGAGGTTGAAACAAAGCAGAATGAATACTAGTGCCATCGCTTAAAGAAAGGTAGAGTTCTTTATAAGCAAACTCGGTATCAATTTTTTCATCTTTATAGCTTGCTCTGTAGATTTGGCTATCCAAGGTTCTGCTAAACCTAAGATAGGCAATCGCTCCTATTAGGATGAAAAGCAGGATCAACAATAACCATTTTATGACTTTTAGAAACTTCCTCATTATTCGTCGTTTTGTTTTAAGACCATCAAGTATTTGTCCTTAAATACAAGTTTTATTACCAATCGTTGCATCAGTATGGCTAACTCATTTTGATGTTTTGTAGAACGGTTTGTTGTATCATCACCTCTTTTGTCTATCTAACGGATATTATCTAGCTGTTTGAGTAGCCATGCCTTTTCAGCCACTTCTTTTGTTGCTTCGATCTCTTGCCGTAGTTTGCTCAGGGCCGAGCTATCGTAGGCTTGCAGTTGGAGCAATTTTTTGGTAAAACGAATCAAATTGAGGTTGAGATTGCGGTGATAGCCCAGCTCCTTATGCCGGTAGATATAGTTTTTAAAACTGTCGAGGTGCGATTGCAAGGCATCATATTCTTGCTCGGAATAGTAGATGGTCAGCAACATCCGGCGAGCGTTGAGGTTGAGGAGGTGATCGTTAAAATCTGCTTGCTGAAGTAGTTTCATCGCCTTCGTATAATCGGGTT
>SPJL01014287.1_pt1 | contig 12407 bp, 9 predicted proteins | sample 3741751 | NCBI WGS metagenome assembly SPJL01 (sample SAMN10925998, study PRJNA522277) | cold seep metagenome | isolation source: Elba SIP-enriched marine methane seep metagenome, extraction at timepoint T3 | place: Italy: coast of Elba, Mediterranean Sea | reverse complement strand
CCTATCGGCGTGGCCGTATTGTACCGCGAATGGCAACATAGCGACCCCATCAGTGCCAAAAATATAACAGAAATAAACACCTTTCTGGATAACACACTAGGTCCTCTACACGAGCAAATCAAACAATACCAACCTCATACCCTAATCGGTGCCTCCGGCACTTTTGACGTTCTCGAACAACAACTAGCGCCTCCCGCCCCCGGAGCGATTAGTAGTGAAGTGGACGTGAAAAATTACCACCAATTTGCCCAAATGCTACGAGAAAGCTCGCTTTCCCAACGGCGACAAATGCCTCAACTGCCAATTGATCGGGCCGATATGATTGTGGTGGCTATTATTTTGATCGATTATATCGTTCGCCTCGCAGGTATCCAACGCATCCAAATTTCGGCTTATGCCATGAAGGAAGGCATGCTGCGAGAGATGCTCACCTCTAATTAATTTCAAGCTGCAGAATAATTAGGCATTCCTAAAAATAAAGTTTGCACAAGCAAAAAAATAAGTTTACTTTTGATTTAAACTCCAAGCTATACTAAATATAGCGACTGGAATAACTATCCAATAACTCAAGTTGCGATGAATGGATTGGTTTAAGCCAAAACAGAAACGCAACTTCAAATAAGCCTTAGAACTCATGCAAGAACTTCTGGAAGCCTTTCAACAAGAATGGGCTATTCGAGCGCTGATTGCCTCTTCGATGGTGGGTATCATGTGTGGGGCCTTGGGCTGTTTTATTGTCTTGCGCAATATGGCCTTGGTGGGAGATGCTCTAGCTCATGCCATTCTTCCGGGAGTAGTATTGGCTTTTATCGTGGTGGGTTATAGCGCTTTGGGCTTCTTTACGGGGGCGGTATTAGCGGGCTTGGCCACAGCCATTGGGATCACTTGGATTCAGCAAAATGTAAAGACCAAGAACGATGCAGCCATTGGAATTGTGTTTACGGCTATGTTTTCCATTGGGGTGATTGGAATTTCTTGGATTAGCCATAATGAAGGGGTCCATCTCGACCTCAAGGACTTTCTTTTTGGTAATACTTTGGGCGTTTATAATGAAGATTTGATCTTGACGGCAACCATCTGCATTTACGTTTTGATCAGTATGACGGTTTTTTACCGCTATCTGTTTGTTTCCACATTCCAACCTATCATCGCCGAAACGATGGGCATCTCGGTCAATGCGGTGCATTACTTTTTGATGCTTTTATTGTCTTTTGCGGTGGTGGCCTCCTTGCAAACGGTCGGAGTCATTCAGGTCGTGGCGATGTTGATCACACCGGCCTCTACGGCACTATTGCTTTCTAACCGATTGCGATGGGTCATTTTTATTGCGGCGCTGATCGGTTTGATATCGGCAGTAGCAGGTTTGCTCTTAGCTATTGTTTTCTCCACTACTCCGGGGCCCGTAATGGCGGTAGTTGCTACCATAATTTACCTCTTAGCCGTCTTTTTTGCTCCTCAGAAAGGCTTGGTCTTCCGCTTTTTTCAGAAACGACAATTGCGTCAGCGGATTCAGTTGGAGGATACGCTCAAGCAGGCTTTGCGTTTGTCGGAAAAAGGAGAGTTGACGCTAGCGAAGTTGGGAAAACGACTGGGGTTTAAGGCTTCAGTATTGCGAGCACATTTACAGAGTTTGCATCAGAAAAAATTGCTCCTTCGCAAAGGCGAGCAGTTGATTTTAAGTGAAAGTGGTAAAAAACAGGCCAGTCGCTTGGTGCGAGCGCACCGGCTATGGGAAACCTATTTGGTACAGAAAATGGGCCTCACCGAGGAGCAAATCCACGAAGAAGCTGAAAAATACGAACACCTTTTATCTGATGAAATGCTCGACGAAGTAGATCGGACCTTGGGTTTTCCTCCGCTCGATCCACACGGTTCGCCTATTCCGATGAAAGGCGGTCGCCCCGACTACCCTCTCAATTCGCTCCAAAAGAACCAACAGGCCCGTATTGCTCAAAAGCAAGTCAATGACCGGATAGCGACGCGCTTATGGGAGCTGAGTTTGCTACCGGGTACTCCCTTTGTTATGCAAAATTTGGAAGGTGGTTCGGTGGAATTACTCCTTGCCGATCGGCTCATTGAGCTGCCGACCGAGTTGGCACGGCAGGTCAATGTGGAAGCCTTAGGATAAATCTATTCGCGACGAGACTTATTCTCCTTCTACCTCTTCGTGATCAGCAGTATTAGCCGGATCATCCTCAATCTTATCAAATAAATTATTGAGTCGATACATCTCATCAAGCGTATCATCTAGGTAGAGGTCAAAATCGGGGATAAACCGCACATGCTTGCGTAGGCGGTGATAAAGAGCACTTTTGAGTTGTTGCCGTTCCTCGTTCAATAATAAAATGACGGCCTGTTTGTTTTCGGTATTGTATATACTGAGGTAAACCTTAGCTAGGCGCAAATCGGGTGACATTATCACATTGGTAACGGTTACCAAAACCTCCGAGCCATAGATCATACTCCCGTCGTGTTGCAACATCATTCCAAAATGACGTTTGACCATCTCCGATACTTGCTTCTGTCTTTTAGTTTCCATGATTGAAGATTTTATAAGGTGTAAAACTACCCTGTACCACTTACAAAGGTATTGAAATGATTCTAATTATACCTAAATTGTCGGGCTTGTCATGCTTACAGTGCAGCTTTGAATAATTTAAGTTGTGATTATTTTATCGAAAAATCGAATTATTATGATGGAGGTCTCCGCAGAGTACATGAATAAATTTGCAGAACAAATGATTCTCATCAGCTCTTTGTTAGCTGGATTTTCGATGACAATAGTAGCTAATTTACTAACGTACGAGGGCAAAGATCGACTCACCATCAATATATTAAAGTCTGCTACCGTGGCAGCCGGGGCCTTTTTAGTTACGGTATTCACAATGACGGGGCTTTTGCTGGTTACCTCTCCTGATTTCCCAGTCGAGCTCCGCCCCTACACCGCCATGGACACCTCCCGAATAATAGGAGCTACAGGCTTTTTTCTAGGTCTAGCGGCCTTATCGGCCGTTATTGCCCTTGCAGGTTGGACCAAGTCTCGCAGCACCGGGATTTTTACCACCACGGTGGGCATCATCACCTTTCTAATTATGATAATTTGTTTGACCTAATCCTTCAAATGCCATTCCGCCTTCGTTAGTATTGAACTTAAAGCAGCGCTAAAAAATTCACTTTTTGCCAACATTTTTTACTTTTGTAAGCAAAAATACTTCATTTGGCTAGCGCAAGAAATTTCCTCGAAAGTCCGATCGAGTACCTCAAGGGGGTAGGCCCCGTAAAAGGTGAATTGCTCAAATCAGAACTGGGCATCTTTACCTTTAACGACCTATTGATGCACTTTCCGTATCGTTATGTGGATAAAACCCAATTCCATCGCGTTCGCGACATCAGTAGCCAAAGTGATGCGGTGCAACTGCGTGGTATTCTCCGCAGTCTCAACGAGACGGGGCAGGGCCGGGGCCGACGCTTAGTAGGCGTTTTTCGCGATGAAAGTGGGATGGTTGAATTAGTATGGTTTAAAGGGATTCATTTCCTCAAAAAGACCCTGACCGTGGGTGGCGAATATATTCTTTATGGTAAGGTGAATAATTTTCGAGGCAAAATTAGTATTCCACACCCCGAGTTGGAACGCTACGATGCCGAAAAGGCCAAACAGGCTTCTACCTTCGCTCCGGTTTATCCCAGCACGGAGAAGCTCAATAATAAAGGCCTCGATGCCAAGGGCCGACGGAAGGTGATGGCCCTGCTATTTAGTAAATTGACTCCACAGCATTTACCCGAAAACCTGCCTGAATACCTTCGTACCAAGTTCAATTTCCCCAGCCATTTTGACGCCTTGCGTAGCATTCATTTCCCTACGGATCAAAAAAGCCTAGAAGCCGCTCGCAATCGCTTTAAGTTCGAAGAACTATTTTTCCTTCAACTCCGCCTACTCCAAATCCGGCGACGGCGAAAAAGCGCCATCAAAGGCTATGTATTTGGAAAGATCGGCGATTATTTCAATCGCTTTTTCAACGAAAAACTCCCTTTCGAACTTACGGGAGCGCAAAAACGAGTGATCAAAGAAATCCGGCGGGACCTCTCTACCGGGGTACAGATGAATCGGCTCTTGCAAGGTGATGTGGGAAGTGGAAAAACCATCGTTGGTTTGATGTGTATGCTCATTGCACTCGATAATGGCTATCAAACCGCTTTGATGGCGCCAACGGAGATTCTCGCTCAGCAACATTATCAATCGATCTCCGATTATGCGGACGGGTTGGATATTAGCGTCGCCTTTTTGTCGGGTAGTGTGAAGGGAAAAAAACGCAAAAAAGTCTTGGCAGCCTTAGCCGAAGGCGAGATTCATATCCTGATTGGCACCCACGCCTTGATTGAAGATCCGGTGGTATTTAAAAACCTGGGCTTGGCCATTACTGATGAGCAACATCGTTTTGGAGTAGCGCAGCGGGCTAAGTTGTGGAAAAAAAATAAGCCCTACCCTCCTCATGTTTTGGTCATGACGGCAACGCCCATTCCTCGTACGCTGGCCATGACGCTCTACGGCGACCTCGATGTATCGGTGATCGACGAGCTGCCTCCGGGACGAAAAGCTATCGATACCATCCATCGAACGGAGAATCACCGTTTGCGAGTGATTGGTTTTATGAAAGAGGAAATTGCGAAGGGCCGGCAGGTCTACGTGGTTTATCCACTCATCGAAGAATCGGCTAAGCTCGATTTGGCCAACCTTGAGACGGGCTATGAGAATTTGCTACGGGATTTCCCCATGCCCGATTATCAGATCAGTGTGGTTCACGGTCGGATGAAGGCCCAGGACAAGGATTTTGAGATGCAGCGATTCGTCAAAGGCGATACTCAGATTATGGTGGCCACCACGGTTATTGAGGTGGGAGTAAATGTACCCAATGCTTCGGTGATGATTATTGAAAATACGGAACGTTTTGGCCTATCGCAACTGCATCAATTGCGGGGTCGAGTGGGCCGGGGCGCAGAACAATCTTATTGTTTGCTGATGTCGAGTTTTAAATTATCGAAAGAGGCGCGAGAACGGATTGCCACCATGGTGAGGACTAATAATGGCTTTGAGATTGCAGAAGCTGACTTGCGTTTGCGAGGGCCGGGGAATATCGAAGGAACCCAACAAAGTGGTATTCTAAATTTCCGAATCGCTGATCTTTCCCGCGATGGTCGCATCTTACAAACGGCCAGAGAGGTAGCTGCCAGGATTTTGGATAATGACCCCAATTTGGAAAAACCCGTTCACCAGTCGATCAAATGGTATTTAGAGACTCATGGTAAAAAGCTGCGTGGTTGGAGTAGAATTAGTTAAGCAGCTCTGATCAGGCAAAGATTTCTTTTTCCGCCATCTTACGCAACAATTTAGGTGCTTGAAACCGCGGTCCAAATTCCTTTTCATATTCCTTACAGCGGGTCAAAAATTTAGAGACGCCGTAATCATTGATAAATTGGATCACCCCGCCTTTGAATGCAGGGAAGCCCCAGCCATAGATACTCCCCAAATTGGCCTCCGGAATCGAAGACAAAACTTTTTCCTGTAAACACCATACGGCTTCAATCACTTGTACAAACAACAAGCGTTCCTCCAAGCTTTTACGCGACCAAGTCTCTTTTTCAATTGGAAAATGCTCGTGCAATTCCGTCCAGATTTGGCGATCACCAGATTCTGAGTATTCATAAAAACCTGCCTTTTTACGAGCCCCCAAACGCTGCAACTCGTCTTGCATTTTGACCAAGGCCGGTACCGCAGGATGCTGAATGTATTGTGGCCCGTAAAGCACAGCAGCCTGGTTTTCGAAGCGGAGTGCCATTGCTAATCCAAGATCATCAGCCAAGGCCAGAGGGCCTTTGGGCATCCCCAATTGGCGACCGATATTTTCGATCAAAGCTGCCGGGTAGCCCTCGCTGAGCAGGTAGATTCCTTCGAGGAGATAAGTGTTTTGAACCCGGGAGGCAAAAAAGCCCCAGCTATCTTTGACGATGATGGGTGTTTTGCGAATGCGCTTGACAAAATCAAAGGCCCGGGCGATGGTTTCATCAGTGGTTTGTTGGCCGCGAATAATTTCTACGATGGGGACTTCCTCCACTGGAGGAAAAAAATGTAGGCCAACGAAATTCCCAGGCCGTCCGGATGATTCGGCCAAGGTGCTGATGGGAATCGAGGAAGTATTGGTTGCAAAAAGGGAATACTCATCCATATGCATCTCGGCTTCCCGCATCACCTTCGTCTTTACATTGCGGTTTTCAAATACGGCTTCAATAACTAAATCACAATCTTCAAAGTCTGCCGCATTTTCGGTGGTTTGAATTTTGTCGAGTAAGGCCGAGCTGTCCTCTTCGGTAATTTTTCCTTTTTGAGCCAATTCCTCTAAACGTCGAGCAGCGTAGAGTTTACCTCGCTCCGCTACTGATTTGGAAATGTCTTTTAATATCACTTCCAGGCCTCTCATCACACAGGCCGCAGCAATTCCTGAGCCCATTACCCCCGAGCCAATAATGCCTACCTTCTTTGGTCTAAATTTTCCAAAACCTTTAGGTCGACTCGTCCCCGCCAAAATAGCGTTGAAATCATACCAAAAAGCCTTGGTCATATTTTTACTTTCCTGACTCGATACCAACTCCGTAAAATAACGTCCCTCAATTTTACAAGCCGTATCAAAGTCCACCTTAGAACCTTCTGACAAAATTTTGAGAATGGCTTGGGGGGCGGCATAATTATTTTGCAAACGCTGAGTCATGTCTGCAGCCAACTGACGAACGATTTGAGCCACCGCACCATCACTAGCTGTTCCACCAGGAATTTGACCATTATGTCGGTCCCAGGGGCGACGACCTTCATTCGTGACGAGGAGCCAGTTTTTAGCTTGCTCCAGCATGTCTTTTTCATTATCTGCCAAGGCATCAATTATCCCCACTTCGAGTGCTTCCTTTGGCGTATAGCGACGTCCTTCCGTCAGGACTTGAAAGGCCTTTTTCACCCCCAACAACCACAGCAGACGAATAACGCCTCCGGTGCCCGGAATGAGCCCAAGGGTAACCTCGGGATGTCCTAAGCGAATCTTGGGATTGCGAATTACGATTCGATGGTGGCAGGCCATGGCCAACTCAAAACCCGAGCCTAGAGCGGTTCCGTTGATCGCCGCTACAACTGGCACTCCTGGGCTTTCCAAATCGCGGAATAATTGCTTGAGTCTTTCCGCGTAGCTGTGAATTTCTTCCACATTATTAACTCGGTGAAGATAATCCAGATCGCCCCCTGCGGAAAAAGTCTTCTTGGCCGAAGTGATGATAATTCCCCGGAGCTTACCCTGCCTTTTTTCATTGTGCAAATGCTCGATCACTGGCACTAGCGCTTTTCCCACTTCATGATTGATAATATTGACCTCCCGCTGGGCCATATCCAGGATAAGGGTAACAATATTATCGGTATCTTTTTTATACTTGATCATCGCTTATCGGTTGTTTGACGGAAATCGAAAATTAGTACTGCTGCACTTAGGTTTCGCAAAATTATCCATCAACTGTTTTAAGAAGTTCTTTCGATAATCGTGGCAACGCCCATACCACCTCCTACACATAAGGTAACGAGTCCGGTTTGCAAATCACGTCGCTCCAATTCATCGAGTAAGGTGCCCATCAGCATCGCTCCGGTAGCACCAAGTGGATGTCCTAAAGCAATAGCACCACCATTGACATTGACCTTAGCGGGGTCGAGTTTAAAATTGTGTTGAAATTGTAGGACTACCGCGGCAAAAGCCTCATTGATTTCCCACAGGTCGATATCGCTAGCTTGCATCCCGGCTTGCGCCAATACTTTACGTGTGGCTGGCGTAGGGCCATCCAGCATAATGGTCGGTTCGGAGCTTACGACGGCAGCAGCTCGAATTTTGGCCCGAGCTTTTAATCCTAATTTTTTTCCAATGGCTTCATTGCCCACTAATACCAAAGCAGCGCCATCAACTATCCCGGAGGAATTGCCTGCGGTATGGCGATGGTAAATCCGTTCGACCTCGGGGTAACGGCGCAGGGCTACTGCGTCAAAACCTTGCTCCCCAAAAATGGTAAAGGCTGCCGGTAACCCGGCAAGCGCCTCAAGGGTCGTCTGGGGCCGTAGGTATTCATCGCGGTCGAGGATGAGTAAGCCATTTTGGTCGTGAATGGGAATAATAGAGCGATCAAAATAACCCGCAGTTTGGGCTGCTGCTGCTCTTTGCTGCGATTGGAGTGCGTATTGATCGAGGGTTTCGCGGTCAAAGCCGTTGATCGTGGCGATGAGGTCAGCGGCCACGCCTTGGGGGAGGTAGCCCGTCCGGTGAAGTACTTCGGGGTCAAAGAGTAGAGGGCCGCGATCGCTTTCCATGGGAACGCGGCTCATACTTTCGAGGCCACCAGCTACGATGAGCTGGTCGAAGCCAGCGCGGATGCGCGCAGCGGCGAGATTAATGGATTCGAGCCCTGAAGCGCAGTAACGATTGATTTGCATCCCCGCTACTTCGTTGGCCCAGCCACTATAAAGCAGGGCCGCTTTGGCGATATTCCCTCCCTGATCATCGATGGGGGTGACACAACCGGCAATGAGGTCATCGACTTGGCTGGTATCCAGATCGTTGCGTTCTTGGAGCGCTTGGAGCGCCGAAGCCAATAGGTCGATGGGTTTAATTTCGTAGAATGCACCGGAGCTTTTCCCCTTGGCTCGGGGTGTTCGCAGGGCATCGAAAAGGTAAGCGTCGGTCATGAAAGGGTCGGTTGGGTACGGTTAAGTACAAAGATAAAAGAATGTATACTCTCTGTAATCAGCCTTGGTTCAATATTTATCTTTTTTTTGGGCCGTTCAGTAGATAAATCTAAGCTTCTCAATCCTTAATGTCGTATTTTTAAGTTTTCGATTCAAAAAAAATCACAATATAATATGGCACGGGCAAAAACGCAGCTCACTGGCTTTTCGCGCTTTCTAATTTTCCTTCTCATCGCCACTCCTTTGATCTTCTTTGGGGTAACCACTTACAAAGGAGAGGATCCGATGCAAACCCTTCGCAATTTGATCGATGGCAATATTCCCCCTCAAGAGCAGGTCACTGAGCGGCCAGCAAGTACTCCAGAAAGTACTCCGGCTCCTGTTGAGGAACCTGCGGTTTCAGAGACGGCGGTCAATAGTGAATTAGCTAAACTTCGGGATGAAAACGCGTTCAAAGAAGAACGCATCACTGATTTATACCGCGAGAACGAGGAATTAAAAGCGGAATTAGTGGCTAAAGAAAAAGAACTGGAGGAGGTTAAGTCTCAATTGGAGAAAATTCGTTCTGCGATTGGTAAGTAAGTGAGGGGAATTAGGGGCCTAGAATACTGGCATTCGTCGGTAAAAATACCGTTCTTTGCAACTTCTTTTTCACCTAATTCTTTCCGTCGATTCGGAAAAAATAAAATCAATCACTTATGATCAGAATATTGGTAAATGACGGCATGCATTCTGAGGGACAAAAAATGCTGGAAGATGCCGGATTCGAAGTCGTCACCGAAAAGGTGGCTCAGGAAAACCTCCCCAGCGAACTCCCCAACTTCGACGTAGTATTGGTACGTAGTGCTACCAAAATAAGACAAGAACTGATCGACCAATGCCCTAATCTCAAGATGATTGGCCGGGGCGGGGTCGGAATGGATAATATTGATGTTGAATACGGCCGTAGTAAGGGCATCGAGGTATTCAATACGCCCTCTGCCTCTTCACAAGCGGTAGCAGAATTGGCCTTTGGCCACTTTTTCTCCTTGGCTCGTTTTCTTCACCGCTCCAACCGCGAGATGCCTACCGGAGGTAATACGGAATTCAAGCAATTGAAGAAGTCTTACTCAAAAGGTTTTCAGCTTCGTGGCCGGACCATTGGAATCATTGGTTTTGGTAGAATTGGGCAGGAGACGGCTCGGATTGCTTTGGGAATGGGCATGCGCGTATTGCCTGTCGATCCTTATGTAGAATCTCATGTGGTAGAAGTACCAATGTTCAACGAAGCAGATGGTAGTTTGCCCGTGACGGTGCCTACGGTACCCATGGCCGATATGTTGGCGCAGGCAGATATGATCAGCCTACACGTTCCATCGATGGGTAAAGCCTTACTTGGAGCTGAAGAAATGGCTCAGATGAAAGACGGAGTAATCTTGGTCAACACTGCCCGTGGTGGTTCGATTGATGAAGATGCGCTGTTGGCCGCTTTGGCAAGTGGTAAAGTAGCAGCGGCTGGTTTGGATGTTTTTGAAAACGAACCTACGCCTCGTGCTGATTTGCTCAACCATCCGCAGATTTCGGTTACGCCACATATTGGTGCTTCTACTCAGGAGGCCCAGCGTAATATCGGTCTGGAATTGGCTAAAAACATTATGAACTTCTACAAAGAAGTAAAGGCCTAATCGCCTACTCTAGCGACTGTTTTTACCACAGCAGTTGTACAACAAAACCTTACTCCTCCTACTTGGGCGAGTAAGGTTTTTTTTATTCAAAATCCAGTAATTCGAATTCCGCCACAATCACCGAGTTGGGTGGAATCGATCCTACTTCTTGGTTGCCAAAAGCCATTGCACTCGGTACGATAAAAGTCCCCTTCCCTCCTTTTTTCAATAAAGGAATCGACTGTTTCCAAAAGCCCATCGCAGAACCCAAGGCCACGACCTCCCCTTCTTCGGCAGATTCGGCAAAAGTAAAACCATCCAGAAAAGTACCCCGATAACGCACTTTGACCTTTGACCGAACATTAGGGAAACCCTCACCACTCCCCTCTTTATCAATGCGATAATAAATACCGCTCTGGGTTCTCTCCATGGTCCATTCTTTCTCGGCTAAGAAGTCGCGAATTTTAGCTTCCTCGACTTGGTTTTGTCTTTGAGTAATATTCTTGCGCTCTCCAAAAGAGATTAGTTCTAGATCGTATACCACGATGGAATTGGGAGGAATAGATTGTCCTGCGCCACGCGCACCATAGGCAAGCGCAGATGGCAAGATAAATTTACCTCGCCCACCTCTTTTCAATAATTGAAACGCTTCTATCCAGCCCGGAATCATCCCGCGACTGTTGAGTTCGAGTTGGGTCACTTGGTTGTTGTCGCGCGAAGAACCACATTTGCCTCCATCGAGGCGTACGCAATTGTAGTAAAAGGTAACTCGTGCCGTTTTAGACGGATGGTCCTCCCCTTCGCCGGGGTCTTCGATTAGGTAAAATAGGCCCGAAGGAGTAGCCTTTACCTCCAGTTGTTGTTGGATGGCATATTCTAAAATTTGGTTGTGCTCCTTTTCGCTGAGCGTCTTTGGCGATTCGACCAGCTGGCTGCGGAGTTTATCCTCCAGCGTAGGTTCGCAGGCGGTGGTCAGTAGGAGTAAACAAGCAAGATAAAGGTAAAATGGGCGCATGGTAATTCGTTTTAATACAAAAGCCCTTTTCCAAATGCGTTGGAAAAGGGCTTTCATTCTATTCAATTTTTTCCTAAAAGTCAAACAACTCTACGTCGAATACGAGTACAGAGTTTGGTGGAATTTTACCAGCCTGACGAGCACCGTAAGCCAAGGTAGAAGGAATAATGAATTTACCTTTACCCCCTTTTTTCAACAAAGGGATAGCCTCTTGCCAACCGGGGATCACTTGGTTTAAACCAAAAGAGATGGTTTCGCCGCGATCTACAGAAGAGTCAAAAACAGTACCGTCGAGCAAAGTACCGTGGTAGTGTACGGTCACTTTTGAGCTAGCCTCAGGATGAGCATCGCCCGTGCCTTCTTTTTCTAGGATGTAGTGAATACCAGATTCAGTTTGCTTGGTTTCCAAGCCTTTTTCTCCAATGTACTGCGCAATAGATTCTTGGTCGATGGCATTTTGCTTAGCGTCCATTTCGGCCTTATCCATGAAGTCGATCAATTCGATATCGAAAACCAAAGGCGTGTTGGGAGGAATGGCTCCACCAGCACCACGAGGTCCATAGGCCAAGCCCGAAGGAATGAGGAATTTACCTTTACCCCCTTTTTTCAACATCTTAATGGCTTCCTGCCAGCCAGGGATTACACCACCCAAGCTAAACTGGAATGTTTCGCCACGATCAACGGAAGAGTCAAAAACAGTACCGTCCGTGAGGGTTCCGTGGTAGTGAGCGGTAATCTGTGAGCTTTCATCAGGTTGAGCTTCGCCTTCTCCAGCATTTTCTATTACATAAAGGATTCCGGAAGGAGTAGCTTGTACATCGAGTTGGTTATCGATGGCGTATTGCAAAAGTTGGTTTTTATCCTTGCCAGCTTGATCAGCAGGAGCATCCACCATCTGCGTCTTTAATTTGCTTTCCAGCGTAGGTTCGCAAGCGGTAAAAAGCACTGCGAGGCTGAGTAGCGCCAAAATTGATCTCATGTTATTGTAATT
>SPJL01044380.1_pt1 | contig 12433 bp, 13 predicted proteins | sample 3741751 | NCBI WGS metagenome assembly SPJL01 (sample SAMN10925998, study PRJNA522277) | cold seep metagenome | isolation source: Elba SIP-enriched marine methane seep metagenome, extraction at timepoint T3 | place: Italy: coast of Elba, Mediterranean Sea | reverse complement strand
ATACCTCTGTCGTGCGTGCGACGATGCTGTTTTACCTGACGCCCGTCTGGGCGACACTAATCGGCATCTTCTGGCTGGGAGAACGCGCGGTTTGGCAGCGATGGGTCGCGATTGGCAGCGGCTTGGCCGGGCTCGCCCTTTTACTATCTGGCGGTAGCACTGTACCGCTGAGCATCGGCGATCTCTACGCAATACTTTCCGGCGTGGTCTGGGCTATCGGTGCCGCAATGATCATGCGGTTTGAGGGGGTACCGCTCCCCTCCATGCTGTCCGCGCAGTTCTTCTTCACCGCCATCGCTGCCTTTATCCTGGGCGGCATTGCCGGGGCCGTCGAGATCCCGGAGTTGGACCAGTTACGGACGGTCGCGCCGATGTCCGTTGGCATATCGCTCCTCGCCTTCGTGCCGGCGGTCGGGGTTTTGTTTTGGGCACAGAAGTTCCTGTTTCCGGGCCGCGTCGGTCTTTTGATGATGTCGGAAGCGATGACCGCCGTCGTAACCGCCAGCATTTTCCTGCCGGAGGAGCGGATGTCGGTCATCGCCTGGATTGGTGCCGCCCTGATCGTCGGTGCCTGCCTCTTAGAGGTCCTATTGTCCCCTTCCGAGCCGGAAGGCGAAAAAGGGTAAGGTCGCGCTGACACAGGTGTTGAAGCCATCCGCCAGAGGTCTCATATAAAATAGATCGTATCCTATCGCGGAGAAAAGAGATGAACGCCAAGGCCAAAGCCATTGGTATCAACCATGTCGCGCTGGAAGTGGGGGATATCGACCAGGCGCTTGAGTTCTACGGTCGGTTCCTCGATTTCGAGATTGATAGTCGTTCCGAGACCGCTGCCTTCATCTATTTTGGTGACCAGTTCATTAATTTCAGCCTTGGGCGGGAGCAGGGACCGGACAAGGATCGCCATTTTGGTATCGCCGTCGATGATAAGGAGCTCTGCCGCCGCAGTTTGGAGGAGATGGGTATCACCTTTCTAGGCGGGCGCTTCCTCGATTTCCTGGATCCCTGGGGCAATCGTGTTGAGATCACGACCTACGTCAACATACAGTTCTCTAAGGCGGAGAACGTCCTGAAGGGCATGGGGCTTGGCCATCTGGAGAAAACGACGGAGGCTTTGGCTGAGCTCAGGGAAAAGGGCATGGCGCCGGACGAGGCGTAACGACCGGTCTTTTCGCGCACGAATGTTCAATACCCCAGGCGATGATTATGGCAGGCTTGGCCAGCTCACTAAGTCAGCTCTAACAGAATGTGTTGAACATGGTCAGTGATCTCGCCGTGATGCTGCTCGCAGCCCTGCCCTTGATGGGGAGCCCCGGGCCCGCGACCCTCAGTAGTGCCAGCATGGGGGCTGCTTATGGCTTCCGCGCAGGGTTGCCCTATGTCCTCGGTGTCTGTTGCGGCACCAGCACCGTTGTTCTGATGATCGCGACCGGCATAACGGGAGTGATCCTCACCCTTCCAGGCGCTGTACCGATCCTGACCGTGGCAGCCGCTGCCTATATCCTCTATCTCGCCTATCGCATCGCGACGGCGCCGGTGGGGAAACTGGCGTTGGAAGATGCCCGAAAACCGGCATTTGCCGGCGGATATCTTCTCGCGATTGCCAATCCGAAAGCATTTGCGGCGATTGGCGCTGTCTATAGCGGTGTGGAGGTGCGGGAGGCGTCGATTATTTTGGATGCCGCGATCCGTGTCGCCTTGCTGTCCTCGCTCGCCTTTATGATCAACACCACATGGCTTGCGTTCGGATCCGGTTTCTCCCGCCTTCTACATGATCCGCGCAAAGGCAGGGCAGCGAACATCATCTTCGCCGTCTTGCTGGTCGCATCAGTAGGCGCCGCGTTTCTGGTGTAAGGAAGGACTGGCGAGAACGCTAGAATTGATCCGGCGAGTGTTGGCGGTCCAGGTCGGAGAAGACGGTGAATTCGCCTTCGAAGTGTAGCTCGACGATGCCGACGGGGCCGTGACGCTGTTTGGCGATGATCACTTCAGCGACGTTTCGGCTTTCTTCCAGCATCATGTTGTGACGCTGTTCGCGTTCCTGAAACTTGTCCGACGCTTCATTGGGACGCTGCTCGGGATGTTCTTTCTGCAGATAGTATTCCGGGCGATAGATGAAGCTCACCACGTCGGCATCCTGCTCGATAGAGCCTGATTCACGAAGGTCGGCGAGTTGCGGGCGCTTATCCTCCCGTTGCTCAACCTGGCGGCTGAGCTGGGAGAGGGCGAGGACGGGGACTTCCAATTCCTTCGCCAGCGTCTTAAGCCCCCGTGTGATTTCAGAGACTTCCTGCACCCGGTTATCAGTTTTCTTGTCGATGGGCCCTTGTAGGAGCTGCAGGTAATCGATCACGATCAGGCCAAGTCCGAACTGTCGCTTTACCCGCCTGGCCCGTTGCCGCAATCCGGTGATCGACAGGGCCGGTGTATCATCAATATAGAGCGGGATGCGGCTTAGCTCCTGGGTCGACATGGCAACCCTGTCGAAGGCGTCCTGATCGATCTCTCCCCGGCGCATCTTGTCGGAGGAAACCCGTGCGCGCTCTGAAATGATACGACCGGCCAGCTGCTCGGCACTCATTTCGAGGCTGAAGAACAAGACAGGCGCGCCTTCTTCGACGGTATGCCCTGTATCATCCGTGAATTTTCGATAAGCCGCTGCTGCGTTAAAGGCGATGTTGGTCGCAAGCGCTGTCTTACCCATCGCGGGGCGCCCGGCAAGGATCAGCAAATCCGATGAGTGCAAGCCACCCAACATGTTATCCACGTCGCGGAAGCCGGTGGTAACACCAACAATGTGACTATCGCGCTTAAAGGCTTCTTCCACCATGCGAAGTGCTGCTTTGGACGCCATATCCAAAGTGATGACACTGCGGTCAACTTCGCCGGTTGTGGCGAGGTCATAGAGACGCTGTTCCGCCTTTTCGATCTGCCGCTCGGCCGTGTCTTCAATATCACTGGAATCATAGGCGTCATTGACCACATCTTCCCCAAGGCCGATTAATTCGCGCTTGAGATAGAGGTCATGAACCGTCTTGCCATAGTCCAGGGCATTGATGACGGTCACGACGCTGGCTGTCAGCTCATACAGATAGGCGACACCGCCGACCTCGGCCAGGATATCATCATTGCCGACGATATGGCTCAACGTTGTCGGGCTGGCGATCTGCCCCATATCGATCAAGGTCTTGATGTGACCATAGAGGCGTTGATGTTCTGGTGAATAGAAGTGCTTTGATTCCAGCAGATCAGCGATCGGCTCAAAAGCGCGGTTGTTTCTCAGTACTGCACCCAGCAAGGCCTGTTCGATTTCGACATTGCGCGGCGGTTGCCGAACCGCTTTTAAATCGGTCGGTGCTGTATCCTGTTCCGCGATGGGGGTGAGTACCGGAGACGTAGCCATTTCCTCTTTTAATATGTTTCGGCGTTGACGGGTACCGGAACGAACCGGAACGCGGCCTGTGAATAAAGAGGATAACGGGAGTAGAAGAAGATTTCCTGCGCGGCTGTGAAGTCACCGGCGGGAAAAGAAAAAGGCGCGCCCAGGTGGACGCGCCTTTCTCGAAAAAATGATGTACCGATTCGCTCGCGGCTGAGAAATCAGCTCGCGTCGTCGTCGGATGCTTCCGAAGCGTCACCCGCATCAGCTTCCGCATCGTCGTCGGAAGCCGGAGCGGCACCTTCTTCAAAGAGCTCATCTTCGGTCCCGGCCGCTGCGGCGATTTCTTCCGCTTGCTTACGGGCTTCTTCAGCGAACTCACGGGCGTCGAGCATGGCCGCGGTGACAACCGCTTCCTCACCCCGTGCTGTGCGTTCAGCTTGAGCTGCCGCTTCTTCTTCAGACATCGCGACGTTGATCTGGATCGTCACGGAGACTTCCGGATGCAGACGGATGCGCTGGTCGAAGATGCCGATGGTCTTGATCGGACGTTCGATCAGGACCTGATTCCGGGAAATGGTAACACCGGCATTGGTAACGGCTTCCGAGATGTCGCGGGCGTTAACTGACCCATAAAGCTGACCGGCTTCGGAGGCTGCACGGATGACAACAACTGTCATGCCGTCCAGCTTCTCACCAACCGCTTCGGCTTCCTGGCGACGATCCAGGTTCTCGGCTTCCAGCTGTGCACGCTGCGTTTCGAACAGTGCAAGATTGTCCGCAGTTGCGCGGCGTGCCTTGCCCTTCGGTAGCAGGAAGTTGCGGGCGAAGCCCGGCTTCACGGTGACAACGTCACCCATCTGGCCAAGCTTTTCGACCCGTTCCATCAAAATGATTTCCATGGTTCCAGCTCCTTCCTACTGAATAAGGTAGGGCAGCAGGCCCAGGAAACGGGCACGCTTGATGGCGCGGGCCAGTTCACGCTGTTTCTTGGTCGAAACAGCCGTGATGCGGCTCGGCACGATCTTGCCACGCTCGGACATGAAACGCTGAAGCAGTTTCACATCTTTGTAGTCGATTGCCGGTGCATTCGGTCCGGCAAACGGGCAGCTCTTTTTACGGCGAAAGAAAGGACGCCGTGCTCCTGCAGCACCAGCCATTATTCAAAACTCCCTTCACTGGAACGTTCTTCACGATCACGACGCGGACCCCGGTCACCCCGGTCGCCGCCACGATCGCCTCTGTCTCCGCGATCACCACGATCACCGCGTTCGCCGCGATCACGACCACCACGGCCGCGTTCTTCACGCCGTTGCATGACGATCGACGGCTCTTCGGGAAGATCGTCGGTGCGCACCGTCATGTAGCGCAAAACGTCGTCATGGAAGCGCATGACGCGTTCCATTTCGGCGATGGCATCCGGCTTCGCATCGAAATTGAGGAGCATGTAATGGCCTTTCCGGTTCTTCTTGATCCGGTAGGCGAGGTTCCGAAGACCCCAATATTCACGCCGCGAAATCGTCGCGCCGTCATTGGTCAGGATTTCGGAGAATTGGTCAGTCATCTGTTCAACATGGCTGGACGAAACGTCCTGCCGCGCGATCAGCACGGTTTCATAATTGGCCATCGATGTTTGTCTCCCTATGGCTCGTTAATGGCCCGGCGCAGGGTCGTTAAAAATTCCGTTAGGAAAATCAACAGGTTCCACTGCCGCCCGGACCCAGCTGACGGTCGAAAAATCTGCCGCCAGCAAGGAGGTGCTCACCTAAGTGAACGGCGAGGCTTATAAGCAAGCTGCAGCGGGCGTGCAAGGTGTATTTTACTTGGATGGGTTAAAATAAAACACAAGATGAGAGTAAATAAAAATGAATTTTATAGCGTGAAAAATGCGCAAAAATTGTGTGTTATTTAAGGTCTATTGAGCATAAAATAAGTAGTTGTAAATATATGCAAATCACTTCACTTATTAATACTTAGATATTTACATTGGAGTGCCTTGAGATGTCGGAAGCACAAGCGTTAAAATTGGTCATGGAAGACTTGATCGCGAAGGAGCTGACCCGTCGGGCAGCGGAAGCGGATTTAGTCGTCTTTACGCTGCACGATCCGTCCAATGCGGAAGACCCGACGGATTACCGCCTTCTAGACCGGGAGGAATTGGGTGAGACCATCGAACTGGATGTCGATTTCCGCTTTGAAGGGATCGGCGTTTGGTATCTTTGCCGGCGGGAAGGGGAGATCTTTTCTGCGAAGAAAGTGCTGTTGCATATTTCCGGCGGGCGGTTCGTGCATGGCCAGATCGGGGATTTTGAGGGCTATTGGGAAGACTTCCCCCATTATGTCGCCGAAGATCGATGGGTTGCCGCTGCTTGTGCCCGCCACACGGCGAATGAACACTAAAACACCTTACGAATACCAATCAGAAACGACATGTTTTGGATGACCGGGGCGGGTCCGCTGCTTGACAGCGGGCTCGCTTTTTCTATGACTGGCGGGAATTCACCGGTTCTTTGAAAGAAGAGACCCAACAGCTATTGGGTCCGCACAGACCGAATTCGACCAAGACAATAGCGGGGATCAGTATGACACGGGCTTTCGTTTTTCCGGGACAAGGGTCTCAGGCTATCGGCATGGGCATGGCGCTCGCAGAAGCATTCCCTGTCGCTCGGGAAGTGTTTGAGGAGGTCGATGATGCGTTGGGACAATCCTTGTCGCGTTTGATCGCGGAAGGACCAATTGAAGAGCTGACGTTGACCGAGAATGCCCAGCCGGCCTTGATGGCCGTCAGTCTGGCGGTCACACGTGTGATCGAATCAGAAGGCGGAAAACCGCTTTCCGCACTGGGCGATTTTGTTGCTGGTCATAGTCTGGGTGAATATTCGGCTCTGGCTGCCGCGCGATCTTTCTCTTTGGCAGATACCGCGCGTTTGCTGCGCCAACGTGGACGCGCGATGCAGGAAGCGGTGCCGGTTGGCGAGGGCGCGATGGCAGCCCTGCTCGGTCTCGATCTCGAAGCAGCGGAAGCGGTTGCGGCGGAAGCGGCGGAAGGCGATGTTTGCGCCGCCGCCAATGATAATGCCCCTGGACAAGTCGTGATTTCCGGCGCGAAGGCCGCCATTGATCGGGCAATTGTTATCGCCAAGGGCAAAGGCGCCAAACGCGCGATGCCGCTGCCGGTCAGTGCGCCCTTCCATTGCGCGATGATGCAACCGGCCGCCGAGGTGATGGCGAAAGCACTCGCGGATACTGAGATTGCACCACCGTCTCTGCCCTTGGTCGCCAATGTGACCGCCGCGCCAAGTGTTGATCCGAATACGATCCGTGATCAGCTGGTGGAGCAGGTTTGTGGGCGGGTCCGCTGGCGGGAAAGCATGCTGACCGTTCAGGCTGCGGAAGTAACGACGCTCGTTGAGCTGGGAGCTGGCAAGGTTCTCTCCGGTCTCGCAAAACGCATCCATCCGGAACTCGGCGGTATGGCTGTAGGGGATCCGGCGGGCGTTGAGGCATTCTTAAATAGTTTTTCTTGAAACAGTCTTTCGTAACCAGTTGTTGGCTTGACCAGCTATTGGCCGGTAAGACTTGGATGAACTTTGTACCAAGGGCCGGACTCCTGACGTCTGGCAAAGGGCACTAACAAATCAGGGGTAGGATCATGTTCGATCTGACAGGCAAAGGCGCTTTGGTTACCGGGGCGTCGGGTGGTATTGGCGCAGAAATCGCGCGAACATTGCATGCGGCAGGGGCGTCGGTTGCCTTGTCCGGGACACGGACAGAGCCTTTGGAAGCTCTGCAGGCGGAATTGGGGGAGCGTGCGCATGTTACGCCGACGAACCTGTCCGATATGGCCGCTGTTGATGCGCTGCCAAAAGCTGCGGAAGCGGCGTTGGGTAGTCTTGATATCCTTGTGAACAATGCCGGTCTGACACGCGATAACCTCGCGATGCGGATGAAGGACGAGGAGTGGGAGCAGGTGATCGCTGTGAACCTGACCGCCACCTTCCGGCTGTCCCGAGCGGTCCTGCGCGGCATGATGAAACGCCGATGGGGCCGAATCGTTGGGATAACCTCTATTGTCGGCGTCACCGGCAACCCCGGTCAGATGAACTATGCGGCGTCAAAGGCCGGCATGATCGGGATGTCCAAGGCTCTTGCTCAGGAAGTGGCCAGTCGGAATATCACGGTCAACTGCGTCGCCCCTGGCTTTATCGCAACGGCAATGACGGAAGCCTTGGATGACGGGCAAAAAGACAAGCTGAATGGCGCCATTCCGGCAGGTCGGATGGGCTCTGTTGCTGATATCGCGGCGGGTGTGCTCTATCTGGCGTCTGATGAGGCTGGATATGTTACCGGTCAGACACTTCACATCAATGGCGGCATGGCGATGATTTGATCGGGGGCGTTCTCTCGAGTGTTGTCGGCAAGTGTTGTCGGCGAGAGTGTTGCCTGCGGGGGGTGTTGGCGGATAACCGGTGTTTTATTGGATTTCCGCTGATTTTTACGACTTGGCCTTTCCGCGCGAACTGTGTTAGGAGACGCCTCAGCCGAGGCGGGCCATTCGGGACTGTTTCAATCGGGTAAAACCAACTAGTGGTCAGAAAAAGGAAGTATGAAAATGAGCGATGTTGCGCAGCGGGTTAAGGACATCGTCGTCGAGCATCTTGGCGTCGACGCGGAGAAAGTCACCGAAGGGGCGAGCTTCATTGACGACCTGGGCGCGGACAGCCTCGATACCGTCGAACTCGTGATGGCCTTCGAAGAAGAGTTTGGTTGCGAAATTCCCGATGATGCTGCCGAAAAAATCATGACCGTCAAAGACGCGATCGACTTCATTCAGTCGACTCAGTGATTTTCTAAGCTGTGGCCGGTATGGGAAGGCGCATCGACGCCCCCGCCGGCCATGGTTTCCCAGAAGATAGTTGATGTTGCGGGCGTGCCGGTTGTCCTGGCGCGGTCGGTTTTTTTGCTTGCAGGCCGCTTGGGGCTGAGCAACGATTCAGCTTAAATTTACCTTAATCGCGGATATGCGACGGAATTATTGGGTGTTTACTGGGTGTTTCCTGTGAAAACGGGGGAGAAAAACGCCGTTATGCTTGCTCCGGTAAGGGCACGAACATAAATAGCGTCTCAGTAGCGAAGAACGCATGTAATAAGAACCTGTGTATAAGGGGGAAGGTCGATATGAAACGTGTTGTCGTCACAGGTATGGGCATCGTCTCACCGCTTGGAATTGGTGTCGATCACGTCTGGTCCAAGCTGACGGAAGGGCAATCAGGCCTCGGTCAAATTGACTGTTTCGATGCCTCTGATCTACCGGCGCAGATTGCGGGACAGGTGCCCCACGGCGCGAAGGAGGACGGCCGCTTTACCCTGGACGAATGGGTTGAGCGCAAGGAACAGAAGAAAATCGATACCTTCATCGGCTATGCAATGGCAGCCGGCACGATGGCGGTAGAGGATTCCGGATGGATGCCGGACGACGAAGAAGAGCAGAATCGGACCGGTGTGATGATCGGATCGGGGATCGGTGGTCTGGCCGGTATTTCGGAAGGCACGATCACGATGGTGGAACGTGGCCCTCGACGCTTAAGCCCATTCTTCATCCCGGCCAACTTGATCAATCTCGCCAGCGGAATGTTCTCAATCAAATACGGTTTCCGCGGTCCCAACCATGCGGTCGTCACGGCCTGTGCGACGGGCACCCATGCGATTGGGGATGCGGCCCGACTGATTTCCTTTGGCGATGCGGATGTCATGGTCGCCGGCGGAACCGAAGCAGCAGTATGCCGGATCGGCGTCTCAGGCTTCGCGGCGGCTCGCGCGCTCAGCACAAACTTCAACGACACGCCGGAAGCGGCCTCTCGCCCCTGGGATAAGGATCGCGATGGCTTCGTGATGGGAGAGGGTGCGGGCATCGTCGTGCTTGAAGAATTGGAGCATGCGAAGAAACGCGGCGCGAAAATTTATGCCGAAGTGATGGGCTATGGCCTTTCCGGCGATGCCTATCATATGACGGCGCCTTCTTCAGATGGCAGCGGTGGTTTCCGCGCCATGCAGGGGGCCCTGCGCAACGGTCAGGTTGATCCAGATACAATCGACTATGTGAACGCCCATGGCACGTCGACACCGCTTGGGGACGAGATCGAGCATAGCGCGGTCAAGCGTCTGTTGGGTGATCACGCATCTTCCATCGCGATGTCGTCAACGAAATCCGCGATTGGTCACCTGTTGGGCGCGGCGGGTGCTGTTGAGGCGATTTTCACGGTCAAGTCGATTGAAACCGGTGTTTTGCCGCCGACCCTTAATCTGGAAAACCCCTCGGATGGTTGCGATATGAACCTGGTGCCGAAAGTGGCGCAGGAGCGGAAAGTCAATCGCGCGGTCTCCAACAGTTTCGGCTTTGGCGGAACCAATGCCAGCATCGTTCTGGGCGCTGCCCCTTGAGTGATCGCATCCCGGAGGACCCTTCCCCCGAGACTGGGGAGAGCGGCCCGACGGATGCCGAACAATCGGACGCGCCCCGCCGGAAACGGGGCGGCTTACGCTGGCTTTTTCGTATCCTGCTGCTGCTTGTCGCCGTTGGTGCCGTCGCCGTCTGGGGTGCTTATCGATGGGCGCAATCCACCCATCAAGGCCCGGGGCCTTTGGTATCCGAGCGTATTGTCGTGATCGAACCAGGATCGGGCCTGCGCCGTATTGCTTCTGAACTCGCTGCAGCCGGTGTTATCGTGGAGCCGGAAATCTTCGCCCTGATGGCCCGCCTGGGGGAGAAACATAAGCGCCTGAAGGCCGGTGAATATTCTTTCGAGCCTGGGATTTCTCAATCCGCCATCTTGGACAAACTAATCCGGAACGATGTCGTTGAACGCTCTGTCACCATTCCAGAGGGGTTAACCTCGCGGGAGGTCATTGCTCTGATCGCCGCTGCAGAAGGGGTGGCGGATGACGGAGGGGCTGTTGCGTCTGAGGGCTCTTTGTTGCCTGAAACCTATCGGTATCGCCGTGGTGTCTCCGTCAGTGAGATGGTGGCCCGCATGCAGGCCGCGATGGATCAGGTCGTGGCTGATGCCTGGGCTGTCAGAGCATCCGGCTTACCCTTTGATACACCTGAAGAGGCTCTGGCTCTCGCGTCTATTGTTGAGAAGGAAACCGGTGTCGGGGCGGAACGGGCGAAAGTTGCCGGTGTATTCATCAATCGTTTGCGCAAGGGCATGCGGCTGCAATCGGACCCAACAGTCATCTTCGCCCTCACCGAAGGCAAGGCGCCGCTTGGCCGCGACTTGACCCGTCAGGATTGGAAGGTCGATCACCCCTACAATACTTATGTGATCAAGGGCGTGCCGCCGGGACCGATTGCCAATCCCGGACGCGATGCCATCGAAGCCGTCATGGACCCCGCTGCCACAAAGGCGCTATACTTCGTCGCGAATGGGCGGGGCGGTCACGCGTTTGCGGAGACCTTGAAGGAGCATAACCGCAATGTGGCAGCGTGGCGGAAACTCAAGCGGCAGAAGAAAGCCGCACAAGACTAAGGGCTTACCTTGTCTCATAGGTGGCCTGATTATTACGCTGCTCTTTGGTCCGGTAACAGCGTTTGCCGAGACCGAGTTCCTAGCCTTTGGCGACATTCCTTATAGCAACAGCGATCAATATGCGGTGGTCGAGGAGATCGGCCGGCAGGCGCGTGCCGCCGGGCTGCCCTTCGCCGTTAATTACGGCGATATCAAGGGTGGGGGAGAGCGATGCGGTAACGCGCTTCTCGCCCGCCGCGTTGCGCTGATGGCCAGCGTCATTCCCGGCAAGGTCATCGCGACGCCGGGAGACAATGACTGGACGGATTGCGACCGAAACAGTGCCGGTGGGTATGACGAACTCGAACGGTTGGACTATCTGCTCGATCTTCTGCATGAGGCAGCGCCGGATGAAGGGGCGCTTGGCATTACGCGCCAAGTGCCGGCCTATTGGGAGAATGCACGCTGGCAGCAGGGGGAAACGCTGTTCACGACACTGCATGTCGTTGGGACTGACAATGGCCGGCAGCAGATCGATAAGTCCGATAGAGACGCTGCGCTCGACCGGGTCTCAGCGCGGGATGCGGCCAATCTCGTCTGGTTGGAGCAAAGCTTTGTCGAAGCGCGGAAGTCAGGCGCCGAAGCGCTGGTTTTTGTAACCCACCATGACCCGACGAGTTTCAAGTATAGCGACGATGAAGAGCGTAAGGAAAAACACTGCACCTTTGAACGCCGCCGGAAATGTAACCCTTACAAGCTGCTGGTGGATCGAATGAAGGCATTGACCGCAGCCATTGGCGTGCCGGTCCTGTGGGTCCATGGCAGTACTGGGCCGGTTTGCCTGGATAAGGGCTTCGGTGGATCGGACGCGCCTGGTCTGTGGCGCTTGAATGGACCGGGGGATTTCGCCGTGCTTGATGCCGCTGTGGTCACGGTCAATCCGTCGGCGCAGATACCCTTCCGGGCCCGGCTTCTACTCGCCGGCAGTGAGATTGAGACAGGCTGCTAGTCCACGCTGATATTGCACGCTGATACTCCACGCAGATTTTCAACGCGGTTGGCTCTAGCTTTTCTCCGGCAGGCGGGACAGCAGCGCGGTTCCAAGTGCGGAGGGGAGCCGCGCGATGGCTGCCGTCATCAACCGCATCGGCAGAGGGAAAGCGATAAGCCCGCGATCCGCCGCAAGTCCCTTGGCTATGATCCTGGCCGCTTTGTCCGCTGGCATCAGAAAGGGCATCGGAAAGGTGTTCACATCTGTCATCGGCGATTTGACGAAACCGGGGCAGATGGCTGAGACCGCGATGCCATCCTTGCCATGAGCGCCGCGCAGGGCCTCAGCATAGGCGAGCACCGCCGCCTTGCTGGCGGAATAGGCCGGTGCGCCCGGCATGCCCCGAAACCCCGCCAGAGAACTCATCAGGCCGATTTGGCCGGTGTTTCGCGGCAGCATGCGTTCCAATGCAGGGTGAACCGTGTTGAGCACGCCATCGAGATTTACAGCGAAGATCCGACGCGCGTTTGCCTCCCCTTCGCCATGGCCACCCGT
>SPJL01002544.1_pt1 | contig 12438 bp, 8 predicted proteins | sample 3741751 | NCBI WGS metagenome assembly SPJL01 (sample SAMN10925998, study PRJNA522277) | cold seep metagenome | isolation source: Elba SIP-enriched marine methane seep metagenome, extraction at timepoint T3 | place: Italy: coast of Elba, Mediterranean Sea | reverse complement strand
GGTATTTTGCAATCAATGTCGTGATCGCCGCCAACAATGCGGATATTCTTTACTTTAGTGCCGACTTTAACCACAGATGAAGTGCCCTTCACTTTTAGGTCTTTGATCACAGTAATGGTATCGCCATCCTGCAATGGATTACCATTGCTATCCTTAATCACGTCAGCCTCATCCTCGGTAGGCTCACCCGCTTTGGGCCATTCATGACCACACTCAGGACAGATATACAGTAAACCGCCATCTTCATACGTATATTCAGACTGGCATTGCGGGCAGGGTGGAAAATCAGACATTAAAAACTCTCAATCAAAATCTAGGCTTGGTTCATTATTTATTACTAAAAAAACAAGGCTTAGTCGCCGACCGCGAAGCCAAGCCCAATGGTGTTTTGATGGTGATTATAATCTAACAATGACTCACCATAACCCGCGGACATCATAAAATACCAACTGATGCGTTCTGAGAGTGCGTAATTATAGTTAAATTTCGCATAGCCTTTGTTATCGCTACGTAGATTGTTGCGCAATAACAATGTCGCCCACTGATCGCGTTCCGTTGAGTGCCAGCGCAACGTTAAGTCACCATAGCCCATAAACTTCTCAATGTCTGGGTTGTCACTTGCGTCTGATTTTGGAATCCACCAAGGTCTTGCCACGACAGAATAATTGTCGCTCAGCTGCCACCCTGCTGCTAGATAGATACGGTTCCAGCTACGTGAATAAGGGTCTTCACGACCATTGGATTCATGCAATGCGCCGAGATTCAGCATTTTAGGCACCCATCTGGGACGCTCATCACTTAAGCCTAACGACAAAATCAGCTCTGGCGCAAAGTTAGTCTCTCTAAAAGGCTCTGACTTGCTACCATCAAACACCTGCCAATAACTGCGCTGTGTATATGCTGCCCATAGCCTTGAAGTCTCGACCCAAGGCAAGCCTCTCACCAATGGAATATCTGAATAAAGCTGCGTTTTTAAGCTCAGTTGAAACTGCAAATCTTTGTTTTGCAGGCTTCTCGCATCCGTGGGATCTTGGCTTGGTGTGTCGGCTACATCATTCGCATTTGAGCTCATGCTAGCGACGATATAGTTTTGATAATGCGGTTCTAACGTTAAAAAGGTATCGTCATCACACTCTTTAGATAAGTGCCATTTTCGATCTAAATAGGTGCCTTGTCTGTGTTCAATCTTGGGGGGCTTACATTCAGTCTCAACATTGACAGCCGGTGTTTGTACGATGGCTGCTTCAGTGGTATTGGCTTCAATTATTTTTGGCACTGTAGACAATGCATCAAAGCAAACCAAGCGCTCTGTCGCATCAGCTATTTGTTGGCAACCGGCAACTTGCTGAGACAGTGCTTGCTCAGCCGCTTGTGCCAATGTCGCCAGACTCATGAGTAAAAGTACCAATACGCAGTTTTTCATTTCAGCATTCCTTAAGTGCTTTATGGTGCTGGATTCATCACTGTTAAATGAATCGCTTCAATTTCATCCAACACATCATCTGTTAATTTAACAAAATAAGATGACACATTTTCGGCGAGCTGCGGCATGGTCGTCGCACCGATAATAGTACTGGTCACAAACCAACGGTGATAGACAAAACTAAGGGCTAATTGCGTTGGTGTCATGCGGTTATCGCGGGCAAGTGCCGCATAGCGTTTCACCGCAGCAGTCACCGCTGGCTTTTTATAGCGGATCGCATAATTAGGGAATAAATTCGCTCGGCCAGCGATATCAGGGTTCTCAATATATTTAGCAGTCAAGTGCCCAAACGCTAATGGCGAATAAGCCAATAAGCTGACATTCTCACGATAGAGAATTTCGGTCATGCCAAATTCCATCCCACGTGTAATTAGGTTATAGGCATTTTGAATCGTCGCGACGCGCGGCAAGTCATGTTCTTTTGCCATGCGCAAAAATTCCATCACGCCCCAGGGTTGTTCGTTACTGACCCCAACAGCACGGATTTTGCCTTCTTTGACCAACTCGGCTAAAGTTTCCAGCTGGTTATGTATGCTCACCCATTCAATTTGCTTGCCTTGCTCATCCAGCTCCTCTTCTGGCTTAAACAAATATTGTCCAAACATCGGTACATTCCGTTCTGGCCAGTGCAGCTGGTAAAGATCAACATAATCCGTTTGCAATCGCTTCAATGAATCATGCAAGGCTGAGCGAATATTTTCACGATCCAGGCTGTCTGGCCCGTTGCGAATCCAGCGCATTTTTCGCCTTGGGCCAGCAACCTTAGTCCCCAGCACGATCTTATCGCGTGCCTGACCTTTAAGCCATTGACCAATCATGGTCTCGGTGCGCGTTACCGTCTCAGCTTTGGGCGGCACTGGATACATCTCAGCAGTATCGATAAAGTTGATGCCTTGAGTCAGCGCATAATCCAACTGGTTATTGGCATCTTCTTGCGTATTCTGGTCACCATAAGTCATGGTGCCCAAACAAATTTCAGACACTTTAATGTCTGTTTGTCCTAGTGTTTTGTATTGCATGGTCTTATATAGGTTTAGTGAATGACTTCTGAACTGGGTGCCAAATGGCGTGTCGCGTGTTTTTGCAGCATCAACAAATCCCAACTAGCTTCTTTTGTCGCCAACTGCATCATGTTGGTCAGCGCCACCACAAGCTCTAAGGTGAGTCCCATGGTCACCACCTCACCCGCATTGGCTTTAAACGACAAGCTGCTTTTTTCTGCGCTGTCTTCTTTGACTTCACACGACATGACTAAAATGGGGGCTCCGGCCAGCGGTTTGCGATTAGCGATATACGTCTGGTTAAAGTCCATTTTCTCCCCATAGCGGCTAGCGGGTGCATCCGTCTCAATCTGTGCAGGCTTTGATTTATTCACCAGCTTGGGCGCAGGTAGCGGGATTGAATCTAACAATTCTTCGAGCCGCTCTTCATAAAAAGCCTCTTCCGCGCTTTCTTTAAGACCGCTCACCATTTGCTCATGCGACTCTTGTAGCAAATGCCAAAGCTCTTTGCACACGCGTCGCGTAATCCATAAAGCGATTTCGGATTGATCTGCCATGCCAACCTTGAGCAACAAGCGGTCTTCAAGCTGGTTAAAGCTTAAATTCAGTTGCTCTATTGCAGTGGTCAGAGGCATAGTAAAGATTGATTTATAGTATCTGGTCTGATATCCAGATTCATTTTATAGCTTAATCAATCCTTTGCAAAGCAGCATCAAAGCTGCAGCTTGCTTAATGACTTAACACTACAGTATGCAAACTAGCCAAACTGACCATCAACACGCTTAGTCATTAAGATTTCGTAGTAGTGATAACTAAACACGGCAAAAGCTGCCACCCAACAAATCATTGCGCCAACCAACCAATACATATAATAACCAGGCAGTGTTGCACATAACACGACTCTAAGTAGTGTACCAATCAGCAGCAGAATAAATGCCCAGTGCATGCCTGCAGGTGGTTGGTGAATATCTCGACCAGTGTGTCCTAAAGACACACGTGACATCATACTGAGAGTAATTAAGCCAATGCCCCCATAAGCAAACATATGCAACACCGCATAAAGGGGTAAGCCGATAGCGTACGTGAGAAATATTAAGAAAAAGCCGATGCTGATACACCATAGCGCAAGGTAGAGGCTCCACAACAATGGCTTTTTCCAAATGCCAGGCGTATACCAGCTAACCAAGCGATAGCCATTAATCACTGCAACAAACAAGGCGCTAAAAGCCGCCACTTTTGGATGGATTTGCGTAAGCTCTGCAACAAAAAAGATGAGAAAAAACACCATGCTACTCAAATCCACAGCTTTAGAATGATTGATGTTGACGGCTTCTTCTACGCCTCTTTCAATAAAGAAAGGCACCACTCTTCGCCCAAACATCAGGATCAAGCCAATGATTAAATAAAACCCGCCATAAATGCCAAAATATAAACCATTGTCCATCAGGTTAAGCGCGCCCAAGTAAAAGCACAGATTAAACGCAAACATAAACACCAGTTTAGACACTACCACCAACTGCTGATAATGTTTACTTTGCACAATTGGCACCGTCACCGACACAATTAAGAATGCGCAAAACAACAGATCAAATACCGCTGCGGGCAATATCAAACCCACTGTAAACAGCAAACGTGCCACCAACCAAAACGCCGCTAGCCTGAATAACTTAATGCCACTCAGGGTTTGCAACCCTGTCCAGTTTTTGGTCGCAGTGAGCAAAAAGCCAGCCACGACGGCCATGCAGTAGCCATAGATCATTTCGTGTGCATGCCACTGATGCAGGTTAATAGTCGTGGATGGCAGCTGAATATGCTGCGCATAGATTAAATACCACGCCACAGTTAAACCGATGGCCGTAAAACCAGCCATCAAAAAGAAAGGCCTAAACCCCAAATTAAATAATGGCGCACTCGGTTCAGCATCGGGCCTGGTGATGTTCACAATCGTCTTCATAAGTTTACGTGCCTGTTGTTTTTGTTTATACCAGCTAAGCTAGCATGCTGATTGAATTATCTTATTGATTTGTATCAGACGCTGCACAATGTCTCATGAGCAAAGGATTCGCACTTCATCTCGACGACCAGCCCCTTATTCACCTTAGCTTCTATTCAACACATCTAAAGACGCACCCAACAATTCTTGCATACCATCCATGCAAATTTTGCTTGCATTCACACGCGATCAATCCATGAAAAACGCGTAACCGTCTGATTTTAAATATCCATCGTTACAGGCACTGATATTGCCATTCAAATACCCTGGGAGCCAAGGTTGCACTGACAACCCTCAATCCAGCTCACTCTGAGTGCAGAGCTGCATTGAAAAACTAACGAATAACAATATCAATGAAAGTTTGAATCCGCATGCTTAATTTAAAATCAACGTTTAACCAACCTTTTCATTTTGGTGTCTATCTGTTCTGCATCTGGTTATTTAGTGTTTTTTTATGCACTGGCTTTTTTCAAAATACGTCACTCAACCATGCACAAGACTATGTGCATACAGTTTTAGCTTTAACAACGTATGGCTTGCTTTACCAAGCGCCAGCTATCCTTGTTTATTTCGCATTAAAAAAATGGCAAAACGCCAGCATCATCATTACCGTCATGGCTTCAGCGCTCTGCCATGTATTGGTTTTTGCTGATGTACATCTGTATGACTTGTATGGCTTCCACTTTAATGGGTTTGTTTGGAACTTATTAACGACACCTGGCGGCTATGACTCACTAGGGGCCGATCAGACAAACCTCAGCATCGTTGTACGCTATTTAGGCACCTTGGCCTTTATCCATTGTATTAGCCTACTGTTAGCTTTTTATCCGCCATTAGTCTCAGTGTCATGGAAAACGGTCATGGCATTCGTCCTCATCAGCACAATCAGTGAGCGTGTCCTTTATGGTGTGAGCCATGCGCAACTTTATGGGCCGACGATGTCACGTGGCGATGCGCTTTGGTTATACCAACCATTAACGATGCACTCGCTATTACAAAAACTAGGGATCAAAGTCCATAAGATCGATAAGATTGAGCTGGGAGATACCAACGGAACCACCGTTAACTACCCTAAACATCCGCTTCAGCTACAAAAAGTAGCGCAGCCAATGAATATTGTTCTGCTCGTGGCAGAATCAATGCGCTGGGATTTACTCAATCCCAAAGTCATGCCCCACATGAGCGACTTTTCAAAACAGTCTTGGAACTTTACTCACCACTATTCAGGGGGCAATGGTACAAGGCAGGGCCTATTTGCATTGTTCTATGGTATTCCAGGTGTCTATTGGGATAGTTTTTTAAGAGAGCAAAAAGGGCCGTTATTATTTGATGTGCTCAGTCAATACGATTACCAACATTTTGTTTATACCAGTGCCAGATTTACCTATCCAGAGTTTGACCGAACCATCTTTAACCGCATCCCCAAAGCACAGCTCATCGAAAATAATAAAGGCGAACCCTGGAAAAGAGACCAAGACAACACCACAGCATTAATCCAGAATATTAACCATAGAGATCAGTCAAAGCCTTTCTTTGGTTTTGCCTTTTACGAATCAACCCATGCGCGGTATTCTTTTTCTAAACAAAATATTATTAATCCTGATTACATCGAAGAATTTAATTACGCAGGTTTGTCGCGTAAAAAACTCACGCCACATATTAACGCGTTTAAAGCACGTTATGAAAACGCCGCACATGGTATCGACCAACAGCTCAACCGTGTCATTACTGCGTTAAAAGCCTCTGGCGACATTGATAATACGATGATTGTGATCACAGGCGACCATGGCGAAGAATTTATGGAACGTGGTCGCTGGGGACATAACTCTGCTTTTACAGACTGGCAAATACGCGTACCCATGATTGTGCACATACCCAACGAAGCACCCAAAAATATTGCCGCGTTTACCAGCCACCAAGACCTGCCAGTTACATTGCTCACCCGTCTTGGTGTGAACAACGACAAACATGACTACAGCACTGGGTACTCGCTGGATGAACCACTCAAGGATAGACACATTATCGTTTCGAGTTGGAATGACATTGGTTTAATCAACCACCAAGGCAAGCTGATCATTCCTTTTAAGTCACGCACGCAGCATCAGAATTTAGCGCTGGATTTAAATGACCAACCGGTAAAACAAGCGCAATTATTCACGCAAATGAAAGAGGATGTGTCCAACGCATTAGCGCAGTGCAAGCTTTATCGCCACTAAAGCTCAGCGGATAGCGCGATATCCCAAACCCATCAGTCCCTTTATTGATTTTGCTGGTTTTAGTTCTTGATTGGTCTGTGTATTAAATGATTAATACCCAGACCGAGCAACCCTTTGATTTGCTTCTAAACTAAGGCGTTTCTATTAACCACCTCTGTCGGGCAAGTTGCAAAACTAAAACATCATGTACAAGCAACAGTGACTGTTGATCGGATTTCACCCCAAGCAATTCTATTGCTTGCTTATCAAAAAGACTGCCTCAAGTTATTTTGCAAAAATGGTAAATATTTAAGAATTGAAAGTTAGTTTTGCAAAATAGGTTAGGCGTTTTATGTAAATCTAAACATGAATTACTAATGAGTAGATTATTTTCTAGATATTGAAATTAAGTAGTACTAAGCGACTTCCAGCAATTAATGAAATAGATATGTGTCGACTAGTCTATCTGGTCACACATTAAAACAAGTCAAGTGGAAGCATTCAACAAAAAAGAGCAGCCCAAAGGCTGCTCTATAATACTAAGACTTAACTTAAACTTAGACTAGAAGCGATCAAGATTCATCACTTTTGTCCAGGCTTTTACAAAGTCTTTCATAAACATCGCTTTAGAATCGCTAGAAGCATAAGCCTCTGCAACAGCACGCAATTCAGCACTTGAGCCAAAGGCCAAATCTACTGGTGTTGCTGACCATGCCAGTTTATTCGTCTTACGGTCATATCCATTGTATAAACCCGCTTTCTTGGCTTTTTTCCACTCATATTTCATATCGAGCAGATTCACAAAAAAGTCATTGCTTAATGTACCTGGCTGATCAGTGAAGACACCATGTTTTACCCCTCTAGCATTAGCATTTAAAGCACGTAACCCGCCGACTAACACTGTCATTTCTGGTACGGTTAGGTTTAATTTAGTCGCTGTGTCCACTAACATTTCTGCTGGAGAAAGTAAGCTTTCCTCAGAGTAATAATTACGGAAACCATCGGCTGTTGGTTTTAAATATCCAAAAGATTTCACATCAGTCTGCGCTTGAGTCGCATCCATCCGCCCTGGATTGAATGGCACTTTGATATCCATACCGCCTTTTTTCGCAGCTGCCTCTACCGCGGCACCACCTGCCAACACAATCATATCGGCCATGGAGATCTTTTTACCTCCAGACTGCACTTTGTTAAAGTCCGCTTGGATGTTACTCAGCTTCGCCAATACTGCTTTAAGCTCTTTTGGACTATTGACGGTCCAATCTTTTTGCGGGGCAAGACGTATACGCGCACCGTTTGCACCGCCACGCATATCCGTACCGCGGAATGTCGCAGCTGAAGCCCATGCTGTTCTGACCAGCGCATCAGTACTGATTCCCGCACCGATGACTTTGGCCTTGAGTTTTGCAACATCGTTACTGTTCACGAGTGGGTGATTCACTGCTGGAATCGGATCTTGCCAGCTTAAGGCTTCTTTAGGTACTGCTTTACCTAAGTAGCGTGCGCGAGGTCCCATATCACGGTGCGTTAATTTAAACCAAGCTTTGGCAAATGCCTTATCAAATTCCTTTGGATTCGCTAAAAAGCGTTCTGAGATTTTTTTATAGCTTGAGTCAACTTTTAATGCAATGTCTGTGGTAAACATAATAGGTGCATGACGTTTTCCTTTGACATGTGCATCAGGTACAAATTTTAATTCATCCGCATTCTTAGGTACCCATTGCGTTGCACCAGCTGGACTTTTAGTTTTGACCCATTCATACACAAATAGGTTTTGTAGATAGTTAATACTCCAAGCCGTTGGTGTCACTGTCCAGGCACCTTCCAGACCGCTTGTCACTGTATCTTTACCTTTTCCGATGCCACATTTGTTTTTCCAACCAAAGCCCTGTTCTTCTACAGCTGCCGCCACGGGCTCTACACCAACACATTCTTCAGGTTTATGTGCGCCATGTGCTTTACCAAAGGTATGACCGCCAGCGATCAGTGCAACGGTTTCCTCATCATTCATCGCCATACGGCCAAAAGTGTCACGAATATCATTCGCAGCTAACTGAGGGTCAGGGTTGCCGTTGGGTCCTTCTGGGTTAACATAAATTAAGCCCATACGTACCGCTGCTAGCGGTTTATCAAGCTTACGGCCTTTTTGATGGCGATCTGCTTCTAAGAAAGCTTGTTCTGAGCCCCAGTAAACAATTTCTGGCTCCCAATCATCAGTACGTCCACCAGCAAAACCAAAGGTTTTAAAACCCATCGACTCTAGCGCAACATTACCCGCTAGTACCATCATGTCTGCCCATGAAATAGCGCGACCATATTTCGCTTTAACAGGCCATAATAAACGACGCGCTTTGTCTAAACTCACATTATCTGGCCAGCTATTCAGCGGCTCAAAGCGTTGTTGACCACCAGCTGCACCTCCACGACCATCAAACACGCGGTAAACACCTGCACTATGCCAAGCCATGCGAATAAAAAATGGGCCATAGTGCCCGTAGTCAGCTGGCCACCATTCTTGTGATGTTTTCATCACTTTTTCAATATCTGTTTTTACTGCATCAAGGTCTAACTGGTTAAACGCTTTGGCATAATCAAAGTCTGCGCCGTATGGGTTATCTTCAGCAGAAAATTGCCTCATGGATTTTAGGTCAAGTTGTTCAGGCCAATAGAATTGATCGTTGTGGACACCTGGTGCAGCGGTCGCTAAATTGAATGTTGATGACGCAGCAATGGCAAGTATGCTGAGAAAAAAGGTTTTCTTGAGTTTCATGCTATCTCCCCCAATAAAATTTAATAAAAATGTTAAACAATGAGTATTTTTGAATCACTCAATGTCATGCATTTAAAACCTTCATTTGGAGCATGGGAAATAGATAAAAACTATGCCTTCATAGAAAAAATCAATTACTTAAAAATACCGCAACAATTATAAATAATTCAACAAAATCATGCATTTATTAAAAATTTGATGTCATGAATATACGTAGCAAATATCCGTGAAAATACGTTGCTTTATCTAAAAATAATCTTCATCAAAAAGGATGAACTTAAAGATAGAATCATGTAGTGACTTAATATTTGCACGATAAACAATCAGGAGTTATCGATGAGCCTTAGAGAACTCTTATACATCATAGCCGTAGATGATGAGCGCAGTTTTACGGCTGCAGCTGAAAAGTGCTTTATCAGCCAACCTACGCTCAGTACACAAATCAAAAAACTTGAGGAATTGCTTGACGTCAATATTTTTGATCGAAGAAATAATGTGATCACACCAACGCCTGTTGGCGAGAAAATTCTATCCATTGCGCGGCAAATCATCTCAAGTAGTGAGCAAATCAAACACATTGCCAAAGCCTCAAAGGCCATTAAAACGAATAATGTAATGCTTGGTGCTTTCCCCACGTTAGCGAACTATGTCTTTTCAGAATACACATTTCACCTAAAGCAACACATGCCAGACTTATGTCTTAGGCTTATTGAAGAAAAGACTGACAACTTGATAGACCTATTACTTTCTTCCAAGCTAGACATGGCACTGCTAGCGCTGCCCGTGCACCAAGAAGAGTTGACTTATGAGACGCTTTTTGAAGACGAGTTTTTGCTAGCAGTTGACCCCAAACACCCGCTAGCAAAAGAAAGTCACATCGACATTAATACCTTACAACACGAAAAACTCATGTTGCTAGACGAGGGCCATTGTCTGCGCTCATAAGTGATCAAGCTTTGTGGTACAAAGCATGTCAATGAGGATGACTTCAGAGCAGCAGGATTAGAAACTTTACGTATGATGGTTAAAAACGGCTTAGGGATTACCTTAATGCCAAGTGTGGCTATTATCCCAGATGAGACAGAAATCGTTTACATTCCTTTTGATAGCAGGCCTTATCGTAAAATTGGGCTTTTTTGGCGTAAGGACAACCCCAAACAAGATTTCTTTAAATCGGTTGCGAAGTTACTCAGTTACAAGCCTATGCAGTAAAAATCACGCTGGTATCGTATGTGGTTTGACCTAACCACATCGCGTTCTGCATTTCTGGTTGCATCCATTACGACCATTCGTTTTATCGATTGAACGACCTAAAACATGAATTTCACACTGCGCCATAATCAGTTTTAATCAGAGTTCATTAACGGTAAAGAAGTACTTATTCAAAGTTTCTTTACGACCCAAGCAACAGCACAGAATAAACCGTTGAATAGTTTCTTTAGCTCACAGATTTTTTAGACGGGGTTCTCGAATTGGGCACACTCAAGAGATTAAAAGCGGACTAGCGCACAACTCAGCATTGCAAGCGCGCTGTCGTTGGCAATCTATTCTGAGATTTAAAAATTATGAGTATCAATCACTTAAGACTTTCCTTTGCAAATCAAAACAAGTCAGTTAGCAATTTAAATCAAGACACAGCGAGCTCTTTGCAATATAACTTAGGATAAAAGCTCTAAGTGTTAAAAATTAGTGTTTCTTTGCTAAGTGGCTGATGGTTTGAACGCTATGCGTAACCGGCTGCCCAAAACTGCATAGCAAAGCGGCGCAGTTTTGGGCAGTCCGAGTTAACGCAATTGTTAGCTATTTACATACGGCCGCCTATTAGAACGAGGCGCTTTTCGTCAATTAAATAGCCTGAAGAGTGGCTCGGAGGAATAGATGTGTCTTGGGTTTCCCATGTGTTGGTTTTTGGGTCATAAACTTCGATAATAGACAATGGGACAAGACCACGACCTAGTCCATTAATACAATAAAGTTTTCCGTCAACGAATCCGCAAGGCACGTTCGTACTTGGGGTGGGCATATCTGGGATTGATCTCCATTTGTTAGATACTGTGTCGTAGACTTCTACAATAGAATTAATAACTCCAATATCGAGATCGCTGCTTACCACAAAAATCTCTTTTCCAAATACAGCAGAAGTTACTCCAGTTTCTGGGGTTGGCTTTGGTGCGCCAGTAGACCATTTGTTTGATTCTAGGTCTAGAATTTGAACATCATCCCGTACAATTGCTGGGAATACAGGCTGTTCTGGCTCTGAGGTTGCACCTGTATCTCCTGCGATGACGTAGAGTTTACTATCTACTACTTCAGCAACAAGCTTGGCCGCTCTTTTGGGGAGTTCAGAAATTTTGCTCCAGAAATCTTTTTCGGCATCGTAGAAAAGAACATCCCTTGCTAATTGAAGGCAGCCATCAGATGAGCATTGTGTAACTCCGCCAACAACCAGTACGCTACCATTTTCTAAAGTTACCGCAGCGTGGCGAGCCCTTGGCGCGGGCAGGTCTGATACTTCTTTCCACTCTGCTAAATTATCAGATATGTAGCATTTGCATGACAGCATTCCGTTATCGGTTCTACCACCTGCTACAAAATACCTTGAACCACATTTGGAGGCAGTAGCCTCACCAAGGTTCGGGATTGCTAGATTTCTACCCTTTTCAACAGATTCATCGCCACATGAAATGCAAACTACAGAATTACATGCTGGCATCATGGGATGATTTTTGAAATCAGGATCATATACGCTCGGCTTTGGAATGCTCATTCTCTATTCTCCTATTAAGGTTTAACATTTGAAACTATGTCGCCTAATGCAATCAAAACATCACTCGGCGACGAGAGTGATGATTAGCTAACATTCAATATACGAACCCACCGGCCCCTATATGAATATTGAAATTTTTATGACTCATGGCAGCAAACCCTTAATATTACTCACTTCTTTGTCTGTCGGCCTCTATATGTAAATACTAATATAGGGACGCAGATTAATC
>SPJL01015943.1_pt1 | contig 12462 bp, 11 predicted proteins | sample 3741751 | NCBI WGS metagenome assembly SPJL01 (sample SAMN10925998, study PRJNA522277) | cold seep metagenome | isolation source: Elba SIP-enriched marine methane seep metagenome, extraction at timepoint T3 | place: Italy: coast of Elba, Mediterranean Sea | reverse complement strand
CGACCTGGTTTGAGCGATGCATTACTGACAACACTGATTAATACGGTTAAGACAGATGAAGTGGGTGGTTTGCTAGCATTGCCATTAGCCGATACCTTAAAAAAAATGCAGGATGATCAAGCGCAGCCAACTGTGGAAAAAACCATTCCACGACAAGGCTTGTGGCAGGCACAAACGCCGCAGATGTTTCGCTATGCGATGCTGAAAGAGGCGCTGGAAATACCACAAGCAACGCCAACAGATGAAGCGCAAGCGATCGAAAACATGGGCTATCACCCTAAACTAGTCATTGGTGCTTTGCGTAATTTAAAAGTCACCTATCCGCAGGACTTAACAGTAGTTGCCGCGTTAATGCAAGCAGAGGGCTTAGAATGAGAATAGGACAAGGCTTTGATGTCCACCGATTAGTTGAAGGCAGAAAATGCATCATCGGCGGTGTCGATATTCCTTTTGATAAAGGTTTGGATGGTCACTCAGATGCGGATGTGTTGTTGCATGCGATTTGCGATGCGTTATTAGGGGCGGCAGGACTTGGCGATATTGGTGTGCACTTCCCGCCGACTAATGATCGCTTTAAAGGCATAGACTCGCGTCAGCTGCTGCGCCATGTTGTACAGCTAATCAAAGAAAAAGGCTACGCGGTTGGAAACATCGATGCCACCGTTATTTGCGAGCGCCCCAAATTAAAACCACATACCTCAGCCATGCAACAAAACATTGCAGCAGACTGTAATGTTGAGCTAGATGTCATCAATATCAAAGCGACCACCACCGAAAAACTTGGGTTTACTGGACGTGGAGAAGGTATTGCTGCTGAAGCAGTGTGCCTGATTCTTTTGCGATAATCATCGCTATCTATATGAATTTTTAATGAAAAAATAATGTCAATAGCCCGAATGGGCTATCGAATTGGTGTTTTTTATATATTATAGTAACGACTATATTAATTTGTGTCATATATCTGCAAAGCAGGTTGTGCATGATTTTTGCTTATCAGTTAAGAATATAAAATTATTAAGGGATTTAAATGTCAGTTGAAACGCTCGATGTTGGACAGGAACAAAATAAGGCAAATGCTAAATTAGCTGATTATTTACGTATTTCCCGATTTGACCATAGTACAAAACATATTTTTATCATTCCAGGCATTATCCTTGCCTATTTGTTACGCGGTGTGCAGACCGATGATCTGATTGTTAACATCATCTTGGGTCTGATTACACTGGTCGCGATTGCTTCAGCCAATTATTGCATTAATGAGTATCTGGATCGTGACTTCGACAAGCACCATCCAACCAAATCTAAGCGCTCTGCGGTGCAGGTTGAATTTAATGGCCACTATGTTTTATTTCAATGGGTGTTGTATGTGGTTATTGGCTTAGGTGCTGCGGCACTTTCAAGTAAAGCCATGCTATTTACAGCAGTGATTTTTGCACTACAAGGCATTGTTTATAATGTGCCACCATTGAGATCAAAAGATAAACCATATCTAGACGTGATCTCTGAGTCGATTAATAACCCACTGCGCCTAATGATTGGTTGGGTCATGATTGATCCAACTTCATTACCACCAATTTCTGTGTTGTTGTCATATTATATGGGCGGTGCATTTTTGATGGGTGCAAAGCGTTTATCCGAGTACCGTCAGATTGTTGCTTCTCACGGTAAAGAGTTATTGGTGCGCTATCGTGCTAGCTTCTCTGGATACACAGAAATTAAACTGACAGTATCTGTGTTTGTTTATGCAATGATGTCGTTGTTTTTCTTAGCAGTGTTCTTAATCAAGTATCGTATTGAATACATTGTGTTGATTCCATGGATTACTTTGTTGTTTGGCTACTATCTTGCGTTGTCTATGCGTCCAGATAGCTCTGCGCAAAAGCCTGAAAAGTTATTCAAAGAGCGACTGTTGATGGTGATGGTATTTGTATTGGCAGTATTCTTTGTCGAGAGTACTTTTGTGGACATGCCATTCCTTAAAGAGTTATCTGAACAAAAGTTCATTGAATTTTCACTCTAATGTCCCCGTTGCAAGTAGATTGGGATCAGTTTGATTTGGTCGTATTTGATGTCGATGGCACCTTATACGACCAAAAGCAGTTGCGTCTAACCATGATGCTTCAACTGCTCAAACATGCAATGACTAAGCTAGACATTAGTATTTTCCCCATTATTAAGCATTACCGAAAAATCCGTGAGACGCTTGGCGATGAAGAGGTCTTTGATTTTGAGGCAAAGCTGGTGAAGCAAACCAGTGAAATCACTGGGCAAGCTGAGTCTAGAGTGATCTCGGTGATTAATGAGTGGATCGAAACACGACCACTGCCGTATTTGGCTACTGTGCGTTATGAAGGGCTTGATACATTATTTGCTGCAATTAAGCAGCAAAAGAAAGCCTTAGGGATATTATCTGACTATAAAGCTACCGCCAAAGTGAAAGCACTAGGCCTTACAGCCGACTTAATTGTCAGTGCCCAAGATGAAGACGTCAATGTACTTAAACCACATCCTAAAGGGCTAGAGACCATTGCCAATAAAGCAGGTGTGGTGATGGATAGAGTAATCTTGGTTGGAGACCGTGATGAGCGCGACGGTGAAGCCGCCAGAAGAGCAGGTGCGCAGTATCTGATTAAACAAAAATCTGCCGCAAAACCAGTATCACGCAATGGCTTTTTACATTACACTGATCCGGTCTTTAAACCTCTTTTTGAGTAATACACCTAAAGGTAATGCAAAACGTTATTCAAAAGTTTATTGGTTACTTCATGACAGGTGGTTTAGCTGCGATTGTTGATGCAGGAGGCTTTGGCTTACTGCATTATCAGGGTGTTGCTGTACTGCCCGCTGCTATCATCAGCTTTTGTACAGCTGCTGTGGTTAACTATCAGCTCAGTAGCCGTTATGTGTTTAAACACGCACCTACGCAAAAGCAGTTCTATAAGTTCTTTTTGGTGGCATTAATTGGCCTGGCAGTGAATGTCGGTATTACCTATTGGCTGGTGCAGAACACTGCAATGATGCCAGTACTAGCCAAAATTATCGCTATTGGTATTGCTTTCTTTGTTAATTTTTTGCTGAATCTCTTGATTGTATTTAAGCCAAAAGATTCAGCATCTGCGTAATATTCTAATCTAGCTTACTGCTGTGTCATGCAGTCTTTGTTGTCATACAAAGTCCAGCGCGGAATTTGATGAACAAGTGTTGGTAAGCAAGTCTCACTTTTAAACAGCTCGGCTTCATAATCCTGCTCACCATTGTTACGGTGCAGGATATACCGATAATTTCCTTTGGCATGATGCTTGGTGCCATTGGAAGATAAAAAGTCAGGTGCTTTACCCGAGATAAAGCGTACAGGGAAAGGCGCCAAGCCTGAAAAACTCAAATCAGTAAAGCCACCTTTTTCAGCCTGATACCATACTCCGTAGTTATCATAGCCGGCCCATTGGTATGGAGAGAACTCACCATCGTTAGAGATGACATATATCATCCGTTGATTTTCTTCTAGTCCATCAATGATGTTATCAATCGCTACTGATTCTTGTTGTAGCTGATAGTGAAAATAGCTTTGGTAAGCCAGTGTTGCCCATGTGGTGAGCACAACAAAAATGAGGGTGATGCTAGGAACCGTGGCTGAGAATAGCCTTGAGCCTTGTGTCCATTCGGTTTTGGCTGAAAATAACAGTGCATAGGTAATTAATACAAAAATTGCATAACGCTCATACACCATGGTCGTACCAAAAATGACATCTGGGAAGATTAAAATAGTACCCATTGCTAGTGCAAAGAACACAATGGTGCCGAGTTGGCGCCAGTTGATTTTTAAGACAAAGAGCCACGGCGCGGCAAATAGAATGGCGATAGCAGGCACCAAAATGGCTTTAGGCATCAGCTGGCTGGAGTTGGTGAATGTATAGACCATTGCCTTAGCAATCCGCCTTAGACTCAGGTTCCACTCAATCGACGAAACGCTTGAGAGCACGTATTGGCTTGACTCAGCGCGCGCCATATTAAAGGCGTTGTTGTATTTGTACAGAATGACAAATATTGTAAATAAAACGACATATGGCACGACCGCTTTTAAAAAGGCACTAAAAGCTTTAAAACGCACCAGTAAAAAACTGCCTGACACACCAAAGGCAAATAAAAACATTAGACCGTGGGCTTCAAGTAATAAAAGGCCAACGATAATCAGTCCTATGGCTTTGGCGATGGTTGGTTGGATCGCATAACGATCACCCAGCAAAATCAGCCATAGTGCTAATGGCGCTGAGATGATATAGGTCATAAAGCCCAACATATAAGCAAAGCCAAAAAATGGCAAAATAAACAGCCAGTCTAGTCTTGCATCTACCTTAAAATGCTTGCGTAGTTGGACTGAAAAATAAATTACCCCTGCATAAGCGATAGAGAGTAATAGTGCATAGGCTTGCGTGATGCTCATCCACTCTGTAAACAGCATCAGTAAGCCATAAATGGTAAAGTTAGGCGTGTACGGATTAATCATGACGATATCCGTCCACCGGGTATCGCCAAAGAGTAAGTCTTTTAATAATGCTGCTTGCCCTGCATGCTGCGGCAAGTCAATGAGCGGAAGGTGTTTGGTCGTCCAAAAGACACTGATGCCCCATAATACCGTAATGAAGTATAAAAGCTTTAAAATGCTAGATTGTTTTTCGTGCATCTTTATTTTTCCTTTATTATTGTTGCCCTTAAATTGGTTCGCATGATAACGACATATTATGACATTGTTATGCAAGCAAATTATATTCCCAGATGAATTGTATTATAAAATTATGTACCAATGGTTTGAAAAACATCTAAATCCATTCCCAGAAGCACCACTAAGTGTCACCTCAAAAGAGTTGTGGCCGTTTTTGTGGGGCAGCGTTAAAGGTGCAAAGCGTTATTTACTGGGGATGACGATATTTACTGCGATGATTGCTGGATTTGAAGCTTTTTTGTTTGCAGTAATAGGCAAGGTGGTCGATTGGTTGGCAATGGTTGATCCTGCCACCATGTGGCAACAGGAATCAGACGTTATTATTGGCATAGGCCTGCTGATTATGGTGAGTACGATTCCTATCGTGTTAACTACTTTTTTAAAGCATCAAACGTTGGCTGGCAACTTCCCAATGCGTTTGCGCTGGCAGTTTCATCGCTTGATGTTAAGTCAGAGCATGGCATTTTATCAGGATGAGTTTGCAGGGCGTATTGCCACTAAAGTCATGCAAACGGCGCTTGCGGTGCGCGATGTGTGGTTTATTGTGGCCGATATCCTGGTGTATGTGGTGGTGTACTTTTCTTCGATGGTTGCCATCGTTGGTTATTTTCATCCTATGATTATGCTGCCATTTTTGGTCTGGTGTGCGTTGTATTTAATAGGGCTTAGGCTATTCGTGCCCAAGCTCAGTACCTTGTCACGTAATCAAGCGGATGCCCGCTCAATGATGACAGGTCGGGTGACGGATGCCTATACCAATATCGGTACTGTTAAGCTGTTTTCGCATGCCCAACGAGAGTCTGGTTATGCTAAGATGGCGATGGGAGAATTTTTAGACACGGTCTACGCGCAAATGCGTCTAGTGTCTAAGATTCAGGTGTTAAACCACTTATTAATCATGAGCTTAATCGCTTCTACTGGTGGTATCGCGCTGTGGTTGTGGAGTAAAGGCGAGGTGAGTGTTGGCGGTGTCGCCGCAGCAACCGCGATGGCCTTGCGCCTAAATGGTATTTCGCATTGGGTGATGTGGGAGATGACCACTCTTTATGAGCAGGTGGGCACAGCGCAGGATGGCTTAAATACGTTTAGTTTGCCCAACCATGTGCAAGATGAGCCAGATGCCAAACAGCTAAAGGTGACGCATGGCGAAATTCACTTTGATTATGTGGGCTTTCAATATGGCCAGGCCAAGCCTTTATTTAATGGGTTTGATTTGCAGATTAAACCAGGTGAAAAGGTCGGTTTGGTTGGTCGATCAGGCGCGGGAAAATCGACAATAGTGAATTTATTACTACGTTTTTTTGATGTTGAGTCAGGTGCGATCAAGATCGATGGTCAGGATATTCGCCGTGTCACGCAGAACAGCCTGCGCGCACAGATTGGCATGGTGACCCAAGACACGGCTTTGTTGCATCGTTCAGTACGCGATAATTTACTTTATGGTCGACCAGAGGCCACTGAAGAAGAGATGATTGCGGCAGCCAAACAAGCTGAGGCACACGACTTTATTTTAACGCTAGAAGATGTCAAAGGACGCAAAGGCTATGACGCACATGTAGGTGAGCGTGGAGTGAAATTATCAGGTGGGCAACGTCAGCGCATTGCGATTGCACGCGTCATGCTTAAAGATGCACCGATACTACTCTTGGATGAGGCTACCAGTGCGCTGGATTCAGAAGTTGAAGTTGCGATTCAAGCGAGTTTAGAGAACTTAATGACAGGTAAAACCGTGGTAGCCATTGCACATCGTTTATCGACGATTGCGGCAATGGATCGCTTGATTGTCATTGACGAGGGCAAAGTGGTAGAGATGGGTGATCATCAGTCATTGCTTGCCAAAGAAGGCTTGTATCAAACCTTTTGGAATCACCAGAGTGGTGGTTTTTTAGGAGAGGCTTAAGTAATAGTTTCTGTTTTCAGTGCACATTTTATGCACTGAAAACAGGTTCAGGGTTGAGCTGCCTAGAATGACGACGGCCTAATTCGCGTCAATTTCATATTGCACTTCATGTACTGCAGGTGCTGGCCAATTGTTGGCTGCTGCAGTTTCTGCAATGACACGGTTGGTATCAAACAATACTTGCCAATAATATTTGTTATCGCAGTAAGGCTGAACACAAAACACTGGACCTTCTTCCGAGAATTCGAGAATCTGTACATTCGGCGCTGGGTCTTGCATGATATTGTCGATCTGGCTGACGGCTTCTCTTAACTTTGTGAGGACTTCTGTTGCATTGACTGCATGGTAGAGCTTGACGGTGCAATCCACACGACGATATGGTTCAGCAGAAAAGTTTTTAATATTCCCACTAAAAATCCTGTTGTTGGCAACGATAGTAGAAACATTATCAATCGTGACAATGGTAGATGTGAACAAGCCTACCTCTGTGACGGTTCCTTCGACTTCACCAGCATCAATATAGTCGCCAACTTTAAATGGGCGCAGTATCTGCATAAACACGCCTGCGGCAAAGTGAGCAAGTAGCCCGCCCCAAGCGGTACCAATGGCTAAGCCCGCACCTGCTAATAATGCGGCAAAAGAGGTTGTCTCTATCCCAAAGCGGCTCAGAATGAACATCACCAATAAAATGGTGAGTAAGCCGTTCAAGATGCTGACCATATAACCAGCGAGCGTTTTTTCTATTTTGCCACTGCGCTCCATGGCCAAGCCAATTAGAAGGGTGATCTTGTTGATTGCCCAGCGTCCGATAATCCATATCAGAATTGCAGAAAATAAACTGATGCCAATTTCTACACCACGCGTGCTTAAAAATGTCATGATTGAGTCGATTTCCATTGCTTACTTCCTATTCATCATCGTTTTTTCTTGAGAGTTGCCAGTCTGATCATACAATTGACTGAGTACAAGGCAAAGCGACTTTACAGTTTTTATAACCTGGACTGCGCTTAACTTATGCTTTGAGCAGCACAATCACCGCGCCACTGCCACCATCCTGTGGTTTGGCCTCGGCATAGGCAATCACTTCGTCTTTTTGCATCAACCAAGATCGGAGTTTGTTTTTGAGAACTGGTTCGCGGTTGCGCGAGCCCAAGCCCTTGCCGTGCACAATGCGCACACAGCGGATACCACGCTTTTTACAATGATTGATAAATTGTGACACATACGCCCGTGCCTCGTCGCTGACCATGCCGTGTAAGTCAATGTGAGATTGAATCACCCATTTTCCGCGGCGGAGTTTTTTTAACATGTCAGGCGATTGGCCATCACGCAAATACAAAAGCTCCTCACCTGTTTCGCGCTCGTGGCGGGGGATAAAGTGGTCAGACAGCGTGTCTGCCAGCGCCTGTTGCTCATCCATCATGAACTGTTTTGGCACTGGCCGAGGTCGCACTTTAAACATTCTGACGGGTGGTGTTTTGAGCGGACGCACATCCTTCATGGCTTCTCGAAAGAGAGCCTCGTCTTCAGCCTTCGAATCTTGCAGGCTGTCAGGCGGAGTTACGTCCTTTTTCATATGGTTGCACCAACTTGAACACGCTTATTCTGCTAAAAAGCGCTCTGCATCCAAGGCTGCCATACAGCCAGTACCAGCACTGGTAATGGCCTGACGGTAAATGTGGTCTTGTACATCACCTGCGGCAAAGACACCTGGCACGCTGGTCATCGTAGCATTGCCATTACGACCCATTTGCGTGATGATATAACCACCTTCCATCTCTAACTGACCTTCAAAGATATCTGTGTTGGGCTTGTGACCAATGGCAATAAAAACACCCATCACATCTACTTCTTTTGTGCTGCCATCTTGGCTGTTCTTCAGGCGCATACCTGTCACGCCAGCATCGTCACCTAGTACTTCATCCAGCGTTTGGTGCACTTCAAGCTCAATTTTGCCTTCTTCTACACGCGCCATCAGTTTGTCAACGAGAATCGCTTCTGCTTTAAACGTATCACGACGATGAACTAGCGTTACTTTGCTGGCGATGTTGGATAGGTATAACGCTTCTTCCACAGCGGTGTTGCCGCCGCCTACAACTGCAACCGGCTGGTTACGGTAAAAGAAACCATCGCAGGTCGCACAGGCCGAAACACCTTTGCCCGCAAACGCTTCTTCGCTAGGCAGGCCAATGTACTTGGCAGAGGCACCCGTGGCGATAATTAACGCATCACACGTATATTCACCACTGTCACCTTCTAAGCGAAAAGGTTTTTCGTTTAGGTGCGTAGTGTGGATATGGTCAAACACCATTTCGGTCTCAAAGCGCTCTGCGTGTTTTTGAAAACGCGCCATGAGTTCTGGGCCTTGTACACCGTCAGCATCCGCAGGCCAATTATCGACGTCAGTGGTGGTCATCAGCTGACCACCTTGCGCAATACCCGTGACCAGTACGGGATTAAGGTTTGCACGCGCAGCATAGACTGCCGCCGAATATCCCGCTGGGCCAGAACCAAGAATGAGCACTTTTGCATGTTTTGTTGACATAGTTAAACCTTCGTTAAGAGTAGGACTGTAATCATTTAATGGGTATTTTATCGTTTAATACAACATCTGTATGTACAAATTTTATGGATTAGTCGTGTTTGCGTGTCAGTCCTGACAATCATTCAGAATATGCTTGATCTCTTCGTTGCACTGGGTTGATACTGTTATAATAATTCAATTTAGCTCATAGGAATCAGCGCGCATTGTTGTTCAAGAAAAAAGCATTGCCAGTGAATAAGCGGCGCAAAAAGAAAGCCAAAACACAGCCGCCACTAGTCAGCGAAAAAGTCTTTAAAGAGATGGTATTGCTGACTTTGTTATTGGTGGCAGCCTTTTTGGCAATCGCTTTAGCCAGTTACAGCCCGTTGGACCCGTCCTGGTCTCAGATTACCGACGCTACGGCTGACGTGATGAACAAAGGTGGAAAGTTTGGTTCATGGATTGCCGATGTCTTACTATCTTTATTCGGATTTTCTGCTTGGTGGTTGGTGGTGCTCGCCATCTTTGCCATGATCTATGTTTTTCGCAGCATCCAGATGGAAGACGAAGAAAGGTCTTTGTTTTTACCTTATAACGGCTTGACCTTCGCCTTGTTTTTATTAGTCTCCGCTACACTGGAGTCAGGCTATCTGATCAGTCTAAGCGCACATTTGCCCCAGGGCGAGGGCGGTATGGTAGGAAGTACCATAGATCTTTTATTGCGCCAGTCAGTGGGCTACACAGGCGCATTTTTACTACTGATTGTTTTATTTATGATGAGCTTTAGCTTGTTTACTGGCATGCAATGGATGATGGTTGCTGAAAAGGCTGGTACTTGGATTATCTATGGCATGGAGGCAATACAACGCGCTTGGTATCACTGGCAAGACAAGCGTGCAGGGCGCATGGCCGAGATGGAGCGTACCGAATATGTCAGTATACAACGCAGCAAAACCAAAGACCGCAAGCCAGTAAAGGTAGAACCTTCTGTCACCAGCATTCCTAAGAGTGACCGTGTGTTTGAAGAAAAGCAAACACAACTCTTTGAAACCAGCGAGACTGGACTGCCTGCCTTGGATTTATTGGATCCAGCAGCCAATAAAGCGCCATTGCCTTCAAGTCAGTCATTGGACTTTACCTCTCGTTTAATTGAGAGAAAGTTATTAGACTTTGGCATTGAGGTCAAAGTCATTACTGCGTTGCCTGGCCCTGTGATTACACGTTATGAGTTAGATCCCTCACCTGGAGTCAAAGGTAGTCAGGTGATGAATTTGGCCAAAGACTTGGCCCGTGCTTTGTCAGTTGTCAGTGTGCGTGTTGTCGAGACGATTCCTGGTAAAACGTATATGGGGTTGGAAATCCCTAACAATCAGCGACAGATTGTTTATTTATCAGAAATTATGAGCTCCAAAGCCTATGCGGCAGTGAGTTCGCCATTGGCAATCTGTTTGGGTAAAGACATTGCAGGTAAACCTGCGGTAGCAGACTTAGCCAAAATGCCACATGTATTAGTGGCGGGTACCACAGGTTCAGGTAAATCAGTGGCGATTAATGCGCTGATTTTGAGCCTGTTGTATAAGTCAGATGCTAGTCAGGTACGCATGATTTTGATCGATCCTAAAATGCTCGAATTGTCTGTGTACGAAGGCATCCCGCACTTATTAGCACCTGTTGTGACGGATATGCGCCATGCCGGAAATGCGCTGAACTGGTGTGTGTCCGAAATGGAAAAGCGCTACAAACTAATGTCTACCTTAGGGGTACGTAATCTGGCGGGTTATAACGCCAAGATTAAGGCGGCTGCAGAAAAAGGCGAAAAAATCACCAATCCATTCAGCATCACGCCTGATGAACCTGAGCCTCTCGACACCTTGCCATTGATCGTTGTCGTGATTGATGAGCTGGCTGATTTGATGATGGTTGTGGGTAAAAAGGTCGAAGAACTGATTGCACGATTGGCACAAAAAGCCCGTGCGGCTGGCATTCATCTAGTGTTAGCAACACAACGCCCATCGGTGGATGTGATTACTGGTTTGATCAAAGCTAACGTGCCAACACGCATTGCTTTCCAAGTGTCGAGTAAAATTGATTCAAGGACAATTTTGGATCAAATGGGTGCAGAAAACCTATTAGGCCAAGGTGATATGTTGTACCAACCGCCAGGTGGAGGCTACCCCAATCGCGTACATGGTGCCTTTGTGTCCGATCAAGAAGTACATAAGGTCGTTAATTACCTCAAAGCACAGGGTGGTGAACCGAATTACATTGAAGGCATCTTAACGGGTGAAGTCGAAGGTGGTAGCACAGATGAAGTCAGTGCAGAACAACCTAGTGGTGCTGAGGCAGATCCTTTGTATGATGAAGCTGTGGCGATTGTGATCAAAACCCGCCGTGCTAGCATCTCTGGTGTGCAACGCCAGTTGCGCATTGGCTATAATCGCGCCGCCAGACTGATCGAAGACATGGAGCGCGCTGGTCTCGTATCAGCGATGCAAAGCAATGGTAACCGTGAAGTGCTGGTACCAAAACAAGAGGAATAAACTTTGAAAGTATTAACACATTGGTTGGGCGTTTTATCCGTTTGCGCAAGCATGGCCTTTGGTTCAGCTGTACAAGCTGGTGGCCTGCAACAGCTGAAACAGTTTTACCAAAATACCCAAGCCATGACTGCAAATTTTCACCAAGTTGTGTCAGACAGGCAAGGGCGTAAAGTCCAAGAAGTGGAAGGCAAAATGCTGATTCAACGCCCAAACCGTTTTCGCTGGGATTACCAAAAGCCTTTTGAGCAAGAGATTGTCAGTGATGGTGAATATGTGTACTTGTATGATGTCGAGCTGGAGCAGGTGACTGTTAATCCAGTGAGCAAAACGCTTAATTCCAGTCCTGCTGCCTTACTGTCTGGCAATAACGCATTAGAGCAGAACTTCACACTTGCAGATTTGGATAAAGGTGACGCGTTAGCTTGGGTACAAGTCAACCCTAAGCAAAATGACACTGGCTTTAATCAGATTGAGCTGGCATTTAGCTTCTCTGGTGAGCTTACCCAGATGCTGCTGGTTGATAGCTTTGGTCAACAAACTGCCATTACCTTTAGCAATCAAAACAACAACCCTAAAATCCCAGCAGATAACTTTATCTTTAAAGCACCTGAAGGTGTGGATGTGCTGGGAAAATAAGTTAACCACGTGTCAGACCTGTTTGCCAACCCTCAGCCTGCAGCGCCACTCGCAGAGCGGTTACGTCCACAAAGTATTACAGATGTTGTGGGCCAAACGCATTTATTAGGGCCAGGCAAGCCTCTCAAATTAGCTTTTGAAT
>SPJL01012770.1_pt1 | contig 12477 bp, 7 predicted proteins | sample 3741751 | NCBI WGS metagenome assembly SPJL01 (sample SAMN10925998, study PRJNA522277) | cold seep metagenome | isolation source: Elba SIP-enriched marine methane seep metagenome, extraction at timepoint T3 | place: Italy: coast of Elba, Mediterranean Sea | reverse complement strand
CACTATCAACAACTTCTTCGGAATAATCATATTCGTCCTCATCGTAATCATAATCCTCTTCCCAATCCCAGTTGTATTCTCGTTTCAAATTCACGGAAGTGATAATCGCCATTTCATCATTCCAAGCAATACCACCGCTTTCGGTAGTCGCTACAATGACTTCACTATCTTTCATGACTCGCAGGCCCTTTTCGGCATTAAACAAACTGGCTTTGTAAAATTTGGCAAAGGCATCCGCATCAGACAGTTCGAAGATATAGGCATAGTATGCATCTTCTCCATCGTTGATGAGGAAAAAATGACTTTCCTTGTTGAGATTCATCCCATAGCGACTCGGGTCGTTAAAGGCCGCAACAAAAGCTTCTTGATTTTCGGGATAAAGGTCGCGTGCCCATTCTTTGGCAAGCATTTGCGAGACTTCCAACTGTTTGAGTCCAGCCACATCCACCTTTTCCTTGGTCGTACTGGGGTCGAGGGTAAATACGAGAGTCGCCTCAGCAGGAATGTAGCGGAATAAATCTTGGGCCGTAGTAGAGCTGGTAAAAAATACGACTAGGATCACGATGAGGTTTAAAGTCGATTTTCGGATCATGATTTGGGATTGAAATGGTGAAGGAGTGCTTTAGGATTAGAAGTTGATAGCATTATCGAGAACAACTTCGCCTTTGACCAATTCGGCCAGGCTAGCTTGTAACATTATAGAAGTTTTGCTGGGAGAAAGTCGCGCCTTTTCATTCGTCACTTTGGTAACGGGGCGGGGCATACGGAAAATACTGACCATCCGGGCCGTATCCATCACATAGCGTGCGGATAGACTTGCCTCGCGGTATAAATCGGGACGTACAGGATACTTGACCTTACGACTCAGTTTGCCATTGGTGTAGGTAAAATGGGTGGCCTGAATGCTGGGATAAGGCGATTCATTGAGCAGTTCCGTGACTTCAACAATCGCTCGGTTAAGGATCTTGACATTGTTGAAATCAGCGCTGATCACAAAGATAAAGCGTTCGAAATCTCGTTTTAGAGAGACCTTCGATAGCCCCGACATAGCTTGTAGGCGACTGTACATCGCATCGAGTTTGGCGTCCATTTCGGCACGAGAAGGGATTTTTTGTCCTTCCACCTCCCCTACTTTCATATAGTTCTTCAGGTTTTGCTGACTTTCCGACATATTGATCGTCAGGATTACCGATCCTGAGCCATCCGCACGCAACGTTACCTCTTCTGTGATTTCAAAACAGGAAGTTGCACAAAACAGGAGGCTAAAGGCCACCAAAAGATTTCGAATTGATTGCATACTGGTACTAGTTTAGAGGCCAAACATCGGTTAGTACTAACGCATGGAGAACCAAAATCGTGCCCTCTGTACCAGTAAGAACAGCTTAGAGGTCCAATACGGCGGGATTCATCCCCATATTGGAAAAACCACCATCGTGATAGAGGTTTTGCATGGTTACCGAACGCGTCAGATCAGAGAACAAGGTCACGCAATAATCGGCACAGGCTCCGGCAGAAGCATTTCCTAGCGGCGACATCTTATCGGCATAGCCAAAAAATTCGCTAAAACCTTTTACCCCACTACCTGCAGTAGTCCACGTTGGTGATTGGGAGATGGTGTTGACCCGTACCTTATTCCGTAGGCCATAGTGATAGCCAAAGCTACGTGCAAAAGATTCGAGCAGAGCCTTGGATTCTGCCATTTCGTTATAATCGGGGAAAGTCCGCTGGGCAGCGATATAGGTGAGCCCCAGAATAGATCCCCAGTCATTAACCGCATCCATTTTCCACAAGGTTTGCATCATTTTGTGAAAAGAGATGGCTGAGATATCAAAGGTTTTGAGCATCCAATCGTGCTTCAAATCGGTGTATTCGCGTTTCTTACGAACGTTGATCGACATCCCAATAGAATGGAGGACGAAGTCCAATTTACCGCCCAAAATTTCTTGCGACTTTTCGAATAGGTTTTCCAAGTCTTCCATGCTCGTTGCATCCGCAGCGATCACTTCGGTATTTAGCTTTTCCGCCAAATCCTTGATTTTACCCATCCGCAAGGCTACGGGTGCATTGGTAAGGGTGATACTTGCGCCTTCTTCCACGCAGCGCTCCGCCACTTTCCAGGCAATGGATTGTTCGTCAAGCGCTCCAAAGATAACGCCTCTCTTTCCCGATAGTAAGTTGTTGGACATAGGTTTTGTTTTATAGTTCTTATACTGCTCAACTGGCCAGCAATTCCTTGGCATTTTCAATGGCCGAGGAAGATGGTGGACTGCCGCTGAGCATAATAGCTACTTCTTTGACCCGCTCGGTCTCGGAGAGTAGTTTAACATTCGTAACGGTGCGGTCGGCTTTTACTTTTTTGTAAACGAAATAATGAGCATGTGCCTGTACCGCAATTTGTGGCGTATGGGTAATCGAAACCACTTGGTGTCGCTTGGCCAAGGCCTTTAATATCCTTCCCATTTTAAGCGCCACATCTCCTGAGACCCCAGTATCAATTTCATCAAAAATCAAAGTAGGAAGGGGAATAGCATCTGCCACCAGCGATTTGGTACACAGCGTTAGCCGGGAGATCTCTCCCCCCGAAGCTACGCGGCGAATGGGGAGAAAATCGCTCCCTTTATTGGGAGCAAAAAGAAAATTGATTTCATCTAAGCCCGTAGCATTCAGTTCTTCTAGCGGAGTAATTGCCACGCGTAAGCGGGCATGCTCCATAGATAACTGACGTAGCATTTGGTGGACTTTGTTTTCAAAGCCAGCAATGACTCCTTGCCGTCGCTTGGACAATATTTCCGCCGTGGCCCGCAAATCTACTTCCTGACTTACCAGGGATTGTTCCAATTGCTCGATCTCTGCCGATAAGTCGCCGTAGGCATTTAATTGTTTTTCCAAACCTTCCTGCACTTCAATCAACTCCGCTAACGTATTGACATTATGCTTGGTTTGCAATTTATAAATCAGGTCTAAGCGATTTTGTACTTCCAAAATCCTTTCGCCATCGTATTCCGTTTCTTCCGCAATTTTTTCAAACTCTTGCGCCAAATCCTGTAATTCGATCAGCAAACTGTCGTAGCGTTCGGTCAACTCTCCCAAGTTGGGGTGAAAGGCAGAGATGCTATTGATCGATTGGCTGAGGCTTTCCAATTGGCTAATGATGGCGTGCTCCGAATCGCTGAGCTGACTGAAGGCCCCGCCCATAATCCGTTTGATGTCCTCGGCATTGGTCAAGCGTTGGAGGCTCTCTTCCAGTTCGACTTGTTCGCCAGCGATCAATTCCGCTTCGTTGAACTCTTGTAGTTGGAAGTTGAGGAAATCCATTTCGCGGGCAGCCCGATCATTTTGCTCTTTGAGCTCGCTCAACTTACGACGATTGGCTTGATAGCCGTTAAAGGTAGTCGCGTATTTGAGGAGGCGCTTTTGGTTATTGGCCAGGGCGTCGATCATCCGCAATTGGAAGGATACATTATGGATATCGAGGGTATCGAATTGTTGGTGGAGGTCGATTAGGGAGCCACTAAGTTGTTGGAGAATATTGAGCCGAACAGGGGTATCGTTGACAAAGGCCCGTGATTTGCCGGAGGGAGTAATTTCTCTACGCACCACCAGTTCATCATCGTAATCGATATCATATTCGTCAAAAAAGGACCGTAGCTGGTACTTACTGATGTCGAAATGACCTTCCACGATACACTTCTTTTCATCATTGTAGAGCACCTTAGTATCCGTTCTTTTGCCCATAATCAGGCCTAGTGCTCCCAACAGGATGGATTTCCCAGCGCCTGTTTCACCAGTGATGATGGTTAGGCCCTTAGAAAAGATGATTTCCTGAGCCTCGATAATTGCGTAATTCTTAATGATTAAGCGATCGATCATAGTGCTAATATTGGCCAAAGGTTATGCTTTTGGCGCGGTGGCACAAATTTATGGTTGTTTTGGGGGAAAATTGAGCTTTTGGACAGGAATTTAAGAAAAGTACTAAGAGGCTGGGGTAGTTTTTAAGAGAGCTCTGTAAAGCACGATACTAGCTTGGAAAGCTACATTAACCTATCCCTAGGTCAACAAATGAGCTTTAAAAGCTAATCAAAACTTCAAAAACACCTTACTATACTCTTTACTGGACAACTACGTTTTAGGTCTCATTCACTTTGCCCATCTACTCCAATTCCTTCAATTTGTTTGCTGTAAGCCCGCCACAAATAATCAGAATTCATTGATCCACCTAAATTTTAAGCCCATGACAGTACAAGATAATTTTCAACTACACGCCAAGCAATGCTCCTTTTTCTTCCTCCCGTTCTTTTCCCTACTGCTCCTTCTACTCCCTCATAGAAGCTTGGCCCAACCCACGCCCGCCCCGCTACACCGTATCGACCGATCTTGCACTGATTTTCAAGTAACGATCTCGAAACAAGAAAATACCTGCTCCGGTGCCAAGGTCTGTCTTCGCATCACAGGCGGCACTGCTCCCTACACCGTCACCCTCAGTAATGGAGACCAACATCGCATCACCGACAATCTTGAATTTTGTTTTAATGACTTGGCCCCCGGTCAATACGAAGTCTTCGTGACTGATCGAACGGCTTGTAGCCAAAGCCTCACCTTTGCCATACCGATCATTGACTATTTCCTCGAAGCTGAGATCACCTCAATCACCTGTTTTGGAGCGGCCGATGGTGCCATCGATTTACGCCTGCCAATTGGCCCTCCACTACATTTTCGTTGGACCGGCCCTAATGGTTTTTCAGCCAACACTGAAGATATTAGCATGCTGGAAGCTGGCGAATACAAAGTCGCGGTCAGCTATGAAGATGGTACTTGCTATGGCCGTAGTAGTTTTACCATTGAGGAACCTCGGCCCATCAGTACCCATTTAGAAATTACCAGTGATCCTTGCGAACTAGGAGTGGATGCCTGTTTGACTATCGACGGTGGCACCGAACCTTATTGGCTTTGGGTCTTTACCAGTCCTTTACCAGAACCCATCAGCCCTCGCCCCGTTTTCCATCAAGATGGCACCGCTAGCATTGAAGGCATGGTGCTGAATACCGATTGGGCAGGCCCCGTCAAGCTTAATGCAGGCGAAGCGATCTGTGGTGAAGATATTCCTGCCGCCGTTTATTACCTCCTGATTGTAGATCAAAATGGTTGTTGGCTCATCGATCGTATTTTAATAGAATCTCAAGGTTTTGACATCCGTGGAGTAGTACTTCCCGCCTCCTGTGCTGGCGATGATGGGGCTATCGATATCACCGTGCTTCCCGAAAATCAAACCTATTTCTACCGCTGGAGTAATGGCGAAACCACCGAAGATATTCGTGGGTTAAGCCCCGGCACCTACACCGTAATGGTTTATAATGAAATGGACCTTTGCACCGCCGAAGCAACTTTTGAGGTTCCTGCAAGTTTCGAATTGCGCTTAAACCTTGAATTTGATCCTTATGGCAGTGAAGCTTGCGTACGCCCCCAAGGCACTCCACCTTACGACATCAATTGGACTTCCTTGGATGGACATAGTATCAATTATGGCACTTCTCCCGGCTGTATTTTCGATTTAGCGGTAGGAATTTACCTCGTCGAAGTAAGTGATGCGGCGGGTTGTAGTGCGAGTGAAATATTTATCATCGAGCCTAAACCTTGTCTGGGAGGCTATGCGATCGTGGAACCCGAAGAAATTCGTTCCGGGCAATCTACTCACTTTGTGCTGCGCGACTGGTCGGGAGAAAGTTTACAATGGCAATTCCGCACCGCCTTTACGGAATGGCTCGATATTCCTGGCGCGACCCAAGAACGTTATGCTACGCCACCGATTCAGGTAGGGAGTGATAAAGAAATTTGGGTACGGGCCTTGGTGATCTGCCGGGATGGCTCGGTGTTGACCTCCAGAGAAGCACGCCTCTTGGTCTATGGCGATCCTAATTTAGCACAATGGCCTCACCTTGCTGATGATCGCGAACTTTTCGAAGGTCGGGATTGGATTAATGAATTGGTAAGCGTTGGTCCTAGTATCACGACGGGGCCGGTAGAACTGGTGTTCCGCACCAATCGTTCCAATCAAACGCGCATCCGCTTAATTGGCTTTGATGGCCAAGTATACGACAATAGAACCTTGGGGGAAACCCTAGCTGGTTCCACTCAACATTTTAGCCTCCATAACTTACCTGCTGGCTGGTACACCATATCCCTTGAATCGGCAGGACAATTACAAAATTATCGCGTGTTGCATCAGAAGCTTTAGGTACAACCGTGCCCAAGAAGCAGTAAGGGAATAAATTATCCCTCCTTGGAACAGTAGCGGATGGTCGACCATCTTAGCTACTGTTCTTTTTTTGCTGGACGACTGCTTCAAAAGAACGGTGGTGAATTTTGCTTTCTAGCCAAGAAATGAAATCAAAGTATTCAAAGGCGCGGCGTTCATATTCATCATTTTCCAAGGCCAATAAATCCCGGTGCATTTCTTCAAAGCCCTGATTAAGGTCTGCCGCACTAAGCCAATTGGGATACTTCTTGAGCAAAGACAACATGATCGATTCCACCTTATATAATCGCTGGCGACGCGAGAGAAAACGATAGGTCGATTGGACGATAGATTCCAAAAGCTGATCGTTGTGCAATTCGTAATGAATCAAGAGGTGGAGAATACGGCCAAAGCAAAGAAAATCTTCGTATTTGTTAAGGTCGGGATCGTGGAGTAATAGGTTGATCCAATGTAGGGATTTTTCGAAATGCTCTGCGGCAAAGTGTAAATAGGCCAGGTGGTAGTACAACACTAGTCGTTGCTGTTGGTCGATTGACTTTTGGTAGGGAATCAAATCGTCCTCAAATTTTTGCCAATGCAATACCCCTTCGCTAAAACGGCCGAGCACCAGAAAAATATCCACTTCGAGATTAAGGCTACGTACTAATAGCCAAGCACGCCGGGCATTAGAAGCAGCCGGTATCTGGCGGAGTTTTTTTAAGGTGTCGAGTGCTTCTTCGTATTTGTGTAGATGTTTTTGAACCGCGTACAGGTTGATGATGGATCGAATATAGTGGGAATTTTCCCGGCCCTTCCCCCCCTGTGCCTCAAACATGGCCACGAGACGGCGAATATGTTCGTAACAGACCTCATACTGGCCAATCAGGAAATAATAGGTAAAGCGAGCGACGTGGAAAAACTTCTTGGCCCCGTAGGAACGGGCCTTGCCCTCATCGCGATACAGCTCTTCCTCTAGCAATTCTTCCAGTTGTTTTTGCTCCTCTTCGTTGCGAATTTGCCCCTTTTTCCAGTAGGGAATGAAGATTCTATCCTGTACCACTTGAAATTCCAAGAAATTGCGATAAATATCGAGGGTTTCGATTTCAGCTTGGAAACCTACATTTACATATTGCTCTAGCCCTTGATGGTCATTCCGTTGGTGGATGGTATGGCGTTCCCAGCGGTAGATTTCGAGGAGTTGGAGAAATTGCTCCTTGGCTTGGGCTCTTTTTTTAAGGCGGTTGAGGATTTTATTGGATTGGTGGAAGAGGCCTTTGTCATGCAAAATCTGAACATTGCGCATTTGCAGGGGAAAATCATCTTCTAAATTACGTTCGCTATATTGCCGTAAAGTACTCAAAATCAGTCGATACAAATAATTTTTGGCAACGTGCAGTTGTTTGATAAAGGTAGCTTCCGCAAATTTCTTCCGAATCTGTTCTTCATCATATTCCGATTGGGCATCGATGGTATTAAAAAGCAGTAAATAGCGGTTTTCTTTACCAATAACATGACGGGAAGCCTGCAACTTAAAATAGCGTTTTTCCTGCTTGGTAAGCGATTTGATGAGCTTAAATAGGTCGGTAGAAACGGTTTTCATATGTTTCAAGATACAAAAACTAGGCCTTGGACGCTTACGTTATGAGCAATTTGGTTTTCAATGTTAATAGGAAGACCAGTAAATTAAGGAATAGAAATTGAAATTAACTATCACAGGCCTCCCCTTTGCAACCCTTGAAAATATGAGGATATCGTATTCATTTATCGTTACCATACTCTTCCTCTACGTCGTGGCTCCAAACCTACAAGCCCAACCGACGACCACCAACCCCTGCCCTTTTGATATCGAAATCATTACTACCCCTCCTACCTGCCCCGGCGGGGATGACGGGACCATCGTAATCCTAAACAATACCGATGTCGGTACGATCCACCTCGATTGGATCAACCTTGGCCCACTGCCCATCGACACCGAACCAGATAGCCTCACCGACCTCAGCGCCAGTACCTATATCCTCGAAGTAAGAAATGAGGATAATTGCCGGGATACCTTTTCCATCCTTCTCGAAGATCCTCCTCCGCTCCTATTTCAGGTCCTCATCGACTCTACTTCTTGCTTCGATAATATTGATGGTGCCATCGAAGTCATTCCGATCAGCGCAAAAATAGATTTGTTATACTACCTCGAATCCAGTATCGAACCTCAAGAAAGTCCTAGCTTCACTGGTCTTCCCCGAGGCACTCACACGGTTTATATCGAAACCCGGACCGGTTGTTTGTATACACGTACGGTCGAGATCGAATCGCCACCAGCGCTAAACCTAGCCCTCAATATCACCCAGCCTTGTTCTGACAACGATACGGGAGCCGTAGAGGCCTTGGCTGATGGAGGCTCAGGCCGCTTCCGCTATTCCCTCAACAATTCTACTTTTGACGATAATGAACGTTTTCCTAATCTACCACCGGGCGAGTATACCATGTACATCCGCGACGATCGGGGTTGTACCAACACCGAAAACTTCGAAATTGAAGAATATATTCCACCAGCCATTACCATTGCCGGAGATGACCCAACTTGCCCAGGAGCCACCGATGGTAAGCTTATCGTAATCATTGAAGCGCTTGATGCCCTCGAACATGATTATGATTTTTCACTCAACGGAATCGATTATCAAGCTGATTCTATTTTTACTAACCTAGCAGGTGGCACCTACGATATTTATATCCGTAATGAGAACGGTTGTATCATCGTCCAAACTGCTTCGCTGCATCAACCACAATGGCCTCCGATTACCATCAATATCGATCATGTGAATTGCCCCGGCGCTAGCGATGGCACCCTCATCGTTATTATTGAAGCCCTCGACATCGACCCCAATTATTTCTTTTCTATCGACGGAATTAGTTTTACTCAGGATACCATTTTCAAAAATTTATCCGCTGGATTTTACACCATTTACCTACAAGATGGTCACGGTTGTCAACAAAATTTTGAGGTTACGATCAACGAACCAGAAGCTCCCGAACTAAATGAGCAGACTACCGAGATACTATGCCATGGAGGACAAGATGGAGCGCTAAAAATTCAAACCACGGGAGGTCGTCCTCCTTTTCAATTTTCGCTCGACGGACAGAACTTTCAATCCAGTCCAAACTTTTATCAACTCAGCGGAGGAGATTATCAAATCTACCTGCTGGACAGCGCTGATTGTAGCATCACCAAAAATATTTCGATCAGCGAACCTCCTGCTTTCGACTTAACATTTACCGTAGGAGAAGAAGCTTGCGATCACGCCAATGGTTGGGTAGCCAGTTCGCTAAAGGGAGGAACACCACCTTATGATTATTTGTGGAGTAATGGGAGCACCTCAAGCGTCATCAATCATTTGTCAGCCGCTACTTATACCTTACAAATCATCGATCAAAACCAATGCTTAAAGGAGCAAAATGTGGTGGTAAAGAATGCGCCTGCGCCACTCCTCCAACAGCAGAATCAGCAAAGCCCCAGCTGTGTCGAGCGAGCAGATGGCCAGTTGGAAGTAGATGTCTTTAGCGATTATGGGCCTTTGAAATATGATTGGTCGAATGGAGCACAAGAAGCACAAATACAGCACTTGGCGAGTGGTGCTTATACCTTAACCGTGGAGGACATCAACCAATGTCGAAGCGTCTATGACTTTGAATTAAAAGCTGCCTCGCCTATTAAGCTATCGCCACAATTTGAGCATGACCTTTATGGTACGGCAGTCGTTCTAGAGGCCAGTGGTGGCACGGGACCTTATCAGTATGAGTGGTCAAATGGGCAAAGTGGTAAGGAGCAAGAATTTATAGGCAATGGTTCTTACGAGGTAACCGTAGTCGATGTCTTCAGCTGTAGTTATACTTTCCCTGTGGACATCCAAAACGAACAACTCTTAGCAACAAGCAGTATTGAGGTTTTCCCCAACCCAACCACAGATTGGTTAACGATCGAGGTGGCATTAATCCAGGAAAGCGAAGTGCAGCTTATTTTATACGATGTCGTAGGAAAATTGCTTGGTCAAAAAACCTACCCATCAGTCTTAGCCCAGCAAATCAAGGTGGATCTAAGCACCTTAGCCACCGGGCAATATCAATTACAAATCCTTCAAGGGGAGCAAAGTTGGAGTTTCCCCATTATCAAAGTTGAGCCCTAGGCCTATTGAAGCAATTCTGGTGCAACTTGCATTCCCAACTGCTGCGCTCGCTGTGCCGATTGGCGAGCCGCATCTCGCTGACCCAGCCCATATTGAGCCTTGGCTTGTTCTTGCCAATAAAGCCCTTTATTCGGGTCGATTTGGATGGCACGGCTAAAATTACTCAAAGCGTTTTCCGTTTGGTTGAGTCGACGTAGGGCCATGGCTTTTTCATACCACATATCAGCCATCAGTGGATCGAGGCGTAAGTAATTTTCAATATCCGCCAAGGCCTTTTGGGGCTGGTTGGTTTGAGTAAAAACGAGAAAGCGATTGAGATAGCCGTTTTTAAAATCTGGATCAAGCCGGAGGCCTTCGTTGAAATCGGCCAGCGCCTCATTTAACTTTCCCAAACTTCCATAAGCGGCTCCCCGATTTACAAAAAACTCTGGCTGGGTAGCATCCATGGCAATGGCTTTGGTGTAATCTTTGATTGCAGGTTGCGCTTGTCCCATATCAAAGTAAGTCTTGCCTCGACTGCTAAAGGTTTTCCCTTCGCGGGTATTCAAAGCTACGGCTTGGTTGTAATTTTGCAAAGCTAGCTGGTATTGCTTTTCGCCTCGATAATAGTGGCCTAGGTTGCCAAAAGGCAGGGCCGTATTTTGATAATATTTAAGGACATGCGTCCAAAGGGTGCCTCCATTTTTCCACACGCCACATTGTTGCCAAGTCATCATTCCCAGTAGGAGGATATACATCAACATTCCCCCTTGTAATAGCACTCGATAATCCTTCCACCTTTTGAGAGCATAATCAAAAGCGTAGGCCAGTCCAAAGAACAAGCCCAAATAAGGGATATAGGTAAAACGATCCGCTTTATAGCCTTGCCCAGCAGCGAGGATTTGGAGGACAAAAAATACATTAAAGGCAAAAAAGGCCAAGGAAAAAACCGTTGCCCGATATTCGCGGCGATAAGCCTCATAAAAGAGGTAGACGACTGCTAAGACTCCAAGTGGAGCGACGTAAAACTTCCAATCCAAACTCGCCGGATAAGGATACAGGGGTGACATTTCGTAGGGGTAGACAAATTTAAATAGGTAGATCACAAAGGAATAAGCCCCAACTAGTAAGCGATCAAAAAAGCTATAATCGCTTGTATTGGTCAAGGTCTCGGCTTGGGAGAGCATATAAATTCCCCAAGCACCAACGGCCAGGGACAAACCAAAGTAAGGGATCTTTTCCCAGAGTAATTTCCATTCTATTTTGCGTTTTTCCCAATAATCGATCGCCAGCAGTGATAGCGGTAGGGCTACGGCTTGAATCTTTGAGAAAAGGGCTAGGACGAAGAGGGCCAAGGTCCACCATTGCCAATAATTCCGTCGCGAAACATTTCGTAGCGACTGGAGATAGCACAGCATGGCTCCAAGGTAAAATACGCCAAAGAGTACGTCTTTGCGTTCGGTGACCCAGGCCACGGATTCCACCCGCATGGGGTGTAGCCCAAAAAGCGTAGCCCCCACCACTGCTGCCAAGGGGCTCAGGCCTAAATTGAGCAGTAGACGGAAGACAAGAAAGACCGCTAATAGATGGAGCAGTAAATTATTGAGGTGAAACACATAGGGTTCGAGGCCAAAAAAGTGTTTTTCTATTGCTAGGGTAAAAATAGACAGCGGATTATATCCGCCCATTACGGAAGAGCCAAAAATGGCTTTGACATGAGCCCAGTCGAATACTTCGAGGTTAGGGTTTTCGAGGAGGTTGACATCATCGTCCCAGTTGACAAATTCGTTGGAGAGCGAAGGAAAAAAGGCAATGGTAGTAAGGGCCAAGGCCAAAATAAACCACCATTGGGTGGTGGACTTTTTTGGAGGTTTTGGCTTTTTTTGACTGGTTTTCCGTTTGGAGCTTTGTTTTTTTCCCGCCATAATGGTAATCGCTTAAAAATCTGCTACAAATATTATAAAAATTATTACTATGGTGTGTCTAAAAAATGTTTTTGATGCTAGCTTAGCCAAGTTTTGGTTCTGAACGAAGCTCCTTTTTTCGTCGATCAAGCAGCTTTACCTCTGCTGTAGCATCTTCTAACCTTTT
>SPJL01027248.1_pt1 | contig 12478 bp, 22 predicted proteins | sample 3741751 | NCBI WGS metagenome assembly SPJL01 (sample SAMN10925998, study PRJNA522277) | cold seep metagenome | isolation source: Elba SIP-enriched marine methane seep metagenome, extraction at timepoint T3 | place: Italy: coast of Elba, Mediterranean Sea | reverse complement strand
CGTGCTTATCGGAGCACTGCTCCGATAAGCACGAGCGTGCTCCATCCTGCACGCCCCGCCCGCCGCCTCGGACGGGCGTGGCGATGCTCCAGGCGCGTACCAGGGCATAGCCACGCGAATTCACGAGAGTGCCACAGCGGAGCTGGAGAACGCGAAGAGTGCGCGGAGTGCAAAACTGCTCGCATGAGCGGTCTGCGCACTTCGGTGAGAGTCGCGTGAGAGTCGGTGAATTCGCGTGGCTATCCCCTGGTGCGAGGCCGACCTCGCCTGGCGACTCTGACGGGACGCCAGCGCAGACTCGGTCGCACCGAAGAATTGAGTTGCTGCCGCCCGAACTTCGGGCACCGTGAAGTCGCCATGAACAAACAGCGAGAGCGGATCTGGATCCTCGAGGAGCGATGGGTCCGAGGCAAGTCGATCGTCGACGAACAGGAGTACACGGAGGAACTCTTCCGAGGCTCGCGCGAGGACTGCATCGAGGAGGGCCATCGGCTCCTTCTCGACCTCGGATTCGAAGTCGGCGACATCGGGAACTTCGTCGACGACGAGGAGTTCACGTTCGAGGACGGCCACTACCTTGAGTTCGGATGGGATTGGCAGAAGGACGAAGACCATGTTCATCATCACCACCGACAAAATTGATGCGGGCGCATCCGCCAACCTCTGCGGCCCCCGGGGCATCAGCGACTCGGAAGTCGCGATGCTCAGGGGCCTCGCAGCCCGCGGGGCTGCGCGGCCCGAGGCCACCCATTTCAGGATGTTCGACGACGACGGAGTCCACTACTACTCGGGCTACTGGGTCCCGCGCGGAGACGCGACGGAGTTCGAACCCCTCGACTGCTTCGGCCGCCCAAACGCCGGCTGCACAACGATCAAGGTGCGCGGAGGCGACGGCAGCTACTCCTCCGTTTGATCCGCGAGGGCCGCGAGCGCGTGCTCGCCCCGGGCCCGGATGATGTCGCAGTACCCCGGGTCGAGCTCGGCGACGATCACCTTGAGGCGGAGGCGTGCCGCCGCGACGAGCGTGGTCCCGCTTCCACCGAAGGGCTCGAGGACGGTCCCGCCGGGCGGAGTCACGAGGCGCAAAAGCCAGCGCATCAGCTTGACGGGCTTCACCGTTGGGTGCGTGTTTGCCATCGGCTTGCTCTTGAACTTGTCGTTGACTGAGCCCGATCGCTCCTTCGTCTTCTTCCCGGCTCCCAGCTGGACCTTGGGCGCCTCCGGTAGCGCCTCGGCGCCCGCGTTGCGCTCGCTTCGGCCGGGCTTGGGACATGCGAACGCGTTGGCAGGAAAGCGGTCAACCTCGCCGCGGTCGGTGTCCGGGCCAGGCCAGGCCGAGTCGCCGTAGGGGATCCGGCACGCGTCGATGTTGAAGCCGCCCGTCCCCCACTTGAGCAAGTTGAGCGCCACGGTCGAGAGCTTCGCCGCGCTGTACTTGGGCCCGGCTTTGGTCGCCAGCACCTCGCCGAGGAGGCGAAGCTCGACGCGACCCTTGCCGCCGCGCTTGAGCGGCTTGGCGGTCCACTCCACGGCCCCGAACGCTACCTGGACCTCCCAGCGCGTCGACGCGGCCTCGAGCTTTGCCGGGGTGTCCACGTTGCGGCTGGTCCAGATGAAGTCGCTGCCGAGGAGTTCCGAGGCCTCCTTGGGCGTGATCTTGTCGAGTGGCTTGCGCGCGACGACGTGGGGCTCGTGCGCAGGCTTGAGGGTCGTCCCCCACCCGTCCCAGGCGACGGCGAGATCGGAGGCCGGCGCCATGCGCTGGTACATCTTGTGAGGCGCGGGACCCTTCGAAGCATCCCACTCGAGCCCCGAGAACTGCGGGCGCGTGTAGTTCGCATCGATCACGTCACGCGCCTCGCCGATGGGGACGGTGCGGTCGATGCCGAGCGCCTCGTCGATCGCCTGGCTGACGTCGTGGCTCTTCGGAAACCCCTGCCACTGCAGCCAGACGATCTTGTCGCGGATCTCGAACCCGGCGTCCTCGAGCGCGCAGGTCAAGCGATGCTCGGTGCGCGTCGCCGAGAAGGCGATCACGTGGCCGCCGGGCTTGAGCACGCGCAAGCACTCCCGCGCCCAGGTGAGGCCGGGCACGCCGGCATCCCACGACCGGCCGAGGACGCCCGAGGTCGGTCCCCTCTTCCCGGCCTTGCGCAGCTTTTCGATGTCGTCCCAGGTCCTCGCCCGGCCATCGGGACTCAGACCGTAGGGCGGGTCGGTGACGATGGCGTCGACGCTGTTGTCGGGGAGCCCCTGCATGACCTCGATGCAGTCGGCGCAGTGCAAGACGTGCGCGCCGAGTTCGACGACCTCGCCGAGCTCGGTGCGCGGCTCCGCGGGCACGGGAGGGAGGGGGTCATCGACGTCGTCGGGATCGCCAAGCCCCCGCTGGTGTTCGCTGACGGTCGAGCTGTGCTCCTGGTCGATGAACTCGGCCAGCTCGTCGGCGGTCCACCCTCCGATCCCCGACCAGTCGACGGCCTCATGATCGACGAGCGTCCGGGCGATCGCCTCCTCGTCGTACTCGTCGCTGGGAGCGAAGTTGTGGCCGAGCCGCCAGGCGGCGGCGGTCTGCTCGTCGTCTCCGTAGTCGATGACTGGCGCGAGCTTCCAGTCGACCTCGACGTCGTACTCGACCCCCCTCTCCCAGGTCGACGCGTCAAACCCGTTGACTACGACCGGGTACTCCTCGTTGAGATACATCGACGGGAAGAGCGTCGCCGTCGCGCGAACCTTCGGGTCATCCGATGCGGCGGCCTCGGCGAGTTCCCACGCGGCCATAGTCGTTCCGTTACCGCGCTCGAGCACGCCGTCCCCGTAGACGTGCATCAACTCGCGCCACCCGAAGGTCCTGAGCAGGAACTTGATGTGGTCGATGTTCTTGCGGTCGTGGACCTTTTCGTTGTTGGGGTCCAGCTTCAGTTTGGAGATCGGGCGCGCGAATCGGGCGAGCTCCTGCGATGCGAAGTAGGCGATGGTCTTGCGGCGAGGCACGCCGCAAGGCTACCGCACTCGCGGCCCGCAGCTGGTACAAGGTCGGGTCTGGCCGCACTCGCGGCCCGCAGCTGGTACAAGGTCGGGTCTGGCCGAGGCCGACCTTGAGGCAGTAGAAGTCGCGCATGACCGTGGCGGTGACGATGCAGGGCTCACCCGATCGAAGCGGCCGGAGCCGTCCGCCGTCGTTGACGAGGAGCCCGTTCCACTTGCATCGCGAACATCCGTCACCCGGCTCGAGCATCGCTTCCTCGCGCGCCCTGGTCACCGAACCCCCTCGCGGAGTTCGTCGAGGACCTCCGCCATCGCGCGCTTGATCGCGATGTCGGGGTCGACTCCCTTGGCAACGAGGAGCTTCGCGCGTGCCTCGACATCGCGCAGGCACTCGTCGGTGCTCCCGCCGAGAGCCATCACGTGTCCCTCAAAGCGATTGACCTGCACGATGCGATCGGCCCACTTCGCCAAGCGCAAAAGACGGGGAGCGAGGCGCCGGAGCAGTCGCGGGATCTTCTTGCGGTCGTCAGGCATCGCCTTGCTCGACCTTCCCAACGCGCCCCTCGAGCGTGCGTGCGTCCTCGAAGAGCTTGTCGACCCTGCGCGTCTGCTCGGCTAGCTCGGTGCGAAGCTGCCAGATCTGCTGGACCGAGAGATCGTCGAGCTTGCGCCCGCGCATGTAGTCGAGCGCAAGCGCGGCGAGGACGACGACCCCGACCCAGGCTTCGTCGAGCTTGCGACGGTGCAGGTAGTCGGCGACGAGCGCGACGGCGACGAGTGTCCCGATCCAGGATTCGAGGCTCATTGCCGATGCAACCAGGCCCGCGCGGCGCCTCTTCCCGGGGTGGTAGGTTTCCCGGGATGAGCACCCGATCCCCGATCCTCGCGATCCTCGCGATCCTCGTCGCCCTCGCCTGCACCCCCGAAGTCGCCGCGCCGGCCGATCCCCAGCCCGCGCCGCAGCCCAAGCCCAAGCCCGCGCAAGCTACGCAGGTGACCGTCGACGCCGATGGATGGGAGACGCCGGCCGACGAGGCGCCCGCGCTCCCCGAGGCCCTCCGGCCGCAGCCGCCCGGCTTCGGCCCGGACGACGCCTACAGCAGCCACGACGAGGCATGCCTGGCCGTGGTCCAGCTCGAGGTCCCCGACGACGAGCCCGCATGGCGGCGCGCAATCCTCGCCTGGTGCGAGCACCGCAACTACCACGCGAGCCGCAACCGCCGAGTCGAGAGCAAGGTCGACGGCTCGCAAGTCCATGACCGCGACAGGCCCACCGCCTGGATCTTCTACGAGAAGGCGGTCGTCGACGGAACCCTCGACCCCGATGGGTGCCCGTTCCACGGGATCAACCGCAGGCTCAAGCACCCGCCTGCGTGCCACCGCCTGCGCAAGAACTGGCCCTTCAAGCACCCGCCGCTCGACCCCAAGAGTAAGACCGCAACCGAGTGGAGGATGCACCCCCACGACATGGAGCGCTTTGGCGCTCGCGGCCCGCACGACTGGAACGCGAACGCCTACCGGCACCTCCCCGGATGCTGGGACCCCGCGCAGCTCGAGCGCTTCGATGTCGGCGTGACGGTGACGGTCCGGGCCTCGTTGAAGATCTGCGAGCGATGGGGCTGCACGACCAAGGCCGACATCAAGGCGCACTGGGGCCGCCGCGCGAGCCCCCCGAAGCGCTAGACGAAGAGGCGATCGCTCGCGGGCAGACGGCTTGCGCGAACCCTCTCGCGCAACTGCTCGAGCTGCTCGGTGCCGAACTTCGAACTGACGGTCTCCCCGACCTCGGCGCGGCGCTGTGCGAGCTGCTCGTCGATCAGCTGCTCGGCGAGCTCGAGCGCCTCGAGGCGGCCCAGGGCGTTGTCGGGATCGTAGGGCAGCACGCGCCGCCGCATAGTGAGGTCCTCGTTGGCGAAGTCGAAGGCGCGACTTGGCGGGTCCTGCTGCAAGCGCTGGTCGTAGATCCGCAGCCATCGGCCTCGCTCCGGCTGGTTCCAGAACTGGACGCGCTTGTCCTTGTCCCCGGTGCCCTGCTTGCTCTTCTTTTTCTTCTTTTTTAGATCGTCGTTCATCTCATGGCGGCCCCCCGAACATGGCCAGCTGGCCATCGGCTTCGGGCTGCGGAGGTCGGGATGCCTCAACGAGGATCTGGATCAGGGCCAGCCGCTCGGCCTCGCACCCACGGCACGACGGCTCCCGGTCGAGGTTTCGTCGCAGCCCCTCCGCGGGCGCGTTGCAGTCCACGCACCGCGCCGAGGCCACGCACTCGTCGAGTTCAATCCGCACCCGTCACGCCCCCACCGACCGAAGCAAGAGCATCCCGAGGAAACCGAGCCCAAGGACAACCAGCACCAGGCTCGTCACATCGCGCGCCGCAGTCCGCTCCGGGGCGAGGTCAAGGCGCCCGATCGCGTCGACCAAGTCGGCGGACAGCTCGAGCATCGCAGGCGCGAGGGCCTCGCCGATCAAGCGCTTCATCGCGTCGACCTGCCCACCGAGCTCGGCGATCATGACGTCGAACTCGGACAACTCGTCCAGGCGACGAAGGAAGCGACGAAGCAACAGCCACCGCGTGAACCAGCGCCAGCTCGGCGTGAAGTGAAGCGCCCGCCAAGCGCGACTCACCTCGGGCCCGTACTCCGCGAACTCCCAGCTCTCGTCGCTCATGAAAGCCACCTCGCTATCCGACGGAGGAGTCGGACCCACCAACTGTCCCGCAGCTCCCGGGCCTCTTCTCGCAAGCGCTCGGCCTCCCGATCAAGCTCGAGGAGGTCATAGCGGTGCCGAAGCTCTGCGCCTAGCTCCTGCAGCCAGGCGACGGCCTCGGCCGTGCGCGCATCGGGCAGCTCGCTCGGCGTGCTCCCGCAGTCGCAGCCCGGCACGTCGCAGTTCCAGGAAGGGTTGAGGTCCCGGAGGCGATGCGGATCGCAGAGCGTCGCAGGCGGTGCCTCGTAGGGGTCAAGGATCATCGGATCCCGACCTCGAGCATGAGGGAGATCGTGATCACCGTGGACCTGCGCAGCGGCGACTTGCCCCTGATCTCCGCGACCATCGACCAGGGCAGCCCCACTGCGATGATCCAGAGCGCCGGGGTCTGGCTGCGCGCCCGGAGCCTGGGGATGGTGCGCGCGCGCAGGCACGATCGGATTCACCGGCTGGTCTCCTCCGCCACCGAATCCGCCGCGCGCCTCATCCACTCGGTCACGCGTCGATAGCCCCGCTCCTCCGACTCCCGATCGAAGCCCCGCCACTCGGTGCGCACGGGGAAGGCCCCGACGGTCTCGCCCGTCCCGTCGTCGATCGAGACGACGATCGCCCAACCGAAGAGGTGCAGGACCCTGTTGATCGACCAGAGCATCCCGGCCTCGCGGAACTGCTCCCACGACTGGCGGCGGTTGGTCCCTGGTTCCACGGGCTCGCTGGGGGCGACGTCCGCGTCCACCACCGTCGGGCCCTCGAAGAGCGGGGGCTCGGGCGCGTCGCCGACGTCCTCGCCTCGAGCCGCGCAGTTGTGCCAGCCGACGACGCAGACCAAGTTGACGCAGCCGTCATGGTGGTCGCATCCGCAGGCGCGACAGGTGTATCGGCCCCGACTCATAGCGCGCCCCGCTTGCGGTCTCGGCGACGAGCCTTGGCGCGCGCGCGCTTCCGGCCTCGGTTGGTCGGGAGGCGCTCGGCGTAGCGGCCGGCGACAACGCGGCGGTCGCTGAGGAAGCCCGCGTAGCGGCCAGGGCGGACGGTCGTGAGCGCGCCGACCTTCGCCAGCCAGTCGTCGGGCTCGAGCCCGTGATGCCTCGCGCCCGCGCCGGCCTTCCAGAACTCGATCCATCGCAGACCTGGGACCAAGACCGCGTCTCCGTCCGCGTCGTCGCGCCGGTACTGGCCGATCCCCGGATGCCCCTCGGGCCCCGTCCGAACGAAGACCGAGTCGCCGGTCGAGCTCCAGTCTTCGACGCCAACAACGACGACGCCCGTCCACTCCTCCGAGGGGTTGGGGTCCCTGGCGAAGCGCCACCCCGTCCACACCCAGCCGTCCTTGAGCATCGCTTGGACCCCGGGCGCCTTCGGCATCGGGATCGAGGTGACGGTGATGATGCGGTCGAGCGGTCGGGCCTGAACGTAGCCGCCCAGCTGCTGGCCCAGCATGAAGCGGGGCGGGTCGGGGTGCTCGAAAGTCATCGGGATCTTCAACGTGAGGTCGTCCGGCTCGCGCAGGACGTAGAGCACCTTCTCCCCCTCGTCGTTCTTCGTCTCGAAGACCCGGCGCGGATCGATTCGCTCGGGCGCATCGCCCAGGGACTCGATGAAGGCCATCGACTCCCTCCCCATGCGATCGCGCATCTCCTGCTCCTCGCGCGCGCGCATCTCCTCGATCATCTCCGTGTACCGATCGAGGACCGACTTGCCCGCAGCGCTGGCCTCCGCGAGCGCGCTCGCGTCGACTTCGTAGGAGTTCGCAACGGGGTAGAACTTGACGCCATCCCTCGCCACGATGTCCGGCGGTGCCGAGCCGAAGACGGCCGAGCCCGAGTACCCCTGGCAGATCGGCGACTCGTCTAGGACGATCAAGGGGGCGCCGACCAACGTCTCCAGCGAACTGAACGGGGCGATCTCCTCGGGCGGCCGAAGCCCCTCGAGCAGTCGCTTGATCTCGTCCTCGGTCACAGGAGCGCGCCCCAGGCCACGGCCGCCGCCAGAGCAGCCGAGAACACGAGCGCGAAAACCAGGGCTGGCCAGTTCAACGACGGGGAGCCGTAGTCGCTCGGCCTCGGGGGGCGAGAGATGCGAACGGGCTCCTCGATGACCAGCACCGCGGCCCCGGCCTCGTTGGCCAGGTGGGCGCGTACGGGTGCCCCGGTTTCGACGCCCGCAGCCTCGCGCATCGCCTCCGCAACGGGGCCCTCCGGGACGATGATGGTGTCGGGGGGCGGCTCGTGCGCAACGGCCTCGATGGCCTCCGCCATGCTTCGAATGATCGAATCACTCATGCTCGTCATACCGAGCTCGGCGGCGGCGTGTTCCCCAACCAAGAACAGAGGCGAGGGCACCCGATCCCTCGCCTCTGCCGAAGCTGCCTCGCTCCGTGTTCGTCACCCTCCTCGGGCGGAGGATGGCCCGGGGCATCTCCGAGCTTGCCTTGGTGGTCGGTGCCGGCACGGCACCCGCGGGAGTCGAACCCGCGCGGCGCTCGAGCATCCTACCAGAAATCAACACGGGCCCGGCCCCTACAGCTGATCGGGACCGGACCCTCTCTTTGGGTTGATTCTTTGGGCCGCGGCTCAGGTGCCACCTTGGTAGTGCTCGCCGAGCCCGGATCGTTGGATGTTTTTCTGTCCTCGTTTGTGTGCACGCTCACCAACGAAGAACGAGGCCGCGATGAAGACCCCTACGATCACCGCAGCCATGGCGGCAACGGCCGCGCTCCCGCGGTCCAGCGGGGGGAGGATCGGCCCGCGCACGGGCTGGCGGATCAGCGGGCGCTCGAGCTCACGCAGCTCCTCGATGGTCCCCGGGAACCTGCTGATGTCCACGTTCCCTTCGATGCCGGGGACGCTCCCCTCGCTGGTGAATTGCCAGAGCGTCCATGGCCACGGGGGCCGGTCTGGCTTCGCTCGGTAGTCGGCGTCGACCAGGGGGAGGTGCTTGAAGCGCATGGTCCAACCCATGTGCTTTCGCCAGGTGTTCGTGCCGGTGTAGATCCACGGCGAGCGGCCGAGTTCGTTCTCGCAGACCTCGACCCACGCCGCGAGGAAGTCGCAGTTTTGTTGCACCGAGTGGTTGGCGTCGTCGAGGCCGCCGTGCTCGAGGTCCCCCCAGATCACGAAGTTGTCGGGCACGCCCGCGGCGAGCATTGTCCGGGCGAAGTCCTGCGCTTCGATGCGGCCGTCTTCCTCGCCGCCGCCGTCCGACTCAGGGCGGAGGAAGGCGTAGGCCCCGATTGCAAACGCATCGTGCCGCTCCTTCATCGCAGCCCAATTCCTCTCGAACTCGTCGTCGATGTCGGGAAGACGACCGTCGATGCACTTGCACACGACGCCCGCGACATCGGAGGCCGCGACCTGATCGAAGTCGATGGTTTCCTGGTGGTGGGAGACGTCGATGACGTGGAGGCCCGGAGTTCGCGGCGCCGAGCCTCGCGGTCCTCGTGGGTCTCGCCGGCCCAGTATCCGACCAGCATGTAGACCATGATGTGGCGCGGTTTGACTCCGGCGTCGACCAGGTGCTGGAGCCCCCGGAAGAGGCGTGCGCCATCGCGCCGGTTGTCCCACGCCGTGTACATGCGGCGGGTTTTGAAATCGCCCGCGCGGTAGTCGACCGATGCGATCGCCCGCGCCTCGTCGGCGCTGAGGGTCCGCGCGTTGAAGCCCTGGCTGAAGCAGACCTTGAAGCCCCCCGCGACCATCTCCGCGACGCGGTCCGGCCAGAGCCGGTTGCCAAAAAAGTCGTTGTCGAGCACGACGAGTTCGCGCGGGAACCCGGGTCCTCGCCAGAGTTCCCCGACGGTCTGCTCGTGGCGGACGCTCCCCTCCTTGGCCGGCACCACGCAGAACGGGCATTTGAGCCTGCACCCGCGCTGCAAGAAGCCGATCGATCGGCGCCACCTGGGATAGATCGAGTAGTCCTGCGCGCGCGTCTCAACGCCAACGTCCTCGAGGCGCTGAGGTCCCCAGCCGGTTCCGCCGATGATGGCGTCGGGCCGCTCGAGCAGCAGGCGCTCGGCGACGTGGCGGGTCCGCTCGAAGATCAGCGACGCGTAGGTGCGGTCGAAGTCGTCGCCGAGCTCGCGGCACACGGCGGTCTCGTTGCCGACGCGCCGAAGCTCAACCGAGTCGCCGAGGTCCCGATGGTGCGCGGCGATCCGCATCAGCGCGACGTTGGGCAGCTTGCCATCGAGCTGCATGAGCAGAACCCGGGCCATCACCCGGCCTCGATCCTGATCTCGACATCGAGGACGAAAAAACGGTCACCGCGACGGGTGACCTGTAGCCCGCGAGCCAGAGCGAGCCTGCGGAGGTCCTGGTCGAACTCCGTGATCGTCGCGCCCCGGGCTCGCCAGCGGCGGTCCCATCCGCGCCAACGCGCGATCCGGTCAAGCAATCCCCAACAAGCCCACCGCGGGGCCCCGATCGTCACCTCAAACATCGGTCCTCTTCTCGTGAGCCTCGCGGCAGTCGTCGCAAAAATCGAGGCCCGAGCTGCTCCGCCCGAGCGCCTTCGTGTCGACGCCGACGCACGAAGCATGATCTTCGCAAATCAGGAAGTACCTGCCGGCGCTTGGGTCGGTCTCGTAGTCTTCGGCGTTGCGCAGGGTGAGCGTCGATCCCGTCTTGGAGTCGACCCACTTCGCATGGCAGCCCTCGGCGAGCAGGTTGAGCTTCCGGGCGTTGCGCTTGATCATCGCCAGCACGCGGCGCTGGGCGTTCTGCACGCCCTCGGCCGAGCCCCCGACATCCTCCCATCGCCCCCGCCGAACCACGCGCCCGTTTCGGGTCGGGCTCACGCGGATGCTGATCTGCCGGCCGACGCATCGCGAGCTGATCAGCGCGCCCATCTTCCCGCGCGCGTCGGCCATCCCCGCGAAGCTGATGTGCTTGAGGGTCTTGACGCTCATGCCCCGCTCCCATGCGTCGTGAAGCCTTCGAGGAAGGCGACAAACCGCCGCTGCTCGCTCGCCCGCATCGGCGCCTCGAGATCGAGGACGGGGCGCTCGGTGAGCCGTCGGGGTCGAGGGGGCTCGGCGTTCGACTTCATCACGAAGAACGTGACCCAGCGCCGCGGGCCGGGGCCGGTCTCGACGCCGGTCGGAACGTCGCCCGCGCAGCGGGCCGCGAGCCACATCTTGTCGTCGTCCTCCTCGAGCACGAAGTACTGCACCCGGCCGACGCGGATCGCCCGGCATGGTCGCGCAGCCATCAGCCGCCCTCCTCGATCGCTAGCGGAACAACGACCACGGTCGCGGGCGACCTATCCCCGACGCCCCGACCCCGGCGGAGCTGGAACGCGCCGAGCTTCCTCGCCGCCGCGCGGCAGCGGGAGCAGGGGTCGGTGACGAAGAGGTCGGTGTCCCAGCCATGCGCGGGCTCGAGCCCGCAGAGCGACGCGAGGAGGCCCCTGTCAGCGGCTTCATCATCGCCGGGGCCAACCTCGACCGCGTGCACCTTCCAGCCGCGACGGCCCGCGTCGTAGCCCGTGGCGGGCGAGCGCGGGTTGGGGGCGGTCGTCAGCCAGAAGATCCTCGCGTTGCCCGGGAGCGCTCGCTCCTTCCACGGGACGATGGTCCCCGGGTGGATGGGGTCAGCATCCGATCGTCGTGAGTTCGCGTTCACCGCTGGCCTCCTCCCAGAGCAGCTCGACCTCGGCGATCCTCTGCGCCTCGGCGTCTTCGCCGAGTTCGGACTGGTCGCCCGAGCCGGTCGCCTGCAGGCGCCGTCGCGCAGCGCTGAGGTCAACGGCCGCGGAGCGGCGGGGCGTGTTGACCTCCTCGGCCAGCAAACTCCCGCGGGCGATGATCCCCCAGCCGTTGGCCTGCCGCTGGCCATAGAAGACCCCGTGGCCAAGCCGGCCGAGTTCGACGATCGCGTGCTCGGCCAGGACCCAGGTTGGAAAGAGGCAACGCGCCTCGCGGGTGCGGCCATCGGGCCCCTTGATCTGGACCTGCCTCCAGTCCTCGGGCGCGGCGCTCATCCTGCAAGCACCGCCTCGACGAGCGCCTGCGCGTCGTACTGGAATCGACCCCGGGGGTTCGAGACTTGCCATCGGCACTCGCCGCCGCTCGACATGACGCGGATGCGCCGGACGTCCTGGTCCTCGTCCAGCTCGAGCTGGAAGGTCGGCCATGCCTTCTCGAACTCCCGGTCGGCGAACGCCGGGTCGCGGGTGTGCGAGAAGATGTGGACGGTGCCATCGTTGATGTCGATGGCGTAGGCGACAACCCAGAGCGCAGTGATGCGGCGGTCGGTTGCGAATCGAAGGTCGGTCTTCTTGATCATGGCGGTGGTCCTGTTTGGGGTTGAAGGTGGGGTCAAGCGGATCGGCGCCCGGCCTCGAAGGCGGCCTCGAGAGCAGCCTTGATGGACCAAACGGCCTGGTCGGAAAAGTCGAGGGAATCGCTGCGGCGGGTCGCCAGCGTCTCAAGGTCGAGGTGCTCGAGAGCGATCGCCTGCAGCTGGGCGTCGCGGGCCTGGGCGGCCTGCTCCGCGCGCGCGCGCGCCTTCTTGGGACGGGCGTCGACGGCGTTGATGCGGCGGCCGTTGCCGAGGGTGACCGTTACGGTGGCCATGGCTACTCGTCCTCCCCGAGGAGGTTGGCGGCCAGGCCGGCGAGGGTATCCCGCGCGTGCGCGGCGTCTCCGACGTCGGCCCAGTTGATCCGGCCCTCGCTCCCGATCGCCTCGATCGCGGCCTTGATGCGATCGAGCTCGGCGAGGGCCTCGGCCTTGGCGGAGGCCAAGGCGTCGACAGCCTTGGGGCGGCGGGCGGGGCGGCGGGCG
>SPJL01022482.1_pt1 | contig 12478 bp, 11 predicted proteins | sample 3741751 | NCBI WGS metagenome assembly SPJL01 (sample SAMN10925998, study PRJNA522277) | cold seep metagenome | isolation source: Elba SIP-enriched marine methane seep metagenome, extraction at timepoint T3 | place: Italy: coast of Elba, Mediterranean Sea | reverse complement strand
GGGTACTAATAGTCAAGCCGAAGTTAAGTACTCTATTCCGTTGCTCGGCTATGAGCATCAAATTGGCAATATGCTGGAATGGGGAACCGCACAGGAAACCAACAGTCAAATGTTTATCGTAGAAAAATCTACCGATGGGGTGGAATACGAAAACATTGGCGTGGTGAATGCTGCCGGGGCCTCGTCGCAAGAGAAAAGCTATCGCTATCTCGATATTAATGCGACGACGGATCAGGTGTTTTATCGCCTCCGGCAAATGGATACTGATGGTACGGGGAGTTTCTCGCAAACCGTACTAGTCAAACGCCAATTGGCCAACCAGTTTATGGTAGTGGCCATGAGTAACACAACGACGAACGGTAATTTTGACATCACCTTAGACGCCATCATTGACGGTGTATTAGACTACGAGGTGGTCAATTTACAAGACGAGACCATCGCGACAGGGCAAATGGCACTGGAGTTTGGACTCAATGATCTGACCATCAACCTGGCTGATGAGCAACAAGGCTCTTATCGCATTCGCTTGCGTTTGGACCAGGAAGAAGAAGCACTACTAATCCGTAAAGCGGATTACGATACCCAAGACAAAGAAAATGTTGCCAGTAAAAAGCCTGCTAACGGAGGTTAGGCATCATTTTTGTTTCTACTAGCGATAGATATAATTTTCAGTAGTCTTCCCTCCATTTAGTTTAACCCTCCTACCGATATTGTGATTCAAAGGCCCGATCCCCTCTCTGGCCGTAACCGAAAGTAAAAGCCATACTTTCGAAAAAAGAGAGGTTTATGAATAGCACTAGATTGCTTCGCATTCTACAGATCAGTGTCTTCCTTTTCTTAATTACCAGCACGTCTACTTGGGCGGCTGAGGACGATTCCCGTTCTCCCAATTCCTTTTCGGACGAGCATCAGATCATTAGGATCGTCGATGCACCACATGGGCCTAGCCTTTTTGTGGTGGCAGGAATGTCTTACCTCAACAAAAGCGCTTATTGTGAAGTAAATATTGAAGTGTTCCAACCTGGCCGACTAGAATACAGTCTCAGCTCGCTCACGGGAGAAATTCTTATACGCGACCACAAAAGATTGGAACAAGGGCTTAATAACGTCGGCATTTCCTTTGCCGATTGCCCTAAAGGTATTTACCAACTCGACATGCAGCTGGAGCAAGAACAGAAAGTATTGATTATTGAAAAGACTGCAAAAAACAAAATAAAGGCCAGCCTGGTCTCTCATTTGGAGTAATTTAACTCAAATCGCTCCGCTCAAAAAAAGAGAAAATAGTAGTCATCCGAATGCTCGCCAATAAATTGGTGGGCATTCGTTTTTTATATCGCCGAGCGGCGACGGCTTTTGAAAAAGCGACGGAGTAGGTCGCTACTTTCTTCCATTAGCACTCCATATTCTACCTTGGTTTTGGGATGGAGGAGCATTTTTCCATAATTCATAAAGCCTTTGCGATCGTCACTAGCGCCATACACCACGCGCCCCATTTGGGCCCAAGCGAGTCCACCAGCACACATCACACAGGGTTCGAGGGTTACATATAAGGTGCAGTCGGGCAGGTATTTACTGCCCAAATAAGCCGAAGCCGCCGTAATCGCCACGATTTCCGCATGGGCCGTTACGTCCATCAATTGCTCCGTATTATTATGGGCCCGGGCAATAATCTGATTGCCGCATACTACTACGGCTCCTACGGGCACTTCCCCCGTATCAAAGGCCTTTTGCGCCTCCCGCAAAGCCTGTTTCATAAAATATTCGTCCGTAAATACTTCCAGCATATCTCAGGAATTTATCATTCGGAATTAAACAAAGTAATCTGTGCTCAGTTTTTGGAAATCACTTTATTTTCCTAAAAGTAAAATTATTATTCATTTAGCCTTTCTTTTTTTTCAAGATTCCATAACTTTGCGCATGGAAACAGTAAAAGTAAAATCTGAACCAAGTACAGAGGCTTCCAAGTTCTCTTTTGAGCACAAATTTCACGGCGAAGCTCTAACCTATGACGACGTCCTGCTCGTCCCCTCCTATTCCACCGTTCTACCTCGCGAAGTTGATATCTCTACCCAGCTAACTCGGGAAATCCGAATCAATGTACCCATCGTCTCTGCGGCCATGGATACCGTGACGGATAATCGAATGGCTATCGCTATCGCTCGTCAAGGAGGAATCGGTATCATCCACAAAAATATGTCGATCGAAGATCAAGCGGAGCAAATTCGCAGCGTCAAACGCTCGGAAAGTGGAATGATTATCGATCCCGTCACGCTTGAAGAAAGCGCTTTGGTAGGAGATGCCCACCAATTGATGCGGCGCTACAAGATCGGCGGTATTCCAGTGGTCAACAAGCAAAAGGAATTGATTGGTATTCTCACCAATCGAGATTTGCGCTTTGAGACGGCCTTTGATCGGCCCATCCGCGAACTGATGACTACCCAAAACTTGATCACGGTCCCTATTGGTACCACCCTCGATCAAGCTAAAGACATCCTTCAAAGACACAAGATCGAAAAACTTCCTGTAGTCGATCAAAATAATCGTCTGGCAGGCTTGATTACCTATAAGGATTTGATGAAGGTCAAAGATTATCCGCTTTCTTGTAAGGATTCCTTTGGCCGATTGGTGGTAGGTGGTGCGGTAGGCGTTACTCACGATATCCTTGATCGGGTAGGTGCACTAGTCAATGTGGATGTAGATGTGGTATGTATCGATACTGCTCACGGACACTCGCAGGGAGTATTGGATGCGGTAAGAACCGTTAAAAAGCAATACCCTGACCTTCAAATAATTGGAGGTAATGTTGCCACTGGCGCTGGTGCGCTAGCCCTAGTAGAAGCTGGAGTTGATGGTGTTAAAGTGGGAGTAGGCCCCGGAAGTATTTGTACCACCCGGATCGTAGCTGGAGTAGGCGTACCTCAATTAACTGCGATTATGAATGCCGCTCAGGCCATTCAAGGCAGTGGGGTTCCTATTATTGGCGATGGTGGTATCCGCTATACTGGTGATATTCCTAAAGCGATTGCCGCAGGAGCCAGTACCATTATGGCCGGTTCGCTCTTTGCCGGAGTGGAAGAGGCGCCGGGGGAAACGATCATCTATGATGGTCGGAAATACAAGGTTTACCGTGGAATGGGATCACTAGGGGCGATGGAATTGGGCTCTAAGGATCGTTATTTCCAAGATGTAGAAGATGATATCAAGAAATTGGTGCCCGAAGGAATCGAAGGCCGAGTACCTTTCAAAGGTAGTTTGGCCGAAGTAATGGTACAATATACTGGTGGTTTACGTGCTAGTATGGGTTATTGCGGAGCAGGAAATATTGCTGGTTTGCAACAAGCTCGTTTTGTGAAGATGTCGGCGGCTGGTATTGCCGAAAGTCATCCTCACAATATTACCATTACCAAGGAAGCACCGAATTATAGCCGCCGCTAGACCATCTTGGGATGAGAAAGCGTTTGGCTCCATCTTTTTACTTGCGTTCCGACGTCGTCGAAGTGAGTCGTGATTTATTGGGTAAATACCTGGTCACCTCCTTCGACGGGGTCGAAACGGCGGGGATGATTGTAGAAACGGAAGCCTATCGTGCTCCTGATGATAAGGCTTGCCATGCTTGGAACAACCGCCGTACCAAACGCACCGAAACGCTCTTTGCGGAGGGCGGGCATGCCTATGTTTACTTATGCTATGGCATTCACCACCTTTTTAATGTAGTTACTGGCCCTACGGAAATGGCACAAGCCGTCCTCATCCGGGCCATTGAACCCACCGATAACCTCGAAATGCAGCTGGCTCGTCGCGGACGCGATAAGGTTCGCCCACAATTAACGGCGGGCCCGGGCGTTATGTCAAAGGCATTGGGCATTCGCAAGGAGCACGATGCCATCAATATGTTGGCCGCCGATAGTCCAATCTGGCTAGAGGATCGTGGCGTTGAGGTAGCCCAAATTGCCAGTGGTCCACGAGTTGGGGTAGCTTACGCCGCCGAATGTGCCGAATGGCCTTGGCGTTTTTGGATAGCGGACTCTCCTTGGGTCAGCAAATGGAAAAAATAGCGAAAACACAAACCATGTATCAAACGATTACTTTGTTCTTACTCTCTTGCCTACTTTTTCCACAATGGGGAATCGGCCAAGATGAAGATCTTCGCAATTACGACCACGTTTACCTCGAAAATATTCGCTCTGCCCTTTTACACCGTAGCGATTCCGTCCTCTCCTACCCCATCATTCCACTCAATCGCGGGCGAAAGCTCCGTCTGACCTTTGATGATATGGATGCCGACGTTAAGGATTACGTTTATACCATCGTTCACTGCGGTGCCGATTGGCAACCTTCGGAGTTGGACGTTTCGGAGTATATTGATGGTTTTGAAGAAAATAACTTGCTGGAGTATCAATTTTCCTATAATACGATCCGCGAATACACTCATTTCGAGCTCGACTTGCCCAATGAGGATATCCGATGGACCAAATCTGGCAATTATCTCCTTAAGGTCTATGAAGATGAGGACGAAAAAAGACTGGCGATCACCAAGCGCTTTATGATCACGGAAAATCTGATGAATGTTAGTGGTCGCTTTGTACGTCCTTCTGATCCCGAAATCTCCAGCACCCATCAACGGCTTTCGTTTACCATTATTCATCCTGATATTCGCATTGGTAATCCGCAGGATGAGATTACTACGGTGCTCTTGCAAAATGGGCGTTGGGATAATGCCATCTTGAATCTTAAACCCAAATTTGTACGCAACGAGCAGTTGGTCTACGATTATCTTGATAAAACGCTTTTTCCAGGAGGAAAAGAGTTTCGAGACCTCGATATGCGCTCTTTTGAATTTCGCACTGGACGAACGGAGGAGATTGAAGAATACGACGATCATTACAAGGTATACCTCAAACCCGACCAGCCTCGCCCTTATCGACCTTATGTCTTCTATCGGGATATTAATGGGCGTTATGTGGTAGAAAATTTGGACGTCAGTCTCAATTTTGGCCGAACTGCTCGGATCGACATTGCAGAATCTTTTTCGGGTACTGATAGTCAGGCGGCGGAGCATGCCCGGCAGGGAGATTATGCCTATGCCCATTTCCGCTTAGAGGCTGCAATTCCTTACGAGGGCCGAAGAGTATATATCATTGGCGCTTTTAGCGATTGGCAGTGCTTGCCGGAGTACGAGCTTACTTATGAACCCAGTGCCAATGAGTACCGTGGGCAGGCCTTTCTCAAGCAAGGGTTTTACAATTATGCCTATGTTTTGGTGCCCGAGGAAGATCCCACCAAGATCAATTTCACGGATATTGAAGGCAGTTGGCACGAAACCGAAAATGAGTATCAGGTGCTCGTGTATTGGCGGCCTTTTGGGCAACGTTATGATCGCTTGGCAGCTTTGCGAACGTTTAATTCGGTAATAGGTCAGTAAATAAAAAGCGGCAGTGAGCCGTTCCTGCTCACTACCGCAACACTTCTACAAACTTAAATGCTAATTATTGATTTGGGGCGAAGGTTTTGAGTAGAATAGTTTTGTTGCTATTCTTCTTCTAACAGAATCACACAATGCTCAACGTAGATATAAGGGACTTCTCTCCACAGGAGATAAACTATCAGAATGCCTAGGTTCATGCCGATAATATCCCCCGAAGGGGAAGTAGTCCGTTGATTAGTATGTTTTTTACTAATAAATCAAATGAGTGTCTCAATACACTCTATAGATGAGAAAGACCAAAGACGTAGTAATCTCAATGTTATAACCTCAAGTCGATAGTTCCCGACACCGGGATAACTAACGTTATTGACGTAAATAATAGAATTACAATATCATTAAATTTATGGAGTAAGCTGATTCGACTAGTACGGTATCAATAGCACCAAACAATCTTTAGTATAAGAATCACATACTGCAATTTCCCAGCGGAAATTGTCATGAAAGTTTGTAGAAGAATGGAAGTGAATTTGTATCCTAATGGTTCAACAATATATAAACATTTTATCGTTAATCAAAATTGACATTAAACTTTTTTGCAGTATAAGAGTTCAAAATATCATTATTAAGCTATCTTGTTGGATACACCCCACGGTAGTAAAAATTGCTCTAAAGAAATAAAAGCTGGTTGGTGAGTCTGAATTTTGATATTTTTATCCATGATTCATCGGTATTGATATAAATTATTCGTCCATTGATACGAAGATAAAATAGTATTGCACCATTATTGTAAACCTACAATTCTCTTTGATGAAAACACTTTTTCCCTTTTTGCTACTCTTGTTGATGGGTACCTATGGCCAGGCCCAAGAACGTTGGTCACTCGAAAAATGTATCCAGTACGCCCAACAGAATAACCTTAACCTCAAACAAGCGGCCCTTAATGTAAAAGGCGCTCAATTGACCCAGAAGGGTAACGAATGGTCTAGAATGCCCAATTTGAATGCTACCGTCACGGGTGGTATGCAGTTTGGTCGAACCATTAACCCCGTTACCAACGGCTTCGAAAATGTCAATGCAGGCTACAACACCGTTTCTCTATCGGCAGGAATTACCCTTTACAATGGAGGCTCGATTTCTAATTCAATCGAACAAAGTAAATTGGATGTTGCGGCCAATAAAGCCGATGCCCGGCAAAGCGCCAACGATATTTCGCTCAATGTGGCCTTGGCCTATCTGAACGTATTGTTCAACGAAGACCAACTCTCCAACGCCGAGTCGCGCCGCTCTTTGACGCAGACTCAACTGGAGCAAACTGGTAAGCTCATCGATGCTGGAACACGCCCAGAAAGCGATCGATTAGACATCGAAGCTCAATTGGCCCAAGATGACCAAGCCGTGGTTAATCGCCAAAATGATGTAGCCATCAGCTACCTCAACCTCAAACAATTACTCCAACTCGCTCCTGATTACGAGCTCCGTATCGTCCGACCAGAAGTAGAAATTCCCAACGATATTTCTCCCGATAATTTTAGCCTCAGCGCGGTTTATAATCAAGCGCTGACTAATCAACCTAGCATTCTTGCGGGTGAATTGCGGATGAAGAGTGCCGAATTAGGGGTTAGAATCGCCAGAGCCAATAAGCTCCCCTTGCTAACTGCTTTTGTTTCGGCAAGTACCAACTACTCCAACCAAGTACCTGATCCTGCTAAACTGGAACAAGAACCAACCGTAGTACGAAACCCTGCTCAGCCAGTAGTCATCGATGGTACTGATGCCCAAATCAGTTTCTTCAGCCTTGAAGGTGCAGAATTTGGTAAGCGGGCTTATTTCGATCAGTTTAACGATAACTTTGGTCAGCAAGCAGGTCTGCGATTGAGCATCCCTATTTACAACAATGGGCAGGCTGATTTGGCCATGCAGCGGGCTGAGGTAAATAAACTTTCTACCGAGCTCAATAATCGCCAAATTCAACAACAGCTCAAACAAGATATCCAACGCGCCATTGCCGACGCACGGGCAGCCAAAAAAGCACTCGATGCCGCTCAAAAATCGGTCGACGCGCTAAATCTATCTTATCAGAATACCGACAAACGATTTAAACTAGGTGCGGTAAATACTTTCGAATTTACCACCGCCAAAAATAATTTGGATCAAGCACAAGTCAACCTCATCGTGGCTAAGTACGATTACCTTTTCAAACTTAAAGTGGTCGACTTCTACGAGGGTAAAAAAATCACTCTAGACTAAGGGGCTGACCAATACCAACAAACAAGTAAAGTAATCTAACAACCATGGCCAAGAAAAGAAATAATACCGTTCTATTTGTGCTACTCGGCGTAGTAGCTCTCTTGATTATGTTTCAAGTTTACCGGAGCAGTAATCGCTCGACGGGAGAAAGAGTAAGTGTTGAAAAAGTGGAACGTCGGGAAATTTTAGAAACGGTAGCCGCCAGTGGAAAGATCTACCCGGAAACGGAAGTTAAAATCAGTTCTGACGTATCGGGAGAGGTGGTAGAGTTGATGGTAGAAGAAGGCGACTCCGTGGTCTCAGGCCAATTATTAGCCAAGGTAGATCCCGATGCCTATCAGTCAGCTGTAGAGCGTGGAATTGCCACGGTTAATAATGCCAAAGCACAGCTCGCCAATAACCGCGCGGGTATTGAAAGGGCCAAGGCGCAAAGTTCTCAAGGAGACGCAGAAATTGAGCGGATCAAAGCACAAATCACCAATGCCAAGGCCATTCACCAACGCAATGCCGATCTGTACAAAGAAGGCGTTATCTCCGAGGCCGATTTTGACCAATCCCTTTCCAATCTGCAAACCTTGGAGGCCAATTTGCGTTCGGCGCAAGCCAACCTCAAGTCCTTTGCAGCTAGCCTCGAATCTGCTAAGCAAAGTGCTCGGGCCGCAGAATTTACCGTAAAAAGTAATGAAGCGACCTTAAAAGAGTTGCGAACTAATCTACGCCGGACCACCATTTATGCCCCCACCAATGGCATTGTTTCTCAACTCAATGTGGAGCAAGGAGAACGCGTAGTAGGAACCGCGCAAATGCAAGGTACCGAAATGATGCGCGTAGCCAATTTAAATGCGATGGAGGTGCAGGTAGAGGTAGGAGAAAATGATGTACTTCGCGTCTCTCTCAATGACCCTGTCGTCATCGAAGTGGATGCGTATATCGGGCGTAAGTTTACGGGAAAGGTAACGCAAATTGGAAATTCGGCCAGTAACTCGAATAGCTTGACCTCCGACCAGGTCACCAACTTTGTCGTTACGATCAGCGTTGACCCCAGCTCCTATCAGGACTTGATATCTGAAGGCAAACGTTATCCCTTCCGCCCGGGGATGTCGGCTTCGGTGGAAATCAATACCACTAGGGAAAGCGATGCTTTGAGTATTCCCATCCAAGCTGTAACGACTCGCGAAGACAAAAAAGATAGAAAAAGCGCCAAGGCTCAAAAGGTCAGCAATAACCCTGATGATTTGGTTAAAGAAGTGGTCTTTGTGGTCAGAGGCGATACGGTAGGTATGATGGAAGTCCAAACGGGCATTCAAGACGATACCTATATTCAGGTGACCTCGGGTTTGGAGGAAGGAACGGAAATCGTTACGGGGCCTTATTCTGCCGTATCCAAAAAGCTCAAAGTAGGCGCCGAAATAGAAATTGTCGCCGAGGAAGACCTATACAAGCTAAAAGGGAAGAAATAATCGTTTAACTTTGGCATTTTATTTCACTAAAATCTCAATGCCATCGAATATTCTTCCAATCGCGCGCTGCTGATTTTTATTAAAAACGCTCAAAAGGGCAAGGTAAAAACGCGCTTGGCAAATACGGTAGGGGAAGATAAAGCCCTCCGTATTTACCAAGCCTTGGTACAACATACTCGCCAAGTTGCTCAGGCAGTTCCTGCTTATCGCTATGTCTACTACAGCGATTATATCGAAGACCCTGACGATTGGTCAACCCTCCATTTTTCCAAACATGTTCAACAAGGCCGTAACCTCGGTGAACGGATAGAACAAGCTTTCTCGCTTGCACTCGAACAACGCAATAAGGCCATCATCATTGGTAGTGATTGTGCCAATCTGACTTCCGAACACCTCGAAACTGCTTTTCAACAACTCGATGAACATCCCTTCGTAGTAGGCCCCGCAATGGATGGCGGTTATTATCTTTTGGGAATGCGTCAGTTTACCCCCAGCCTTTTTGAAGACATGGCCTGGAGTACCGATTCTGTACTCTCCACCACCCTAGCACGCATTAAAGCCTTGGGGCAGAGCTATTACCTTCTACCGGAACTATCAGATATCGATTATGAAGAGGATTGGGAAAAATACGGTTGGGAGCTTTAAAATAAATGTCCCAACCGTATTCCTAAAGATGGAGGAGAGGAAAGCTTAGTTTATTTTACTTTCAATATAAGCACGCAAGTCTTCCAACTGCTGATCGCTCATTTTTTCCTTTGTATACTGTGGCATATAGGCACGTTTGCCGGGAATAGGGCTAGTGCCATAACGGGCGACTTGATAAATCGAGTAGCGGGTATAACGCGTCATATGTTGAGCGAGATGTTTGAAACTCGTAGCAGAATCGTCGAGGTTGTAAAAAGAATAGCGTTTGGCACCATGACAATGTTGGCAACTGAGTTCATAAATCACCTTACCACGATCGGGACGGCCTACTAGTCCAGCTCCGGCTTTGCGATCGGGGGTGGGAGGAACAAAATGGGCTGGAGCACCAGCCAAGAAATGCGCATTGATCTGTTGGATCATGCTTTCGTTTACTTGTCCTTTCTTCATATTAGCCACGGCCTCTTGTACCTGACTCATTTCCTTGGCATCCATTTCCAGATCCGAAAGCTTTAATTCCAAAGTCCACATATAAGCCAGTACAGATTCTAGCTCCACATCATCCAAACGACGCCCTTGTGAGCATTCTACAGCACACAGTTGGATCGCTTCGCGTAAATTATTCCGCGTTGGTTTGACGAGGTCCCCATATTTTTTTTCGTAATCATCGTTGTAAAAGCTGCTGCGGTTTACGGCACCGTAGAGCGTGGTTCCTTGCAAAAAAGGAAGGCCCATTTTTTCAGCGTAGGCCAAGCGGGCCTCGGGGTCAGCTACCGATAAATCGGGGTCTTCGCGTTTTACATTATGACAGGCTGTACATTTAAAATGTTTGCTTTGTGGAGTGGCCAAGCCTTTATTTGTTTTTTTAAAACCATTCAACACCAGGTTTTTACCCATTTCTACACTTACTCCGGGGAGGTCATTGCGCAGTTCATGGTTAGGCGCTTCCGCTCCTAATTTCCTCAATACTTCCCACACGGGAGTTTCCGCAGAAATATTTTCTACTGGCGGAGGGGTTTCCGTTGTCCAACCCAGGCCTAGCACAGCCATAGCAATCAGACAAGTTAAGGCAGTGATTTTAGTCATGAGGTGGTACTTTTAAAGGTTAAACTTACGCGAAATAGTAAAGCCTAGGCGGAATTCAGTATCGGCCCAATTGGCACGGGTGTAGGGGATATAATCCGTCTCCATAATTCCCGTGGCATTGGTAAAATTCACTTGGAAGACGTGGCCGCCAGTATCTATTTCCAGACCAATTCCGAAAGGTGGATAAAACCCTGAATCCTCTGCATTACGCAAAGTAGAGAAAGGGTAGGTAAAATCGGCGATAATCCCGAGTACCTTATTAAGCTGGAGGCGAGTGGCCAGGCCCAGACTTACAATCCCATTTTCATCATCATTGGCGACTAGGTTACGATGTACATACGAAGGAATGAGTTGTAAGGAAAAACGATCGCCAAATTTACGGGCCACCAATAATTGAGCGGCATGGACAAAGCGATGAGAAGTTTTTGGAAAACTAGAAATCGCTTCCGCCGAACTTGATTTACTTGTGGTCGAAACCGTAGAGATTCCTACGAAGGTGAGGGAAAGCGGCACGGAATTATCGGTCTTCTGATAAAGCAAGCGATATTTAACCGACCCATTGAGCAAAGCCGTGAGACTTCCACTCCCCTTGGTACGGTGTAGGCCGATCGAGAGCTCATTGGTGACGCCATAAGCTGCGCCGATCATTACATCGGCCGCATTTTCTAAACCATAAAAAGTAGGCCAACCACCATTATCTCCCAGTAAGTCACCAAAACGGTGTCCGATTCGGACATCCAATTTGCGAGCAGGCAAGGTTTCTACCGAGTGGGTGTTGACAATTTTATCATCTTTAAAGGTCTGAGTAACTTTTTCTTGTGCCATTAGGCTAGTAAAGCCTAGACAGCAAACGAGCAGTAGCAATAAACGCATCGTTGGTTTGTTTTAGGTTTTGAAGGGGAAATAGGTTTAATTCTCTAAATAACCACAATTGATCCAATTTTGGACCGTGGTCAACTCTTCATCGGTAAGATCTTGTGGTCGACCGGCGGGAGCATAGGAAGGAGGCATACCTTGCACAGCATCGTCTTTTCTGACGATTACAAATTCTTCAAATTCTTCTGCGTTGAGGAAGGGTTCCATTCCTTCGTAGCTTGAAAAATTACCCGGAGGGTTAGCATCTACGCCGTCGTGGCAGCCAGTATAGGAGCAATTCCGTTCGATGATAGGTTGAATCTGATTATCGAAGGTGACTATTGGATCACAATCGGCGGGAACGGGTTCAGGCAATTTATCGGAGTTACAACTAGCAAAAAGAAGGCATAAACAGAAACTGAAGGTGATTAGTTGGGGAAGCTCGAAGCGATTCATGGTAAAAATTTTATCGAATATAAAAACAAATAGCAAATTTGACAATATTTGAGAGAAAATCAAAAAAGACTCATTCTAACTTTGTCCGGGAGAAGTATAAAGTTATATAAAACCATGAGATGGGTGATAATTTGATCTTATTCCCAAATTTCTCAATAAGTACAAGGTTAAGAACAATGCGCTGAACCTTTGCCTAGGCCGCATTGTTTAGGATTGGTAGGCGTAATTTTTGTTTAATCGGAGCAGAAAGTCTTATTTTTGTAGCCTAATTCACTTTCTACTCAAAAAATTGAAGAAATATGTATCC
>SPJL01006061.1_pt1 | contig 12482 bp, 6 predicted proteins | sample 3741751 | NCBI WGS metagenome assembly SPJL01 (sample SAMN10925998, study PRJNA522277) | cold seep metagenome | isolation source: Elba SIP-enriched marine methane seep metagenome, extraction at timepoint T3 | place: Italy: coast of Elba, Mediterranean Sea | reverse complement strand
GTTTCAGCGATATTCGTGGCATGATCGCCGATGCGTTCCAGGTTCTTTGCAATGAAGAGCATATGGGTACAGGGGGTAATGTGCCGGGGATCCTCCATCATGTAGGTAAGGAGTTCCCGGAACAGACTGGTATGCAGGCTGTCGACCTCTTCGTCCGCTTCCCAGACTTCGACCGCCTTTTGGATGTCGCCTTGCGCATAGGCGTCGAGCACCTTTTTCAGCATATTCTGCACAAGCCGGCCGAGACGAACCACGCCGCGCACCATGGGCGGGGTGCCGACGCTGCTCATTGCGATGGTGCGTTTGCCGATATTCTTGGCGTAGTCACCAATGCGTTCGATATCCGCCGCAGTGCGCAGGGTTGAGATGATATAACGCAGGTCATTGGCCACCGGCTGACGCAGGGCCAACATCCGCAGGACCAACGCATCAATCTCGTGCTCCAGATCGTCAATCGCACGGTCACTGTCCTTGACGGTACCGGCCAGATCAAGGTCCCGACGTTCAACAGCCGTCAGGGCTTCGGCCAGCTGCTTCTCAGCAAGCCCGCCCATCCGGCTGAACAATCGCGTAAGCTGCTGCATTTCGTCGTCATAGGCAGCAACAATATGTCCGCTATCGACCGTCATTATTGTGGACCTTTCTGACAGCCCCAAATTGGGGCTGTTTCTTCGTTACCCGAAACGACCCGTGATATAGCCTTGGGTTTTTTCCTGCTTCGGATTGGTAAAGATTTGTTCCGTATCCCCATATTCGATCAACTTGCCGAGATGGAAGAAAGCAGTTTTTTGAGAAACACGGGCAGCCTGTTGCATGGAGTGTGTAACGATTGCGATGGTGAAGTTTTCCCGCAACTCGTGGATCAGATCTTCGATGGTCGCCGTGGCAATCGGATCAAGCGCCGAGCAGGGCTCATCCATCAGGATGACTTCCGGCTCAACCGCAATAGCGCGCGCAATGCACAGACGCTGCTGCTGACCACCGGAAAGTCCGGTTCCCGGCTGATCAAGGCGATCCTTGACTTCTTCCCAAAGCCCCGCACGGCGTAGGCTTTTTTCGACTGTCTCTTCAAGCGTCGTCTTGTCTTTGGCCAGGCCATGGATGCGCGGCCCATAGGCAATGTTCTCGAAGATCGTCTTCGGGAAAGGGTTCGGCTTCTGGAACACCATGCCGACCCGGGCGCGCAGATGCACCACATCGACTTTGGAGTCATAGATATCGCCGTCATCCAACGTGACATCACCAGAAACCCGGCAGATATCAACGACATCATTCATCCGGTTCAAGCAGCGCAGGAAGGTGGACTTCCCACAGCCAGAGGGGCCGATCAGGGCCGTAACCTGCTTGTCCAGGATATCGATATCGACATCAAACAACGCTTGTTTTTCGCCATAGTGAACACAGACCTTCCGGCCCTTCATCTTCGGCAATGCGGAAACCGGCGCAGTCGTATCCGTCGCGGCGGCTTGTTCTTTAGTAACAGCGGACATCATTTTCTCCTCGTCCGATTGCGGGCTTACCAGCGCCGCTCGAAGCGTTTACGAAGGACAACAGCAATCAAGTTCATGCTGATCAGAAAACCGAGCAGCACCATGATCGCCGCCGAGGTACGTTCGACGAATGCGCGTTCCGGGCTGTCCGCCCAGATGTAAATCTGTACCGGTAATACCGTCGATGGGTCGGTGAAACCACCCGGAACATCCACGATGAACGCGACCATCCCGATCATCAACAGCGGTGCGGTCTCACCCAGGGCTTGAGCCATGCCGATAATCGTGCCGGTCAGCATACCGGGCATCGCAAGCGGCAAGACATGGTGCGTGATACATTGCAGCCTGGAGGCGCCCATACCCAATGCCGCTTCCCGGATCGAGGGTGGCACTGCCTTCAAGGCAGCGCGCGCCGAAATAATGATCGTCGGCAGCGTCATGAGTGTCAGCACCATACCACCGACCAGCGGAGCCGAGCGGGGCATGCCGAAGAAGTTAAGGAATACGGCAAGACCCAACAGACCAAAAACAATCGACGGTACCGCCGCGAGGTTGTTGATATTCACCTCAATAAGGTCCGTTAGTCTGTTTTTCGGTGCGAACTCTTCCAGGTAAACAGCGGTCATGACACCGATCGGGAAGCTCAACAGCAAGGTCACAATAAGTGTGAAGAAGGAACCGACAGCAGCCCCCCAAATCCCGGCCAATTCAGGCTCCCGACTATCACCGGCGGAGAACATCGTCGTGTTAAACTGTTTTTCGACGAGGCCGCGTTCTTTCAACGCCAGATACCAAGCGATTTGACGGTCGCTCATCTGACGCGCTTCCGGCGGGGCTTCAACCACGGTGATTTCCCAATCGCCAGCCGCCGAGTCTGCGGCACTTTCCAGCGGCACGATGACTTCACCAGCGATCTCTGCATTCCCAACAGTCTTGGCGATTAGTTTCCCGCCATTGATCGAGACGATGTAGCCGGACAGCGAATTGTCGAGCGCTTCATCACCCCCGACATTCTCAGAGCGGTGCCGTAGCCCCGCGGCCTTTTCAACGAAGCGGGCAAGTTCAGCGGCGGCGCCTTCGCGTTCCGTCGTCAACTGTTCGCGCTGTTCTTCAGATACACCCTGCCGGATCATCGCGTTTTCGATATTCGTCAACCGCTCCCGTGCACGGTTGATGGTGCGATCCAGGCTATCAGCCTGTCCTGCCAGCTTGGCCTTAATATCCGCCAGGATCCCCGTGAAGTCGTTAGACGTCGACAGAAGCTTGATCTCGCCCTCAGTTCCGGTTGGCGACAAAATGCCATTACCCTCACGGACGGTGAATTCCGTCATGCGCCCTTTCGAGAGCACGTCGGCGTCATCGGACATGGTGACCCAAAGCGTCTGCTTCGTGCCGACCATGGACGGATCCGCCATGATTTGTTCCCGCAGGTCGTATTCAGAGCCGACGGAAAGCATGGAGAAGAATTCACGACGCTTCTTCCGGCCCTTGAGCCCTGGGAACTGCGCGGCAAAGGCATTGCGGATCAGCGTGCGATAATCCCCCTTACCGAGAGACTCGACGCTGCCATCACCTTTCGGATCAACCAATGCCGGGTCGATATCAACTTCGATACCCACATGGGTCTGAACGAAGGCCGTGTATCCCTTGCCGATGATATCGACAAACAGGACAGTCAGGAAACTGAGCGCCAGGGCAATGGCGATCAACCCATAAGCCTTGAAGCGGAACTCAGCCGCATAGCGCCCTTTGATGGTGCGTTGAACGGCAGCGGAAATACCTTCCGCGTGAAGATCGGTATTCGGATCGGCAGTGGTCATCGGATTCGCTCCCCAGCCTCAATCTCTCTGGATCAATCGTATTGTTCGCGGTACTTGCGCACCACATGAAGGGCGATCACGTTGAGGATCAGCGTGACAAAGAACAGCACCAATCCCAGGGCGAAAGCCGCGAGCGTCTTGGCGCTGTCAAACTCCTGGTCACCGACCAGCAGGGTCACAATCTGCACCGTCACCGTGGTTACCGCCTCGAAGGGGTTCCCCGTCAGGTTCGCGGACAAACCCGCCGCCATGACAACGATCATCGTCTCACCAATCGCCCGGCTGACAGCCAGAAGCAGCGAACCGACGATCCCCGGCAATGCGGCCGGGATGATAACCTTGCGAATGGTTTCAGACTTCGTGGCGCCAAGCCCATAGGACCCTTCCCGGAGGGAGCGCGGCACGGCGGTGATAACATCATCCGACAGCGAGGAAACGAAGGGGATAATCATGACCCCCATCACCACCCCGGCGGCCAGCGCACTCTGTGAAGCAACATCGAAGCCCAACAGATCCCCCATTTCCCTGAAGAAGGGGGCCATGGTAAGCGCTGCGAAGAAGCCGTAAACGACGGTCGGGATCCCGGCCAAGATTTCCAGTACCGGCTTCACGATCGCGCGGAACCTCGGGCTGGCATACTCCGCCATATAGATAGCGGCGAACAAACCGATCGGTGCGGCGACCATCATGGCCAGCAGCGAGATCAGCATCGTGCCGGCAAAGACCGGGATCGCACCAAAGGCACCCGAAGACCCAACCTGATCATCACGGATCGCCGTTTGTGGCGACCATTCCAGGCCAAAGAGGAAATCCAACGGCGGAATTTGTTCGAAGAAACGCCAAGCCTCAAACAACAGAGACAGGACAATTCCAACCGTCGTCAAAATCGCGATGGTAGAACTGCCCATCAGGAACCACATGACGATACGTTCAACTTGGTTGCGGGCCCGAAATTCCGGTTCCAACCGCTTCCGTGCCAAAAATAGCCCGGCAGCCGCTGCAGCCAGCGCAGCAGCAAGCATCGCCCAGCTGCTCATATCTTCAAGGCTACGGAGGTGCATCGCCGCCGCCTTGACCGCCGGATCGACATCGTCGCCCGTTCCGAATGCGCCCGCCGCAATATTGCGGACGTCGTTCATAACAAGGCCAAGCTCGTTCTCAGGCAGGACCCGAAGCTTTTCCGGCAATTCGGAAACGATGATCCCTTCGATCAAACCACCCTGCAGGATGGCCCAAATCGCGATAAGAACCAGCGCCGGAAAGGCGGCCCAGAGAACCGTATAGGCGCCGTAGTATCCAGGCAGCGAATGCAGGCGCTCACCTGTGGCACTGGCCCGGCCAAGCGCCGTTCCGGTGCCGATCTTGTAGGCACTGGCCAGCAAAGCCAGAAGACCAATCAGGAAAATCCATTGCAACATGGCAGGATGCCTCCCCAACGCGCGTTAGTTCCCCCGCGCGAGACCAAAAGAAAATCGACAAACGAATTATGTTGAGAGAAACGAGAATGGAAGAGACGGGGAACGGCGACCGGAAACCGGCCGCCGCCCCAATCTCGAAACAGCTTACATGGAGAGGTTGGTAAGACCTTCAGCAGCTGCCTTAAAGCTGGCACGCTCTTCTGCCGGCATCGGGATCAGACCCTTTTCTGCCAGATAACCTTCATCACCCCAAGCTTTGTCGGAGGTGAATTCGGCCAGGTATTCCTGGATGCCCGGGACTTTACCAACATGCGCTTTCTTCACGTAGAAGAACAGCGAACGGGAAACCGGGTAGGAGCCGTCACCGATTGCTTCGAATTCCGGTGCGGTACCTTCGATGATCGAACCCTGCAGCTTGTCGGAGTTCTGGTCGAGGAAGGAGAAACCGAAGACGCCGAAAGCATCCGGGTTGGCATCGAGCTTGTTAACGATCAGGTTGTCGTTCTCACCCGCTTCGATCCAGGCGCCATCTTCACGAACCGCATAAGCGATCGCTTTGAAGACGTCTTTACCTTTGGCTTTTTTACCTTTTTTAGCCTTCTTGTCTTTGATGGCGGTCCACATGTCTTTCGACAGGCCCATTTTCTCCATCAGAGCAACGATTTCGGCTTCGTCTTTGGACTTACGGAGGGTTTTCAGGTCAGCGAATTTCTTCGCACCGCCACCCAGAGCCAATTCGGCGAAGGCATCACGCGTACCGGAGGTCGGGGGCGGGCCCAGAACTTCGATTTCTACGTTCGGCAGCGAGCTGTCGATGTCGGACCATTTTTTGTATGGGTTGTTGATCAGCTTACCATCAGCATTCGGAACCTTCGCGGCGAGCGCCAGGAAGATCTGCTTGCGGGTCAGGGACATCTGAGCGGATGCTTTGGAGTTCGAGAGAACGATACCATCATAACCGATCTTGATTTCGGTGATGTCGGCGATGCCGTTCTTGGCACATTTCTCAACTTCCGAGGACTTGATCCGACGCGAGGCGTTGGTGATGTCCGGATGCTCCAGGCCCGTGCCGGCGCAGAACAGCTTCAGGCCACCGCCTGAACCGGTGGATTCGATGACCGGGGTCTTGAAACCGCTGGTGCGACCGAAGGTTTCCGCAACCGCCGTAGCGAATGGGAAAACGGTCGAAGAACCGACGATGTGGATGTGGTCGCGGTTCTGTGCCTGTGCGGCGCCAGCTGCGGTGATGACGCCGACCGCAGCTGCGACGGCGAATGACTTCGAGAGGATTTTCATGTGTTTCACTCTTCTCCGTGAGAAACAGTCGTGTCCACCAGATCGGCGGACAAGGGACGACATTTCCGCTATAGAAACCGGCATTCCGGGGTTCCCCTCACGGAACGTCCAGACCGCTTCTATAACGTTGCCCCCTTCCATAAGGATGGAGCGCTGCCCTTTTATGATGGAATTATTACGGTTTGATGACGCGCGCCTGCGACAAGCTGTCAATCCTGGGCAATTGGTAGGATTACCGTGAAACAGCTGCCGACACCTTGCTTGCTGGTAATGGTCAAGCGACCGCGATGCCGGTTGATAATATGCTTCACAATCGCCAGGCCGAGCCCTGTGCCTCCCAAGTCCCGTGATCGGGCTGCATCGACGCGATAGAACCTCTCGGTCAAACGCGGGATGTATTCTGCGGGAATACCGGGCCCGGTATCGGAGACCGCCAGTGAGACACGATGCGCGTCATGACGTGAGCCCACAATGGTAACGACACCACCCTCACCGCCATATTTGATCGCATTTTCTACCAGGTTCTGAAGCACCTGGACCAATTGATCGACATCACCGCGCACTGCTGGCAATCCGTCATCCAAGGCGACATCGATGCTGGCGCCTCTTTCCGCCGCTGTCGGACCCAACGTATCCAGAATAGCTGTCGTAACATCCTGAAGCTCAACCCGATCCTGTGGCGGGCTATGCTCATCCAACTCGATCCGTGACAGACTTAACAAGTCACGAATGATCAGCAGCATGCGGCTTGCCTGTTCCTGCATGATCGCCAGGAACTTCTCACGGGCATTCTCGTCATCCCGTGCTGGGCCCTGCAGCGTTTCCACAAAGCCGATCAGGCTGGTTAGCGGTGTGCGCAGCTCGTGACTGACATTGGCCACGAAATCCGCGCGCATCCGCTCTGAACGGATCAGGTTGGTGACATCCTGGAAGTCGACCAGAAGGGTCGGCATGTCATTCGCTGTCCGCCCGGATCGGGCTTCTCGTCTAGATTCCTGGCGAGACTCTTGCCCTGGGTCTGGGCGCGCATCGTCCCGGGTGTCCATACTCAAAACACTACCGACCGCCTCAGGCAGTGGTTCAATTCGTACCAGATAGGAAGTCTCGACCGGCGCGTGAAGAACAACTTCCACGGCACGGGGGCCGCCATCGCGCAGGGCACCATCAACCCCTTCGATAAGTCCGGGATCCCGAATAATCTCACCCAGATCCCGACCGATGGGATCAATGTCCGTGACCCGGCCCGCCGCCCGGTTGACCCGGGCAACACGCCGATCCGCGGTCAGAAAGAAGATCGGATCAGGTAGGGAAGAAACAATTCGATCCGCGACCCGGGCTTTCCGATCGACGTCTTCAATCTGCGACCGGGCTTCCGTCTGCAGGCGATTGAGCCGTTCCAGCATAGCCCGTTCGGTTGCCGCCCGTCGGCGCGCGGCAAGGGCTACGCCAACCAGAACAGCAGCAGCGATGGCTACCGCAACACCCGGCTGCAGCAGGTCATTCGCCACCAAAAAGGCAAGCACCACAAAAGGCGGCGCCAAGGCCATCAAGAAAGATCGCCAACCCGTAAATGCCATTTCTGACGATCCTTACTTTTGCCCTTACTTCTGCCCTTACCGCAGCCCTTGGCCCCACCGATGGCCGACCCTATGCGGACCCCTTACCGATCTAGTCAATCGCATCATGTGCCGCCAAGGCCGCCATGGAGACGAGGTCATTGACCCCAGCCCCCATTTGTACGATCTGGACAGGCTTCGACATCCCGATCAACAGCGGACCGATAAAGGTCCCACCGCCGATTTCCTGCATCATACGGGTCACGATATGGGCGGAGTGAAGCCCCGGCATCACCAACACATTCGCTGCCCCATTCAGCCGGCAGAAGGGATAGAGACGCTCCATCAGCTCATGATTCAGCGCCACATTCGCTGCCATGTCGCCATCATACTCAAAATCGGCGCCCCGCTCGTCCAGCACCCGCACCGCATCCATAACACGGTCTGTTTGAGGTCGCGACGGGTTCCCAAAATTCGAAGATGACAAGAAAGCCACCCGCGGTTCCCGACCCATCTGACGGGCGAAGTCCGCCGCATCCATGGCGATATCCGCCAATTGCGGACCGTTCGGAAGCTCAGTGATTGAGGTATCAGCCACAAACAAGGTCTTCCCGCGCACCAACATGATGGCGAGCCCGATTGGTTGCCGCCCCTCAACAGGATCAATCACCCGGGAGATCTCGTCATAGGCAACATTGAAAGCACGGGTCGCACCAGTGACCATGGCATCCGTATCGCCGGTTGCCAGCATACAGGCCGCAAAAACGTTGCGGTCCTGATTGACCATCCGCTGGCAGTCACGGCGCATGAAGCCCTTCCGCTGCAAACGTTCATAAAGATAATCCGTGTAACGGTCGTTATCCTCATTCACGCGGGCATTGATGATTTCAACCTCACCCGCCCCTTCAAGACCAAGCGATGTGATCTTCTGACGGACAATATCTTCCCGACCAACCAGGATCGGACGGCCATAGCCCCCGGCCTGGAAGGCAAAGGCGGCGCGGATGACCCGCTCGTCCTCTCCCTCCGCAAAGGTAACGCGCTTTTCGTACTGGCGGACTTTTTCGAAGATGAAGTGCAGCATCGATGCGGTCGGGTCGAGCCGTTCGCGCAACTGCTGCTCATATTCATCCATGTCGAGGATAGGCTTCTGGGCAACACCCGAATCCATCGCCGCCCGCGCCACCGCTGCCGGTACCGCCACAATCAAACGCGGATCGAACGGTGCCGGGATGATGTATTCCGGACCATATTGCAGGCTGCGTCCGCCATAGGCCGAGGCAACTTCATCCGGCACATCTTCGCGTGCCAGATCCGCAATTGCCCGCGCCGCCGCGATTTTCATCTCGTCATTGATGGTCCGCGCCCGGACATCCAGCGCACCCCGGAAAATATACGGGAAGCCCAATACATTGTTCACTTGGTTCGGGAAATCAGAGCGCCCGGTCGCCATGATCGCATCATCACGCACGGCAGTCACTTCCGACGGCGTAATCTCCGGATCCGGGTTTGCCATGGCAAAGATGATTGGCTTTTCGCCCATGCCCCGGACCATTTCACCGGTCAGCGCACCCTTAACCGATAGACCAAAGAAGGCATCAGCACCTTGCAGCGCTTCTTCCAGCGAGCGCGCTTCGGTCTCAACCGCATGCGCTGACTTCCACTGGTTCATGCCTTTCTCGCGGCCCTTATAGATCACGCCGCGTGAATCACACATCGTGACATTGCTATGTGGCACACCAATCGCCTTGATGAGCTCCACACAAGCCGTCGCGGCAGCCCCGGCGCCGTTTACAACGATGCGGCATTCCTTCACATCGCGACCGGTCAAATGCAGCGCGTTCAGCAAGCCGGCAGCGGCGATGATGGCGGTCCCATGCTGGTCATCATGGAAGACCGGGATTTCCATCTCTTCGCGCAGGCGCTGTTCGATGATGAAGCATTCCGGCGCCTTGATATCTTCCAGATTGATCCCGCCGAAGCTCTTACCCAGGAAGCGCACGCAGTTGACGAACTCATCAACATCTTCGGTGTTCACTTCCAGATCGATGGAATCGACGTCGGCGAAGCGCTTGAATAGCACTGCCTTTCCTTCCATCACCGGCTTTGAGGCCAGCGCGCCGATATTGCCGAGACCCAAAACCGCTGTCCCGTTGGAGATCACCGCGACCATGTTCCCGCGCGCGGTATACTCATAGGCAGCGGATTCATCTTCCGCGATGCGCAAACAAGGAACCGCAACGCCCGGCGAATAAGCGAGCGAGAGATCGCGCTGAGTTGTCAGTGGCTTTGTCGGCGTGACTTCGACCTTCCCCGGCCGGCCCGTCGAGTGAAAGTTAAGGGCATCTTCGTCGGTAATCTTTTGGCTCATCCCATTAATCCGCCTCGTGAAGGGCGGTCCCCCTTTATTGTGTTCAATTCCGAGACTTGACTCGTAACATGGGTATGGTGGATTGGGAAAAGGAATTGCTTGTTACAATGCATTCTTTGCCGATTTCGGCCCTTTCATAGCCGACTTTACGTAATCTTTCCGTTGAAATGCCAAAGCCGGCTTTTCTGGCGCGTCTTGAGATTGCCCCCAAACCCGGCACCCGTTAGGGTCGGGCAACCATGAGCGACCGCATGCCTTCCAAGAACTCTGACACGTCAGCCGATCAAACCGCGACCGCGCGGATGACGCCGATGATGAGCCAATATCTGGCCATCAAGGCGGAGCATCCGGAGTGTCTGCTGTTCTACCGGATGGGCGACTTCTACGAACTGTTCTTTGATGACGCTGTCAAAGCGGCGGCCGCGCTCAACATCACGCTAACCAAGCGGGGCCAGCACCAGGGTGAGGCCATCCCGATGTGCGGGGTTCCGGTCCATGCGGCAGAAGGCTATCTGGCCCGGCTGATCAAGCAAGGCTTCCGCGTCGCGGTGGGTGAGCAGACGGAGGACCCTGCCGAGGCCAAGAAACGGGGCGGTCACAAGGCCGTCGTCAAGAGAGCCATCGTCCGCGTCGTCACACCGGGCACCTTGACCGAAGACACGCTTTTGGAAGCCAGGCGGCACAATTATCTGGCCGCTTTGGCGCGCGCCGGCAAACAAATGGCACTTGCCTGGTGCGATATGTCGACCGGCGATTTGATCTGCCAGCCGATCGGGCCGGATGCGCTTGGTGCCGCCTTGGGCCGCATCTCTCCCGGTGAATTGATCGTGCCGGAAAAGATCCTTGAAGGCGAAGACGGTCTCTATGGGCTCTTCGCCGATTGGAAGGAGGCCTTGTCGCCGCTGCCCGACAGCCGTTTTGATTCCGTCAATGGCGAGAAACGGCTGAAGGCCGTCTATGGTGTCGCCTCGCTGGATGGGTTCGGTGAATTCGGACGCGCAGAGCTGGCGGCGCTGGGAGCCCTGGTTGCCTATCTGGAAATAACCCAGGTCGGCAAGCTGCCGCAATTGAAGCCCCCGGTGCGGCTGAATGCCGGCGCCCTGATGGAAATCGATCAGGCCACACGCCGGAACCTTGAACTGGCCATCACCCTCAACGGAGAGCGAAAAGGCAGCCTGCTGGCAACCATCGACCGAACCGTAACCGGCGCCGGCGCCCGGCTATTGGGCGCAAGATTGGCCGCCCCGTTGACCGATCCCGGTGCTATCGCCGACCGGCTTGATGCTGTCGAGTGGATGTTGGACGAAGCAAGGGTCCGCGAAGACCTGCGCGATCTGCTTAAAGCCGCGCCGGATCTGGAACGGGCCTTGGGCCGGCTGACCGTAGGTCGTGGCGGGCCGAGAGACCTCCTGGCGCTGGGTCAGGGCTTATCCCTCAGCGCCCGGATCAAAGGCCTCGCCGCCCAGGGGAACAGCCCCGCCCCGCGGGAAACAGAAGCCGCGTTGCAGGATTTGGGCGTGCATGACGTCTTGGTCGACCGCTTCGCCCGCGCCTTGAAACCGGAACCATCCTTACTGGCCCGCGATGGTGGGTTTATTCAGCGGGGCTATGCGCCGGAACTCGACAATTTCATCCAGCTGAAGGATGAAGGCCGCCGGATGATCGCCAATCTGGAGGCGAAATACCGCAAAGACACCGGTGTCGATGGGCTGAAGATTAAATACAACAACGTCTTGGGCTGGTTCATTGAAGTAACGGCGAAACATGCCGACAAGATGGAAGAACCCTTCATCCATCGTCAGACGATGGCGAATGCCGTGCGCTTCACCACGACTGAGCTGTCGGAGCTTGCCCGGGATATCTCAGAAGCCGCAGACAAGGCGTTGGCGGTCGAACTTAAGTTGTTTGACGATCTGGTGAATGAGGCCCTGTCCCGCGCCGCGGAAATCGGCTTGGCAGCCTCTGCCATTGCCCGGCTGGATGTGGCCGCCGCGTTGGCAGAGCTGGCGATTGCCGCCGACTACCGCCGTCCCCGGGTGGATGGCTCCCTTGCCTTCACCATCGAGGGCGGACGGCACCCGGTCGTCGAAGCCGCCTTAAAAGCGGAAGGCGAAGGAAAAGCCTTCATCGCCAATAACAGCGATCTGGATCGGGAGAACCGCCTGTGGTTAGTGACCGGACCGAATATGGCGGGAAAATCGACCTTCTTGCGCCAGAACGCACTGATCGCGATCCTGGCACAAATGGGCAGCTTCGTGCCCGCCCACAGCGCCCATATCGGTGTGGTCGACCGGTTGTTCAGTCGGGTCGGCGCTGCCGATGATCTGGCGCGCGGGCGATCCACCTTCATGGTGGAGATGGTAGAAACCGCGACCATCCTCAATCAAGCAAGCGAACGTTCGCTGGTGATCCTTGACGAAATCGGCCGGGGCACCGCGACCTTTGACGGGCTGTCCATCGCCTGGGCCTGTGTCGAACATCTGCATGAAGCCGCAAAGGCCCGTGCCCTGTTCGCCACCCATTACCACGAG
>SPJL01008784.1_pt1 | contig 12499 bp, 10 predicted proteins | sample 3741751 | NCBI WGS metagenome assembly SPJL01 (sample SAMN10925998, study PRJNA522277) | cold seep metagenome | isolation source: Elba SIP-enriched marine methane seep metagenome, extraction at timepoint T3 | place: Italy: coast of Elba, Mediterranean Sea | reverse complement strand
CTAGGGGTGCCTTCACGGATGAATGTCGGTCAGGTGTTGGAAACGCATTTAGGTTGGGCGGCAAATGGTTTGGGCGTCAAAATAGGCAAAATGTTGGAGGCGCGAGCTAAGATTGTTGAGATACGCCAGTTGCTGGAACAAATATATAACAGTAGCGGGCGTCAAGAATCATTGGGCTCTTTGTCTGATAAAGAAGTGATGGAAATGGCGGGTAATCTGGTCGGCGGCGTACCAATGGCGACGCCGGTATTTGATGGCGCTTCTGAAGACGAGATTCGTATGATGCTTAAACTGGCGGATTTGCCTGAGCATGGGCAAACCACGCTTTATGATGGCCTAACGGGAGAACCGTTTGAGCGCGAAGTAACGGTCGGTTATATGTACATGCTGAAATTGAACCATTTGGTGGACGATAAAATGCATGCCCGTTCGACTGGTCCATACAGCTTGGTGACACAACAGCCATTGGGCGGAAAAGCGCAATTCGGCGGACAGCGATTTGGGGAAATGGAAGTATGGGCATTGGAGGCTTATGGGGCGGCTTATACCTTACAGGAAATGCTGACTGTTAAATCGGACGATGTGACGGGCAGAACGCGAATGTATAAGAATATAGTGGACGGCAACCATACGATGGAGGCAGGTATGCCTGAATCCTTTAATGTATTAATCAAAGAAATACGCTCATTAGGGGTCAACATTGAACTTGAGCAAGATTAATCGAGTCAACTTAAGGTTGATCAGACTCCATTTGTTATCGGGATGTATTTAGAGAGGGTAGGTTCTTGAAAGATTTAATGAATTTCTTAAAGCGTCAAGGTCGTACAGACGATTTCGACTCCATACGTATTGGATTGGCGTCTCCGGATATGATTCGTTCCTGGTCATTCGGTGAAGTGAAAAAACCGGAAACCATTAATTACCGGACTTTCAAACCGGAAAGAGATGGTTTATTTTGCGCAAAAATTTTCGGCCCGGTGAGCGATTACGAATGTTTATGCGGTAAATATAAAAGATTAAAACATCGCGGCGTTATTTGCGAAAAATGCGGCGTGGAAGTGACTTTGTCTAAAGTCAGACGTGAAAGAATGGGGCATATCGAGCTGGCAAGTCCGGTAGCTCATATTTGGTTTTTGAAGTCCTTGCCGTCAAGAATTGCGTTGTTGTTGGATATGACATTGCGAAGTATTGAGCGGGTTTTGTATTTCGAGTGCTTTGTGGTTTTAGATCCGGGCATGACGCCGATGGAAAGAGGGCATTTGCTTTCTGATGATGAGTACTTAGACGCGGTAGAGGAATACGGCGATGATTTCGATGCAAAAATGGGCGCTGAAGCGGTTTATGATTTGTTGAAATCTATCGATCTGAAGGAAGAGGTAAAGGTTCTCAGAGAAGAGATTTATGCCACTAATTCTGAAACTAAAATAAAAAAATTCAGTAAACGTTTGAAGGTTATTGAATCTTTGCTAGCCTCAAATAATCGTCCGGAATGGATGATTATGACCGTATTGCCGGTATTGCCACCGGAGCTGAGACCATTGGTTCCTTTGGACGGCGGGCGTTTTGCGACTTCCGATTTAAATGATTTATACAGAAGGGTAATCAACCGTAACAACCGTCTGAACAGATTGTTGGAATTAAACGCCCCCGATATTATCGTTCGCAACGAAAAAAGAATGTTGCAGGAATCTGTAGACGCTTTGCTGGATAACGGGCGTAGAGGTCGTGCGATTACCGGTACTAATAGAAGGCCGCTGAAATCATTGGCCGATATGATCAAAGGTAAACAAGGCCGGTTTAGACAAAATTTATTGGGTAAGCGGGTCGATTATTCCGGTCGTTCGGTTATTGTAGTGGGGCCGACATTAAGATTGCATCAATGCGGTTTGCCGAAAAAAATGGCGCTGGAATTATTTAAACCGTTTATTTTCAGTAAATTGCAATTGCGGGGTTTGGCGACCACGATTAAGGCTGCGAAAAAAATGGTGGAGCGCGAAGGCGCTGAAGTTTGGGATATTCTGGAAGAGGTTATTCGAGAGCACCCTATTTTGCTTAACCGTGCGCCGACTTTGCACAGATTGGGCATCCAGGCGTTTGAGCCGATTTTGATTGAAGGTAAGGCGATTCAGCTACATCCACTCGTATGTAGCGCCTTTAATGCGGATTTCGACGGCGACCAAATGGCTGTTCATATTCCCTTGTCGATTGAAGCGCAATTAGAAGCCAGAACTTTAATGATGGCGACTAATAATATATTGTCGCCGGCTAACGGTGAGCCGGTTATCAATCCATCGCAAGACGTCGTATTAGGGCTGTATTTTATCAGTCGTGAAAAAGTCAATGCCTTAGGCGACGGCTCGGTTTTTTCGGATGTCGATGAAGTGTTGAAAGCTTTGGATGTGCGAACAGTTGAGCTGCAAAGTAAAATTCAAGTGCGGGTTACTGAGAAAATATTGGATTCGGAAGGGAAATTCGAAGAGAAAACGGAAAGAAAAGAAACGACTGTCGGACGCGCTTTGATCTGGAATATTGTTCCGGACGGCATGCCGTTTGATGTGGTTAATGTGGATATGACTAAAAAGAATATCTCCAGATTAATCAATTATAGTTATCGTTATCTGGGGATAAAAGATACGGTTATTTTGGCGGATAGGTTAATGTATTTGGGTTTTAAATACGCTACCCGCTCAGGCGTGTCTTTCGGGATTGAAGATATGGCGATTCCTGCAAAAAAAGCGGATATTATTAATTCGGCCGAGCAGGAAGTGAATGAAATTCAGACTCAGTACGCCAATGGTTTGGTGACTGATGGTGAAAGATACAATAAGGTTGTTGATATTTGGTCGCACGCAAATGATCAAGTCGCCAGAGTAATGATGGAAGGTTTGGGGGAAGATGAAGTTGTCGATGCTGAAGGTAATGAAGTAAAACAAAAATCATTTAATTCAATCTTTATGATGGCGGAATCCGGGGCGCGAGGTTCGGCGGCGCAAATCAGGCAGTTGGCGGGGATGCGCGGCCTGATGGCAAAGCCGGATGGGTCGATTATTGAAACGCCTATCACAGCAAACTTTAGAGAAGGTTTGGACGTATTGCAGTACTTTATTTCCACCCACGGCGCACGGAAAGGCCTGGCGGATACTGCTTTAAAAACTGCGAACTCAGGTTACCTGACCCGACGTTTGGTTGATGTGGCGCAAGATTTGGTGATTTCCCAAGTAGATTGCGGCACAGTTAACGGAATCACTATGAATCCGATTATTGAGGGCGGCGATGTTGTTGAGCCTTTATCCGAGCGTGTTTTGGGTCGGGTTAATGTTTATGATGTAACTAATCCATCGGGTGAGAAGGTATTAATCGAAGCGGGAACTATGATTGATGAAAGCCTGGTAACCGTTTTGGAAGAAAATGGCGTCGATCAGTTATTGGTTAGGTCGATTATCACTTGTGAAACGCGTCATGGCGTTTGCGCGAAATGCTACGGGCGTGATTTAGGACGCGGACATTTGGTGAATATCGGTGAAGCGGTGGGTGTTGTCGCTGCGCAATCAATCGGCGAGCCGGGCACTCAGTTAACCATGAGAACCTTCCATATTGGCGGGGCGGCGTCCAGATCGGCGGCGATCAGCAATGTGCAGATAAAATCATCAGGAACCATTAAGTTGAATAACCTGAAGACAGTGACCAACAAAGACAGTAATTTGGTTGCTATCTCACGTTCCGGCGAGGTGGGTGTGATTGATGATTACGGTCGCGAAAGAGAACGTTACAAAATACCTTATGGCGCAGTTTTATCCGTGCAAGAAGGTGAGCAGGCCAATGCCGGCGACATTATTGTTAATTGGGATCCGCACACGCATCCGGTCATTACTGAGGTAAACGGATATATCGAGCTAAAAGATTTTATCGATGGGGTAACGGTTCAGGAGCAATCCGACGAAGTAACCGGTTTGAGTTCAAAAGTTGTTATCGATCCGAAACAGAGATCTTCAGTCGGTAAAGAATTAAGACCTATGGTGAGATTGGTGGATGAGCATGGGCAGCCGATCAATTTGCCGGGTACAGCAGATATTGCCGCCCAATATTTCTTACCGGCGGGCGCTATCGCGACTGTTAAAGACGGCGGCGAAGTGCAAGTCGGGGATGTATTGGCGAGAATTCCGCAAGAGTCTAGTAAGACACGCGATATTACCGGTGGTTTGCCGCGAGTTGCGGACTTGTTCGAAGCGCGCAAAACCAAAGATCCGGCTATTTTAGCGGAAGCAACCGGTATGGTGTCTTTCGGTAAAGAAACGAAAGGTAAGCAACGTATTGTAATCACTGATTCTGAGGGTGAGCAATATGAAACTTTGATTCCTAAATGGCGTCATATTACGGTTTTCGAAGGTGAGTTCGTAGAAAAAGGTGAAACAATTGCTGAAGGTGAGTTGACGCCGCATGATATTTTGAGATTGCGTGGCATCGAGGAGTTGGCCAGTTATTTGGTTAAAGAAATTCAGGATGTGTACCGGTTACAAGGTGTGAAAATCAACGATAAGCATATTGAAGCGATTATTCGTCAGATGCTTAGAAAAGTTGATATTACTACTTCCGGAGATAGTGAATTTGTCAAAGGCGAGCAGGTTGAGCGCACTTTGGTTAACGAGGTTAATGGTATTCTGGAGAAAGAAGGAAAAATTCCAGCAACATATGAATCCATGCTATTAGGGATTACCAAAGCTTCTTTGGCGACTGAGTCGTTTATTTCGGCTGCTTCATTCCAAGAAACGACCAGGGTGTTAACTGATGCTGCGGTAAGAGGAATTGAAGATAGGTTGTTTGGCTTGAAAGAAAATGTAATTGTCGGCCGATTGATTCCAGCGGGAACCGGTTTGGCTTACCATGAGCAACGAAAGCAAAAACGGTCGCCGGAAGCGGTAGTCGATGCGGAGGTGTCTGCTCAAACAGTAGATTCAGCTGCTGCAGAAGAGGCTTTGAAGAAAGCATTAAATACTGAAGAGTGAAATTAATGAAATAAGTTCTTGACGATGTGGTGGGTTTTGTATATTATACCCTGCTCACATAAGCCAAGGGCTTAAAGTTTGATTTATAGAGAACCGCTTAGCACATGTTGGTAAGCGGTTCTTTATTATTATCGGGCGGTTAAAATTTGTATATCGGAGTGATAAAGATATGGCAACGATCAACCAGTTGGTTCGTAAGCCTCGCGCTAAGAAAATAGAAAAAAGTAACGTGCCTGCATTGAAGGCGTGTCCTCAAAGAAGGGGTGTGTGTACACGCGTGTATACCACAACGCCTAAGAAGCCTAATTCAGCATTGCGTAAAGTAGCCAGGGTGCGCTTGACCAGTGGATTCGAGGTAAGTAGCTACATTGGCGGCGAGGGTCATAATCTTCAGGAGCACTCTGTTGTGTTGATTAGAGGCGGTCGTGTAAAGGACTTGCCGGGCGTGCGCTATCACGTTGTAAGAGGTAGTTTGGATACTTCGGGTGTGGAAGGTAGAAAATGCGGGCGCTCTAAGTATGGCGCTAAGAGACCAAAGTCTTAAGGGTTAAGTAATGTCAAGAAGAAGAGTTGCGGCAAAAAGAGAAGTAATACCTGATCCGAGATTTGGCAGCGAAATGTTGTCAAAGTTTATGAACATGATCATGGTTGATGGCAAGAAATCAGTGGCTGAAAAGATCGTTTACGGTGCGCTTGATGTGATCGAGAGTAAAGGTCATGAGGAATCGTTGGAAGTGGTTTCCAAAGCCTTGGAAAATGTTCAGCCTAGGGTTGAGGTCAAATCGCGCAGAGTTGGTGGGGCGACTTATCAGGTTCCAGTTGAAGTGCGTCCGTCTAGGCGAATGGCTTTGTCCATGCGATGGTTGATTGAGGCTGCGCGTAAACGCAACGAAAGAACGATGGCTGCAAAGTTGGCTGGCGAGTTGCTGGATGCTTTTGAAGGTCGCGGCGCTGCGGCTAAGAAGAAAGAAGATACGCATAAGATGGCGGATGCGAATAAAGCTTTCTCTCACTATCGTTGGTAATTTCAGTTTAGGTGTGTTGTGGCGCGTAAAACTTCAATAGAGCGGTATCGTAATATTGGGATTATGGCTCATATTGATGCCGGTAAGACCACGACCACAGAAAGAATTTTATATTACACAGGGGTCTCTCATAAAATAGGAGAGGTTCATGACGGCGCTGCAACCATGGATTGGATGGAGCAGGAGCAGGAGCGAGGGATTACCATAACTTCTGCGGCGACGACTTGTTTTTGGTCGGGCATGGAAAGGCAATATGATCAGCATCGAATAAATATTATCGATACGCCGGGTCATGTTGATTTTACCATTGAGGTAGAGCGTTCGTTGCGGGTTTTGGATGGCGCTTGCGCAGTTTTTTGTGCGGTTGGCGGCGTAGAGCCGCAATCAGAGACAGTGTGGCGGCAAGCGAATAAATATTCGGTGCCACGAATGGTTTTTGTGAATAAGATGGATCGCTCCGGCGCGGATTACTTGCGGGTGATTGAGCAGATAAAAACGCGTTTGGGCGCTAATCCGGTTCCGATGCAGTTGCCTGTCGGGGCTGAAGATCAATTTGCCGGTGTGGTGGATTTGATCAAAATGAAAGCGATTTATTGGTCTGAGGAAAATATGGGGATGGAATTCCGCGAAGAAGAGGTTCCTCAGGCTATGTTGGCTGATGCTGAGCATTGGCGTGAAAAAATGGTTGAGGCGGCGGCTGAGGCTTCAGATGATTTGATGGAGAGGTATCTGGAAGAAGGAGAGCTTTCCGCTGAAGAAATAAAGCGCGGTATCAGAACGTTAACTGTAAAAAATGAGGTGGTTCCGGCTTTTTGCGGTTCGGCCTTTAAAAATAAAGGTGTTCAAAGCGTTCTGGATGCGGTGATTGATTTTATGCCGGCGCCGACTGATGTAGATGCTATTAAGGGTCATGCTGTTGATAGCGATAGGGTGATTGAAAAGCCGGCTAAGGATGATGAGGCTTTTGCTGCATTAGCGTTTAAGATTGCGACTGATCCTTATGTGGGTGTGCTTACCTTTTTTAGAGTTTACTCAGGTGTGCTGAAGTCAGGGGATGCGGTTTTTAATTCCATAAAAGGGAAAAAAGAGCGCATCGGACGTTTGGTGCAAATGCATGCAAATAGTCGAGAGGAAGTTAAAGAGGTCAGGGCGGGCGATATCGCAGCTGCGATAGGGCTGAAAGATGTTACTACCGGCGATAGTTTGTGTGCGATTGATGACCAGGTGGTTCTGGAAAAGATGGACTTTCCTGATCCGGTGATTTCGGTTGCGGTTGAGCCGAGAACGCAGGCGGATCAGGAAAAGATGAGTACGGCTTTGGCTAAGTTGGCTAAAGAAGATCCTTCGTTTAGAGTGTTTACGGACGAGGAATCGGGACAGGTTATTATTTCAGGTATGGGGGAGTTGCACCTGGAAATTATTGTAGACCGTATGCAAAGGGAGTTTGGGGTAGGCGCGAATGTAGGCGCTCCGCAAGTGGCGTATAGGGAAACTATCGCTAAGGCGGTCGAGTATGAAGGAAAGTTTGTAAGGCAATCAGGCGGTCGTGGTCAATACGGTCATGTTTGGTTGAGAATTGAGCCTAGGGAGCAGGGGGCGGGTTACGAATTTGTCAATGAAGTTGTGGGGGGCGTGGTTCCCAGGGAGTATATCCCGGCGGTTGACAAAGGCGTTCAAGAACAAATGGAAAATGGGGTTTTGGCCGGTTTTCCGGTTGTTGATGTAAAAGTCACTTTGTTTGATGGATCCTATCACGATGTGGATTCAAGTGAGATGGCTTTTAAAATCGCCGGTTCTTTGTGTTTTAAGGATGGCGCCAAAACTGCGGGGCCGCTTTTGTTGGAGCCAGTTATGAAGGTTGAAGTTGTTACCCCTGAGGAATATATGGGCGACGTGGTGGGAGATATAAATAGACGCCGCGGTATGATTCTTGGGATGGAAGACAATCCGGCGGGTAAAACCATAGATTGTGAAGTGCCTTTGGCGGAAATGTTTGGTTACGCGACGGATTTGCGTTCGGCGACTCAAGGGCGCGCAACATATAGTATGCAGTTTGAAAAATATAGTGAAGCGTCGGCAAATGTTGCGGAAGCAATTATTAAAAAAGTTTCTTAACTTATAGTATAAATTTTAGGTATTGACTCATGGCTAAAGAAAAATTTGAAAGAACTAAGCCGCACGTAAACGTGGGCACGATTGGTCACGTTGACCACGGTAAAACAACTTTGACGGCGGCGCTGACCAAAGTAATGGCTGAAATCCAAGGCGGAGAAGCTAGAGCATTTGATCAAATCGATAATGCGCCGGAAGAACGTGAGCGCGGCATCACAATTGCAACCTCTCACGTAGAATATGAGTCAGACGCGCGTCACTATGCGCACGTAGATTGTCCAGGTCACGCCGATTATGTAAAGAACATGATTACCGGCGCGGCGCAGATGGACGGCGCTATTTTGGTTTGTTCGGCGGCTGATGGCCCGATGCCGCAAACCAGAGAACATATCTTATTGTCAAGACAGGTTGGCGTTCCATACATCGTAGTGTTCCTGAATAAAGCGGACATGGTTGATGATGAAGAATTAATCGAATTGGTTGAAATGGAAGTGCGTGAATTGTTGGACGCTTACGAATTTCCAGGCGATGACACGCCGATCATTATCGGTTCTGCGTTGAAAGCATTGGAAGGCGATACCAGCGACATTGGTGTTCCGGCGGTTGTTAAGCTGGTTGACGCATTGGACAGCTATATTCCGGAGCCGGAAAGAGCGGTAGACGGCGCATTTTTGATGCCGATTGAGGACGTGTTCTCGATCTCCGGTCGCGGCACAGTAGTCACGGGTCGTGTTGAGCGCGGCGTGATTAAAGTTGGTGAGGAAATCGAAATCGTCGGCATTAAAGAAACGACAAAAACAACCTGTACCGGCGTGGAAATGTTCCGTAAATTATTGGATCAGGGCGAAGCGGGCGACAACGTCGGCGTTTTGTTGCGCGGTACTAAACGTGAAGAAGTTGAGCGCGGTCAAGTATTGGCGCATGTGGGCAGTATTACTCCGCATACTCATTTCAAAGCGGAAATCTATGTTTTGTCTAAAGATGAAGGTGGTCGTCACACGCCGTTCTTCAATGGTTATCGTCCGCAGTTTTACTTCAGAACAACTGATGTAACGGGTGCGGTTGAGTTGCCGGAAGGTGTAGAAATGGTGATGCCGGGCGACAATGTAACAGTTGAAGTTAAGCTGATTGCGCCGATTGCGATGGATGAAGGATTGCGTTTTGCGGTTCGTGAAGGCGGTCGTACAGTAGGTGCTGGTGTTGTGGCATCAATTATTGAATAATTTTTATGGCTGGTCTATAATGGTCAGCCAATCATTTGTCTGAATAGGTCAGTGGCTCAATTGGTAGAGCAGCGGTCTCCAAAACCGCAGGTTGGGGGTTCGAGTCCCTCCTGGCCTGCCATTCAGTTGATTTCTCAAAATTCACTCCAAAAATTTAAATGAATGCACAAGCAGAAGAAATAGCAGGATCTTCTATATTGGATGTTATCAAGCATGTGGCTTCCGCTTGCTTAGTGATTGCCGGATTGTCTGGGTTTTATTATTTTTCTGATATTACCTTATTGTATCGTGTTTTGGCCTTGGTTGCATTGGTTGTTGTGGCGCTGGGTATTGCTTTAACAACAGTCAAAGGTCGCGGGGTCTGGGCTTTTGTATTAGAGTCTAAGCAAGAAGTTAGAAAGGTGGTTTGGCCGACCCGTGAAGAGACTATGCGAACCACTTTGTTGGTCTTCGGGATGGTTTTTATTGTGGGTTTAATTTTATGGTTGCTCGATATGTTCCTGTTTTGGGGTGTGCGTTTGATAACGGGGCAAGGTGGTTAATATGACGTTGCGTTGGTATGTTGTTCATGCGTATTCCAATTTTGAAAATAAAGTAAAACAAGCTTTAGAAGAAAGGGTTGAGCGGGAAGGTTTGCAGAGCCAGTTTGGTAAGATCTTGGTGCCCACCGAAGAGGTGGTCGAGATGCGAATGGGGCAGCAACGGAAAAGTGAGAGGAAGTTTTTCCCGGGCTATGTTTTAGTGCAGATGGAATTGACAGATGAAACCTGGCATTTGGTTAGAAATGTTCCGCGTGTTTTAGGTTTTATTGGCGGCGCTTCCGATAGGCCTTCTCCTATTTCGGAAAAAGAGGCAATGTCAATTTTGAATCGCGTCGAAGAGGGGGTGAATAAGCCCAGGCCTAAAGTATTGTTTGAGGTGGGTGAGGTTATTCGCATTATCGACGGTCCTTTTAAGGATTTTAATGGAAGCATTGAAGAGGTCGAATACGATAAGAGTCGCTTGCGCGTGTCAGTGTTGATTTTTGGTCGCGCTACTTCAGTGGAGCTGGAATTTAACCAAGTTGAAAAAAACTAAAATTTGGTTTAACTGATTTTTATTCCCTATCCTTTGTAAAAGGGATGGGGTTTTTTGTTTGTTGGGGAGCTGAAACGCGTTTGCACCCGTTTGGAGTTTAAAATGGCAAAAAAAATTGAAGCTTATATTAAGCTGCAGGTCAAGGCTGGCGAGGCAAATCCGAGTCCTCCGGTGGGTCCGGCTTTGGGTCAGCATGGCGTAAATATCATGGAATTCTGTAAGGCATTCAATGCAAAGACGCAGGATGTTGAAAAAGGTCTTCCTATTCCAGTCGTCATTACCGTTTATAACGATAGAAGTTTTACCTTTGTTACTAAAACGCCGCCCGCCTCAGTATTGTTGATGAAAGCAGCTGGTTTGAAAAAGGGAAGTAGTACGCCTAATACAGATAAAGTGGGTACAGTAACGCGCGCGCAATTAGAAGAAATTGCCAATACTAAAATGCCGGATCTGAATGCGGCGGATTTAGATGCTGCGGTTAAGACAATCGCCGGGAGCGCGCGTAGCATGGGACTCAATGTGGAGGGCTTGTAATGGCTGGTTTAAGCAAAAAAGCAAAATTAATTGCTGAAAAAGTTGATAAAAGCAAACAGTATAGCCTTTCAGAAGCTGTCGCTTTATTGAAAGAGTTCGCTAATACGAAATTCGATGAGGCGATTGATGTTAGCGTCAATTTAGGGGTTGACTCTAGAAAATCAGATCAAAATGTTCGCGGCGCATCTGTGTTGCCGAACGGAACTGGAAAAACAGTGAGAGTGGCTGTATTTACACAAGGGCCAAATGCGGATGCGGCAAAAGAAGCCGGCGCAGATATCGTAGGTATGGATGATCTTGCCGGTCAGGTTAAAAAGGGCGAGATGGATTTTGATGTCGTGATTGCTTCCCCTGACGCCATGCGCGTTGTCGGTCAGTTAGGTCAGATTTTGGGGCCTAGAGGTTTAATGCCTAACCCTAAAGTAGGGACGGTAACGCCTGATGTGGCGACTGCGGTTAAAAACGCCAAGTCCGGTCAGGTAAGGTATCGTACAGATAAAGCAGGTATTATTCATTGCTCAATCGGTAAGGTTTCTTTTAATGAAGAAGCTGTTAAACAAAATTTAGAGCATTTATTGGCGGATTTAAAAAAGGCTAAGCCGACTGCCGCTAAAGGTGTTTATCTGAAAAAAATCTCGGTGTCCTCGACAATGGGGCCGGGTTTTTGGATCGATCAAAGTAGTATCGAAATTTAATCACGGCTTTTGGGTCGTGTGACAAACTTTGGGTTGCCGGCAACCTGGCAATCGTCAAAGACCGTAGGGGTTGGAAGACTTAATTAGCCTACGCAGACGGAGGCTTTTACCGGTGTAACTGGTGAAGATGTCCGTAATAGGGGCGTCCTAAGGGCGCATAAAGTGAATTCCGGATAAATTCCGGAAACAAATCGGAGGTAAATAGTGGCGTTAAAATTGGATGACAAGAAAATCGTCGTCGAAGAAATTGCTGCGATTGCCGCTCAAGCTCATTCTGCGGTTGCCGCAGAGTATCGTGGCTTAACCGTAACCGAATTAACAGAGTTGCGTAAAAAAGCTAGAGAGACGGGTGTTTATCTTCGTGTGGTAAAGAATACTCTTGCTAAAAGAGCTATAGCGGGAACCGATTTTGAGTGTATGCAAGATGGCTTGGTAGGGCCGTTAATTCTAGCATTCTCAATGGAGGATCCCGGTTGTGCGGCTCGATTGGTTGATGAGTTTTCTAAAGAGAACGATAAACTGGTGACAAAAGTCGTGGCTATCGGCGGTCAGGTATATGATCCGTCTGAATTGAAGCGTTTAGCTTCGTTGCCGACTTATGATCAGGCGGTCAGCATGCTGATGTCTGTTATGAAAGCGCCGGTTGAAAAATTTGTTCGTACTCTTGCTGAACCACACGCTAAGATGGTGCGCACAGTGGCTGCAGTTAAAGATCAAAAAGAAGCTGCATAAGCTTTTACCAGTTAATAATCAGATAAATAGAGGAATTTATAATGTCTCAAGAAGAAATTTTAGATGCGATCTCCAATATGACAGTTATGGAGGTTGTT
>SPJL01032465.1_pt1 | contig 12511 bp, 13 predicted proteins | sample 3741751 | NCBI WGS metagenome assembly SPJL01 (sample SAMN10925998, study PRJNA522277) | cold seep metagenome | isolation source: Elba SIP-enriched marine methane seep metagenome, extraction at timepoint T3 | place: Italy: coast of Elba, Mediterranean Sea | reverse complement strand
GGGGGGGGGGGGGGAGCGGCTTCGAGAGCTTGCGATATTTCGTCAGCAGTTCGAGAGATCTCCAGTATGTGAGAAAGCGGATGCACTGGTGACCTGAACTTGTCAAAGTTGCAGTGATAGGAATTCTGATACTCGAAGGTCCACTGTTGACAACTTTAATTGCGTCATGGAACCCATCGCCATTCGAAATGCTAAACTCAATCAGGAATAAGACATCCTGGTGGTTCTCGACGATTTTCGGGACGGGCAAGCGCATAGCTTTTCGAGTCCATCTTCTTCGAACAATGTGTAGTATTCTCGGCAAGACTGATCCAATATCAAGACCGAATTTTCTTGCTCCGCTCGCGGTTTGGATTCAGCGGGCTCACCAGGCCACGGCGATAGCACGTCGTTTCGTCCGGCTTTAGCGTGATCTTAGAGAACACATCGATTGGTTAAACGTAAAACGACATCCGAAATCCATAGTAACCATCCCTGCAGGGCGGCAAAACCTTGTTTCGGACAGATGCCAGATCACCGGCTGTTTGACATTTCTCATTGCTCAGCAGGCACATCACACCCGTTTGGTATCGTCCCAACATTCGACCATCTGCATTGGGCACGGCATAGATGGGGTTACCATAGATCCCGTCTCGACCTTGTTGGCAAAAAACCAATTGACACACCCGTATACGTTGCCGGATTTACAATCTTGCAATTACCGGGTTTGAATTTGTACCAGGCGCTTGCCTGGCCACGGCCCCCCATCCAATAATCGGTCTTAGTCGCGAACACGGCCTATTCAAGCAATACGTTTCCTTTGTTGTAGATCTCGATGACATTGCAATCGTTGGTTTGTGCGATTGAAACACGTTGTGCACCCGCAATCACGACAAAAGAAAGCCCGGTAACTCTCGTGCAATTCATCGTGCGTTCGAGATCGCTAAAGACTTGTCGCTCACGGTAGCGCTTGGTTCCGCTGTGGGAAAGTCACAATTCAAAGAAGCAATTGGTGTCGGGTTGTTTCACCCGCATGGCGTGTATTGCCGATGCTGAACTTGCTGTGAAGACCTAGATCAAAATGGGAAGTGAGACTGTAGGATGGTTTTACTATCGCGCTACGTTATTCGATAGACGTTCAATTAAACGTTATCGATAAAGAACTTCTCTCGGTGTTCGCATCGTCGAAAGCACGTTAGATTGCAGTTAAAACGGCTTAAGGAGATCTCATCATGATCAGATCATTGTTGCTTGCCGCATCAGGAACAATCATCGTTCTGAATGCCGCAGCGGATGAATTGAAAACGCTCGAAGAAGTTGCAGCTGCTGCCAAGGACGGTATTGAGTTTATCGATAGCTCTTACGTGCTAGAACGCCAATCCATCAATGCAGAGCTTATGCTCGTAGACGTACGATCGAACAGTGATTTCGAGATCGGCCACATTCCTGGCGCCATCTCTATGCCGCGCGGCACGGCGGAGTTTGAGTTCGCAAAAAATGTGCGAGATGCAAATGCGGAAATAATACTCTATTGCCGTACAGGTAGCCGAGCATCACTCGTCAAAAAGGCCTTATCCGCACAGGGCTATAGAAATGTATCTGTACACAGCGGGTTCGAAACCTGGGCGAAAAGCGGGCTTCCTGTTGAGAACAAGTTCGGATCATTTCGACAAGAGACACCGGAAGACGAAGATCACGCAACGTCTTCGAATTAAAGGTCGCTCCGTCAAAAATTTAGACTAAGCGTGCGATGGCTGCTTCATCGCGAACAAGCAACCGACCTCGCAAGAGCTTTAACCAGCCAAGCTTTTCCCATTCCTTGAGCCTTCGGCTCACGACTTCACGAGCCGTTCCGAGTTCGTCGGCAATTTCTTTGTGAGAACAAGGCACGATTTTATCGGAACCCATTCTGCTCTTTAAGAAAGTCGCGATTTCACAGTTCAAGTCTCGAGACGTCAGACGATCTACTAAGCCAGTGAGATGACCAATGCGACTTGCATAGTCAGATAACAGCACTTTCATCATTTCAGGTGACGCATCCAAGGCATCGCGAAACGCAATTGATGGAATTGAAATTAGTTCTATGTCGGTTTCGGCAATCCCTTCAGCATAATAAGGGATCTCAGACAAAAGACAGGATGTTGTTAGTGCACATGATTGCCCCTTTTCGAGCCGGAAAAGCGTAATGTCTCGTCCGGTTTTCGTTGAGAGCTGAATTCGAGCGCGCCCGTCTGCAACGACAACGAAACTCTCGCAATGGTCTCCGGACGCAAAAAGCTTTGTTCCAGCTGGCGCTAGAATGACCGACGCGACGCGGGCAAGCGCCTCCAAAGCTCTCGGGTCGGAGCTTACACCAAAGAGCGAAGAGAGGTGCTCAATGACTTTGCTCAAACAAGCCACCCAATCGCTGTGCGCGCATCCAGAACTAATGACGTCGCCATGATCAAGCTGGCGATGACAAGCCACACTTGATAAAGGCGCCCTGTGCTTCCCGAGAAGTCACTTATTCGAGTTTCTCGAGCGCCGAGTCGCCAAATCATGAAGAGTGCTGGCGTCCAAAACAATAAGTGCACCATTGTTCCAATCGTGGTCCGACTAAGCTCGGGCATTGCTGCCTTCACAAACACAAGGCCAGCAATGTTGATCAACATCGCCATTAGGATCCATCGCGCTCCGGCTTTCCAAGGCGCAAACACAACACTCGTCAGAAAAGCGACGGACATGATGCCCATCCAGGTCCGCACCGCCTGTGAATAGATCTTTGCTTCGGCTTGATTAGCCGCCATCGCTTCTCTGATGAGTTCTAGCATCGCGTTAGTCCCTGCTACATGTGCGCAATCCGAATACCCGGTAGAGCGGGCAAAACTTAATCGCACTTGTTCCGATCATAATCGCGCCGACCGCCACGAGAGCGATACGTTCCCAACCCCAACCACCTGAGGCGGCAATTGGACCGACGAAAACGAGGGTAAGTGCGGCAATCCCAATGAGCAGACGCAATACCCGGTCTATTGTTCCAACATTTGCTGACATAGCAGTCTCCATTGTCTGTGGAGTTATTTTTCTAGCAGGACCAATCGCAACAATCGTGTGACTGGATCACATAAGCCTTTAGCATCGACTGATATCCTTTTACGCCCCCGCCGATCGAGCAGATACAATCCAAGTCGCAGCAGGCATATATACACGCTCGTCATCAAATACGTGGTTTGACAAAGTCTCGGTAAGTGGGGCCTCAACTCTTGTGAATTCTATGCCTGCAGCTGAAAGCAACCGCCCGACTGGGCCAAGTTCCATCATGAAGCGCGCAGCTGCTGACACCGTCTCGCCTGGCAGACGCACAAGCCCAAGCTGAGATTTGATCTCGATGTCATTCCAACCTGCATCGTCGAGGATCCGAAATACTCGATCTTTGTCCGCAAACGCAAAGGGCCCGGGAGCATCTGGCGGCGGCGACGCGGGAGGGCTGGGCAGTAATGGTAGAGCGGCCTCCAGCGGTGCCCTCGCCCAGTCGTTTAGTGAAAGGGCTTGCCAACACGCAAAAGTGAGCCTGCCATTCTGCCGCATTAGACCATTCAAGTTCGCAAACGCTGGAACTGGTTCATCGAAGAACATGACACCGAAACGAGATAAGAGCGCATCGAATTTTTGCCCGCTCTGAAAAATTGAGGCATCGGCCTGCTCAAAACGCACGAGAGCGCCTCGCTCGAGCGCACGTTTTCTTGCAAGTTCAAGCAATGGCGCTGAGACATCGATGCCTAGCGATTGTACTTTATCGCCGACTTGGAACCCAACTTTCAATGTCAATGCGCCTGCGCCGCACCCCACATCAAGGATGCTTTCGCCCTGCTTGAGGTCTGCCCGCCCCAAAATGTCATCGGCAAAAGGTTCCAGCAACTCATCCAATCGTTCGGCGTGCTGAACCCATTTGCTACCTGCTTGACCATTCCAGTATTCGATTTGGTCTGAATTTTTCATTTCTGGCAAGCCATCTAAGCCGTGTCGAATGACCATCTACGCAGCGCTCTTGTTCAGCGGTGATCGATCAAAAATTTCAAACAGAGCCATTCCTGCTCCCATAGAAGCGAGAAACACGTAAATCGGCGCCCCACCAAACGTCAGCGCCGATATTGCCGGGCCGGGACACAGACCAACAAGGCCCCAACCGATGCCGAACAATACAGCTCCAATCGCCAAGCGTTGATCGATCTGGCGATTGCCCGGCACTTGGAATCGGTCGGCTAAGACAGGCTTAGGGCTGGCCCAGGCGACCCTGTATCCAATGGCGGTCACAAGAAGGGCTGCGCCCATGACAAAAGCGAGAGATGGGTCCCAGTTTCCGAAAAGATCTAGGAAAGCGAGGACCTTTGCCGGGTTCACCATCTCGCTGATGGTAAGGCCAAGGCCGAAGACCAGACCAGCGAGCAGAGCAGCGATGTTACGTTCCATGACTTAAGATCCCAATACTGATTTTGCGATTGCGACGGTTGCCATGCCTGCGCCCATGAACAAGGCGACAGACGCCATCGACCGGGGCGACAAACGAGACAGCCCGCAAACACCATGGCCGCTTGTGCAGCCTGATCCGAGGCGTGTTCCGAACCCGACAAGCACACCCCCGGCGATAATGAGCGGCCAGTTTTGCGTGATCTCAAACGGTGGCTGAACGCCCTGCGCAAGAGCCCACAGAGGAGGCGCTGCGATCAGACCGGCTACGAAAAGAATGCGCCAAAGCTTGTCGCCGCGCTCGGCGAAGACGGAGCCGGAAAAAACGCCGCTGATTCCCGCTATACGGCCATTGAGCGCCATTAACAAAACCGCGGACAGCCCGATCAAAGCCCCGCCTATTGATGCGCTAATAGGGGTAAAATTCTCCATGGGGCATGCCTCCCTTGCTCAATTTACAATCTTGTATTGACATATCTGTAAACTGTATTCTATTAACAAGCAAGCAAGAGTTCTTAATCATGACCGAAATCGATACAGCCCCCTCCCAGCCACTCACGGCTCGCATCGACGACATCGCGCCGGACTTCACGGCGCGAACCACGCAGGGCGAGGTCAGTCTCTCGGATTATCGCGGACGCTGGCTGCTCTTCTTCTCTCATCCGGCCGATTTTACACCCGTCTGCACGTCGGAATTCGTCGCGCTGCAGAAGGCGAAGCCGCAATTCGACGCGTTGAACTGCGACCTGCTCGGCCTCTCGGTCGACAGTCTCTATGCCCACATCGCCTGGGTGAAGGACATTGAGGCGCGCTTCGACGTAAAGATCACGTTTCCGATTATCGAAGACATCTCGATGGCGGTCAGCCGTATTTACGGCATGATCCATGAGGGCTCTGCGACAACGGCCGCGGTACGCTCTGTCTTCTTCATCGATCCGGAAGGCTATGTCCGCGCGCTCATCCATTATCCGATGAATGTCGGGCGATCCGTCGATGAGCTACTTCGTGTCCTGCATGCTTTGCAAACGTCTGACGCATGCCAATTGGCAACGCCGGAAGGCTGGAAGCCAGGTGAGACAGCCGTTCTGCCCCCACCGCTCGATCAGGCCGAGGCCGACAAACGTTCGGCTATGAATGGCGGCGCTTGGTATCTCACCCATGCGGAGGCGAGCCAATGACGCCGCTTTCGAAAGATCTCACCCCACTGGCAGCGGAAGCGACGGAACTTCTGAAAGCCCTCGCCCATCCGGAGCGGCTGATCATCTGCTGCCAGTTGCGAGACACAGAAATGTCGGTCGGCGATATCGAGACGACGCTCGGCATCAAACAGCCACGCCTGTCGCGAGAGCTCTCAAAGCTGCGTGATACTGGCCTCGTCCAGACCCGCAAGGAGTCCAAGCTCGTCTTCTATACCCTGAGCGACAAGCCACGGGTTCGGGAGATGGTCGATGCCGTCTGCGCCGTCATGCTCGGGAAAACCGCGCCAAAAACTGGAGGCGAGGCCGCCTCCCCAAAACTCAAACCCAATCGCCCCGGCGGCTACGGCGTCTTCGCCCGCACGGGGTCTTAAGCCACGCCATGGAGTCAAAGATGCACAAACCAGAGGTCACCGGTTTCTTCGACGAAGCCACCTACACAATCAGCTATGTGGTCGCCGATCCGGAGACAAAACACTGCGCGATTATCGATTCACTTTTGGACTATGATCAGGCGTCCGGTCGCACCAAAACCACTTCGGCAGACAAGCTGATCCATTTCGTGCGCCAGAATGGGCTGACCTGCGAGTGGATCATCGACACCCATGTCCATGCAGACCATTTGACGGCCGCGCCCTACATCCGAGAGCAACTCGGGGGAAAAACGGCGATCGGTGACAAAATCCCCGTCGTGCAGCGCGTCTTTGGTGATATCTTCAATGAGGGACAGAGCTTCCATACAGATGGCAGCCAGTTCGATCACCTCTTCAAGCCCGGCGAGTCCTACCGGGTCGGCAACATCGAAGCGCGGGCGCTTGCAACGCCCGGGCACACGCCCGCCTGTATGACCCATCTCATCGGCGACGCGATGTTTGTCGGCGATACGATATTCATGCCTGACTTCGGCACGGCGCGCTGCGACTTTCCAGGCGGCGACGCTGGAACGCTCTACGACTCAATTCAGATGCTGTTCGACTTCCCAGACGACACACGCATGTTTCTCTGCCACGACTATAAAGCGCCCGGGCGCGACGAATATGTCTGGGAAACCACGATCGGCGAGCAGAAGCGCTCCAACATTCATTTGAAGGACGGCACGTCGCGCGAAGACTTCATCAAGATGCGCACCGAACGCGACGCGACCCTCGCCATGCCAAAACTGATCCTGCCATCGGTACAGGTCAACATGCGCGCGGGCGACATGCCGCCACCTGAGGACAATGGCATTCGGTACATGAAAGTGCCGATTAACGCGCTCTAATCTCAAAACAATAAAGCGTCGGGAGGACGAACCTATGGATATCATGACGATTGCGCCGGACCTGTCGGTGTCACCACAGATCAGTGTTCAGGATGTCGGCATCGCTGCTAGCCAGGGGTTCAAATCCCTGATCATCAACCGGCCAGACGGGGAGTCGTCTGATCAAACCGATCATGCGGCGATTGATGAGGCCGCACGTCGCCATGGCCTCGAGGTGCGCTATGTGCCAGTCGTCTCTGGTAAAGTCACCGACGCTGATGTCGAAGCGTTCGGCAAAGCCATGCACGAGCTCCCCGCCCCGGCGCTTGCCTATTGCCGAACCGGAACCCGATCCGCAACGCTTTGGGCCCTGTCTCAGGCTGGCCACCTTTCGACCGATGCGATTCTCAAGACCACAGCAGGCGCAGGCTATGACCTGTCAGGCCTGCGGTCGCGTCTTGAGACCCTCGATAAGGCGGCTGAAAGCGGAATTGGCCCGGTCAAATCCCATGACGTCGTCATCATCGGCGGCGGCGCCGCCGGTATATCGACCGCGGCGTCCATTCTGAAACGGCGGGGCGGCGTTGATATCGCCATCGTCGAGCCACGCACGGAGCATTACTACCAGCCAGGCTGGACCCTGGTTGGCGGCGGTGTATTCAAGCGTGAGCAGACCGAACGCCAGATGGCGAACTTGATGCCAAAAGGCGTGCAGTGGATACGCGCAGCTTGCGCTGACTTTGATGCTGAGCGCAATCAAATCATTCTCGAGGATGGTGAGCGCATTGGGTATAAAGTTCTGGTCGTTGCCCCCGGTCTAAAGCTGAACTGGGACGGCATTGAAGGTCTCAAGGAGACGCTCGGCAAAAACGGCGTGACCTCAAACTATCTATTCGACATGGCTCCTTATACTTGGGAACTGGTCCAGTCGATGAAAGGCGGGCGCGCGATCTTCACCCAGCCGCCCATGCCAATCAAATGCGCTGGGGCGCCACAAAAGGCGATGTATCTTGCTTGTGACGCGTGGAAGCGCCGAGGCGTCCTGAAGGATATAGACGTCGAATTCCATAATGCAGGCGGCGTCATTTTCGGGGTGAAGGAATACGTCCCGGCCCTGATGAAATATGTCGAAAAGTATGGCATCGATCTGTGTTTCAATGAAACGCTGGTGGCCGTCGATGGGGCCAAGAAGACAGCCTGGTTCGATGTGAAGGATGCTGACGGTCAGGTGAGGCGAGATGCGCGCGAGTTCGATATGATGCATGTCTGTCCGCCGCAAACCTCTCTCGACTTCGTTGCCAACAGCCCGCTCGCCAATGAGGCGGGTTGGGTCGATGTGAGCGGCGAAACACTCCAGCATACGCAATTCGGCAACGTCTTTGGCCTTGGCGATGCAGGTTCGAGCCCGAACGCCAAGACGGCCGCAGCCGTGCGCAAACAAGCTCCGGTCGCAGCCCATAATGTGCTTTGTGTCCTCGACGGCAAAGCGCCCAATGCCGTCTATAGCGGCTACGGCTCGTGCCCCTTGACCGTCGAACGCGGCAAAATCGTGCTCGCAGAATTCTCTTATGGTGGCAAGCTAGAGCCGACCGTGCCGCAATGGATGCTGAATGGCACCAAGCCCACTCGTGCGGCCTGGTTTTTGAAAGAAAAAATGCTGCCCAACATCTATTTCGACATGATGCTGCGCGGCACCGAGACCCTCGCCAAACCGAAGCTCCTTCCACACCGGCCCGCTGTCCATGAGGCGCAACAGGCCGTTGATTTCAAGGATGCGCCGTCAAAAGCGGCGTAGACTTGATCTGAACAATGCCTGCTGACAGCCGCGTCCCCCCACCCAGCTGCAGCAGGCATTGTTCTCTTTTCATATTTTAAACAGACGGCCAGCACATGAAGCTCGCAAAATATTTTCCGATCCTAGACTGGGGCCCGAAATATCGGGGCGAGACCTTTGTCAACGACATGGTCGCCGCGGTGATCGTAACGATTATGCTCATCCCGCAATCGCTCGCTTATGCGCTGCTTGCGGGATTGCCGCCCGAGGTAGGCCTCTACGCCTCAATCCTTCCCCTGCTTGTCTACGCGATCTTCGGCTCAAGCCGTCAGCTTGCGGTGGGGCCAGTGGCAATCCTGTCGCTGATGACGGCAGCCGCCGCGGGCAAGATCGCCGCTCAGGGAAGTGCTGAATACATCCAGGCCGCGGTCATTCTCGCGCTCTTGTCAGGCTTGATCCTTCTCGCCATGGGCCTCTTCCGTATGGGATTCCTGGCGAACTTCCTCAGCCACCCAGTTGTCTCGGCCTTCATCACCGCGTCAGGCATCATCATCGCCGCCTCACAGCTGAAACATATCCTCGGCATTGATGCCGGCGGGCATAACCTGTTTGAAATCGTCGTTTCGCTGTTTGATAAACTTCCAAATACCAATTTGCCGACGCTCTATATCGGCGGGGCGTCTCTGATCTTCCTCTTCTGGGTTCGCAAGCAGTTCAAGCCGCTCCTCAAAGTGATCGGACTTGGCGACAAAGCGGCGACCATCATTGCCCGCGCCGGCCCCGTTTTCGCGGTCGCAGCCGGTATTCTCGCGGTCGCGGGAATGGGCCTCGACACAGAGGGAGTCAAAATCCTCGGCGACGTTCCCCAAAGCCTGCCTGCGATCGGCGTTCCGACCTTCAACGCAGATATCTGGATGCAACTGCTCGGCTCAGCGGCATTGATCAGTCTGATCGGTTTCGTTGAGTCCGTCTCCGTGGGCCAGACTCTTGCAGCGAAGAACCGGACGCGTATCGACCCGAACCAGGAGCTGATCGGCCTTGGTGCGGCGAGCTTTTCCGCTGGGGTGTCTTCGGGTTATCCGGTCACAGGCGGCCTCGCCCGCTCAGCAGTGAACTTTGACGCAGGCGCAGAAACGCCCGCGGCCGGGGCCTTCACCGCGGTCGGGATCGCTCTGGCGACGGTGTTCCTGACGCCGTTCCTCTTCTATCTGCCGCAGGCTGTGCTTGCCGCAACCATCATCGTCGCCGTCCTGTCTCTGGTCGACGTTCCGGAAGTCATCAAAGTCTGGAAATATTCCAAATCAGACTTTGCTGCCATGGCAGCCACTATTTTCGTGACGCTCTTCTTTGGTGTGGAACTCGGCGTCACGACCGGCGTCGTCCTGTCGCTCCTCCTGCATCTCTACAATACGAGCCGTCCCCACTTTGCACTCGTCGGACAGCTTCCTGGCACGCACCATTTCCGCAATGTAAATCGCCATCCGGTTGTGATCTCGGATACCGTGCTGACCGTACGCATCGATGAGAGCCTCTATTTCGCCAATGCGAGGTTCCTTGAAGACACTGTCTATTGTATGCTCTCCAACCGCCCCGACATGAAGCACCTGATCCTCATGTGCCCAGCGGTGAACCATATCGATGCGAGCGCGCTGGAAAGCCTGGAAGCTATCAATCACCGCCTCGAGGATGCAGGCGTCATACTTCACATGTCCGAAGTCAAAGGACCGGTCATGGATCGTCTCAAGCGTACTCATTTCCTGGAGCAACTGACTGGCAAGGTTCATCTCAATCAATACGAGGCCATGCTAGATCTGGACGAGGAGTGCGTGAAAGGCGCGTTTTCCAGAAACCCCAAAACAACTGAACCCGGAACCGACCCTTGCCCCTCGCTTCGTTATGCGGGGCTCGAATTCGTGGGCCAGTGAAAAGTCAAAAATGCAGAAGAATCGAAAACGGAACTCCCAGAATGTTTGAAGCTCTCGACGCTGTCGTCTTAGCGCGTATCCAGTTTGCCTTTACGGTCAGCTTTCACATTATTTTTCCGGCCTTTTCAATCGGCCTCGCCTCCTATCTCATGGTGCTTGAAGGACTGTGGCTGAAAACCGACAATCCAGTTTATCTGCGCCTGTTCAAATACTGGCGGAAAATCTTCGCGGTCGCCTTCGGCATGGGCGTGGTGTCCGGCATCGTCATGTCCTACCAGTTCGGAACAAATTGGAGCGTCTTCTCGGACAAAGCGGGACCGGTGATCGGGCCGCTCATGGCCTACGAGGTATTAACCGCTTTCTTCCTTGAAGCCGGATTCCTCGGCGTGATGCTGTTCGGTCTCGGGCGGGTCTCCAACACGCTGCACTTTGTGTCCACAATCATGGTCGCGTTCGGCACGCTTTTATCAGCGACCTGGATTCTGTCGGTAAACAGCTGGATGCAAACCCCGGCCGGTTTCGGCATCAATGAGGTGGGCCAGTTCGTGCCGGAAAACTGGATGGAGATCATCTTCAATCCGTCTTTCCCATACAGGCTCGTGCATATGGTCCTTGCCGCATATCTGACGACCGCTTTCGTGGTCGGCGCGGTCGGCGCGCTGCATCTGCTCCGCAATCGTCAGAATTCTGAAGCGCGCAAGATGTTCTCCATGGCAATGTGGATGGCCGCAATTGTCGCGCCGCTGCAAGTTGTTGCAGGCGACTTCCACGGCATCAATACCTATGAGCACCAGCCCGTGAAAGTCATGGCGATGGAAGGCCATTATGAGAGCCATCCAGAAGGCGCACCGCTTTATCTGTTCGGCCTCCCTGATGAAGAAAACCAGGAGCTCGATTATGCGATCGGCATCCCGAAGCTCTCTTCGTTGATCATCAAACACGATCTTGATGCTCCAATGAAGGGTCTAGACACCGTCCCTGACGAGCTGCAACCACCGGTCCCCATTGTTTTCTGGAGCTTCCGGATCATGGTCGGCATCGGCATGCTGATGGTGCTGGTCGGCTTGGTTAGCCTTTTCCTTCGCTGGCGCCGCAAGCTCTATGATGCACCGCTTTTCCATCGCGCCGCGCTGCTTATGGGACCATCTGGCTTTATCGCCGTGCTCGCAGGCTGGATAACGACTGAGGTCGGCCGCCAACCCTACACGGTCTATGGCCATCTGATGACGTCTGACTCTATCGCGCCGGTCGAAGCGCCTGCGGTCGCGGCGTCGTTGATCGCCTTCATCGTGGTCTACTTTGCTCTCTTCGGCGCAGGCACGCTCTACATCCTGAAGATGATGAATAAGGAACCCGGCGAGGTTCGACCACTTCCAGAAACACCAACTCGCACAGCCGGGACAACGCAGCTTGCTGCCCAACGCCCCGACGTTTTGCCCGCTGAATAGGAGGCGTTCCCGATGTTTGATCTCCCCACCATCTGGGCCGGCCTCCTTGCCCTCGCCATCTTCATTTATGTTGTGCTCGATGGCTTCGACCTCGGGATCGGGATTGTCTTCCCGTTCTTAAAGTCTGACAGCGACCGTGATGTCGCGATGAACTCCGTCGCGCCGGTTTGGGACGGTAATGAGACATGGCTCGTGCTCGGCGGCGGCGGTTTGATGGCGGCGTTTCCGCTCGCCTATGCGGTGGTCATGCCTGCGCTCTATGCGCCTTTCATCATCATGATCCTGGCATTGGTTTTCCGCGGCGTCGCATTTGAATACCGCTGGCGCGACAAAGCTCACGAGAAGATCTGGGACCGGTCCTTTTTCTTTGGCTCCCTTATCGCAACCTTCTGTCAGGGCATTGTGCTCGGCGCGTTCGTCCAAGGCATCGAAGTCGATGGACGCGCCTATGGCGGCGGCTGGTGGGACTGGCTCACACCGTTCACAATCACATGCGGCGTTGC
>SPJL01019707.1_pt1 | contig 12516 bp, 12 predicted proteins | sample 3741751 | NCBI WGS metagenome assembly SPJL01 (sample SAMN10925998, study PRJNA522277) | cold seep metagenome | isolation source: Elba SIP-enriched marine methane seep metagenome, extraction at timepoint T3 | place: Italy: coast of Elba, Mediterranean Sea | reverse complement strand
TTCATGAAAAATCCATCGCGTACGTTAGAGATTACTGGTGTTGCTAGTGTTGCTAGTGCCGAAGGTATACAGAATGATCCTAAAATGAGCCATCAAAACGCCGAATCGTCCGAATAGTGGATGTCGAACTCCCCTTTCAAAACAAGCCCTTCATACACCCAAGTCCGCCTTCCAGACGTGTCTCGACCCTGTTTTCGCTCCACGTTAGGGAACACACGTCTAACTTCTCGGCCGAAAACAGCCGCCGCGAAGGGTTTATTTCCATGGTCTGTACACCACTTTTTGTAAGCCTCGTAGACTTCCATTGTGGGGATCAGACCCCCCGCAGAGAAATGGTACGTGTCTTCCAAAAACGCCCGGGCGGGGTTGTTGTCGATGGCATACTGAGCAACGAGCTGCCGGCACATCTCGGACTCGGTGAATCGCCGGTACTGCCTGAGATCACGCAGCCCTTCGAGAGCCCAATTGAGCATGCCCGACATCTGGTCGCCATATTCGCTGTCGCAGGAATTCAGCCACCAGCGGGCGTCATCGAGTCCAAAGATCCTCTCGTCCTGGGTGATCTTCGAAAGCAGCGGTAGGAACAGCACGCGCCGCCATAGGCCACCGGATCGATCGGCGAATCGCGGCCGATTGTTGAAAGCGAGGATCAGTCGCGCGGTTGGTACGCAGTCGATCGGCTCCTGATTCTTGCGGTCGAACGTCATCCGGTCCCCGGCCGTGAATGACTTCAAAAACCCTTCGCTGATTCGGTCCAGCTCCCCCACCTCTGAAATCACATTCGCCAACTTCCCGAGGGTCTGTGTCAGGGCAAACCGCTGCCCGAAGAATTCCAGCGACACATGCGAGCAGTTCTTCGGACCCAGCACAGCCTCCAGACACGCACACACCACTGATTTCCCGTTGGAGCCGTCTCCCTCCATCATCATGAAGCGTTGCTGCGACGTGTCCGGAGTCAAGCAGTAACCGAACCACTGTTGCAGCATGTCGATCCGATCCTGATCGTTCTCTAGAATCCGATGAATGACGCGTCGGTAGAAGTCACATCGCGCATCCCTGCTGTACTTGAAAGGAAGAACCAGCGGACTGGACCACAGCGGCGAATGGGGGATCAGTTCGACCACGCCGTCATTATCGAGCCACTGCTTGATGTCGAGGATGCCGTTCTCAAGACTGATGAAATCGTACGGATCGCGGCCCCTGAACTCGCCACCAAGCCAGCTAGGCTGCGGTGAATCGTCATCTACGAGGCACATCCCGGCCAGAGCCGTCATCGCGTTGCTGACGAGGTTGCTGGTGACAGACTTTTGCATCGGAGCAGCCGTACCTTTTTCCTCGACCAGCTGCTCGGCCGTCGCCGTGAAGTCTTCGTAGATCGTCGCGGTCATTTCCGCTCGCATCTGCGTTCGAGGAACGTGCTTGTAATGCTTGCCGACGTACTTCCACCAACTGTCTCTCCAGTACCGTATCGCCAGACCCTCTTCACCCCAGTTCTTTTTGAGATGGAGTTCAGCCAAACGGTGAGGATCATCATGACGCCTCTTCGGCCGAACCTTGATCGGCTCAGCTTCTTTGCCCGCTTCGAGTAGCTGCAGGAACTGCTCCCACGTCCCGCCTTCGTTGATCCAGTCTCGGAGGTCTTTGCCATTCTTCGGCTCGACTTCGTAGGGCAGCTGGACGTTCCTGACTTCCGACTGATGCGCCAGCAAACCGCACCAGAGTTTCGCTCCACCATTATAGCTCTGCTCGATCGCGTCTGCCGAGCCCACTTGGCCGGGGACGTCCGCATCGTGCAGCACGAACACCTTTCGGTTCGCGCATTTGTCGAGAAACCACTGCTGCGGCGTCTCGTTGGCCCCCGCGCTATTGGTGACGACGGCGTAGCGATCCCTCACCTCTGGGGGAATCAACTGCCAGAGGGCGATCATGTCGCCCGGGCCTTCGACCTTGATGATGGCGTCGACCGTGTCGAGCTTCGACATCCCGTCGGTCCCGAGCATGCCCGGTTTCGATCCGGACGTCGCTTTCATCTTCACCCAGGTGGGTGGGTCTGTCATCCAAACCGGTAGCTTACCGGCCGTCGGGTCGAGCGAATTCGGCCCGCTACTGATGTTCCACATCATCCAGCCGACGGTGTTGAGCGCGTCGTTGAGCATCGGCAGGCACATGACCACGTACCGGTTGCGGTAGTGAGCCATGCGGGCACCGTTCTGCAACAGCGACTCGGCCGTGAACCCGGGCCGGTCCTTGCAGCACAGCTCGGCCAGCCGGTCGTTCCATGGCTGCCAGTCGAGGTGTTCCTCGGGATCGGTCGACTTCGCCTTCTTGCGTTTCGGCTTTGAGTCGACGTTGAGATGCTCGGACAGTTTTTCGAGCGTCGTCTTGAAATCCCACCCGTTAAGCCAGCCGAGGGTGGCAATCCCGTCGCCGTTCTTCTTGTCGTAGCACTGATTGCAGAATGCGCCGCCTGTCTCTTCGAAGTCTTCGAACACTCGAAAGCGATCGGTTCCGCCGCATTTGGGGCAAGGCTGTTGGCGGCCGTCGAGACAGACGGCATCGACTGAGGCGAGCGATATGATTATTGCTGACCAGCGACCGGAGGCCGCTCGTTTGACATCTTCAAGATTAGACACGAGGACTCCGTTCGCTGAGTTTTTAGCGTGGACTTACAGCTGGGGATCGGTCTCTTCATCCTCCTCGTCAAATTTAACTTCATGCTCGACGAAATCGGGGGCTTCGCTGAACAGGCTGGGGTCATCCTTGCTTCCCCCTGCCCGCATGTGCTCCATGAATTCGATAATGCGTTCTGTCATGATCCGGCCATTCGTAAAGCTCATGAACGGCAGCTCGGGATCGAGAACCTGCATCGCGATTCCTTTCAGAACTGCATGTTCCTCAGCTTTGGAGTAAGTGCAGTCCCGAGGAATCCGGACATGCACCTGATGGAAGAGACCGTCGGACAGCTTATGCTCGACATCGCGAAGGTCGAAGTGGAAAATGATGACATCGCCACGAAATTTCATATCACAATCCTTTCGTATTGTTCGTTGAAATCGCCATCGCTAACGATGAAGAGACGGGTTTGCATGTGGGCGGGGCGAATGATCCAGTCATCACGTCTGGCGAACCGGGTGCCGTCCGAGTCCTGAATGATCACGCAGTATTCGTCGGATGTCTCCGGACTGGGCAATGGAAGGCCATCTTCTCCGATGTACGCTTTCCATGCCCTTCCGGCCAGCTCGTGGGCGACGACGTGAGCTTTGACTTCATCCCAATTATCGGCCGTCAGCTTGACGGCGTCATATTCCGGAATTTTCTTGCGGACTCTAACTGCCATCGCCCATCGCCTCCGCTTGTCGTCTTTCTTGGCAGGCCAGATATGCATCTCGCACTGTGGCGGCTTTCGCTTCTCCGATGCCGCGTTTCTTGGTGAACTCCTTGTAGTTCTCCATCGATGCGCCCCCGGTCGCAGCCAAGTCGCCAGCTGTCGCGAGTCCAGCTGCTCCGAATGCTTTCGCGACTCCCGAGGGGACTCCCATCTCGGCCAGTGTAACGTCTTTGAAGGGTTTGTCCGAGGCGGCTTGCTCGATCTGCTTCCGCTCAGTCTCGTCAGGCACGTCAGGATCGCCCGGTTTGCCGTCGTAGGCAATCTCATTGGCCAAGTCTTCGACGCCTTCTTCCCAGCACATGCGGGCCATCACCATCGTCCTATGAGCCTTGCGCTCGGTTTGATGGGCGACACGGATGCGGGCCAGCTGCGAACCACCTCTGGCCGGAAGGTACGATTCTCCGGATTCACGAGACTCAGCCACAATATCTGGGGGTTCCGCGGCTGCCGATGGGACTGCCGGCACACTAGGTGTTGTGGTTGGCTTCAGTTCTCGGTCATCTGAAACCGGTCCCGGTGTCGCAATCGCATGTTTCGTTGCGGTCTTCTCGGGAAGTGGAACTTTCGCTGTCGCCTGGGCGTCTTCGGGGAACGTCGTTTTGTTGTACGCAACGGGGTCTTTGCAAGTCCCGCTGACAACGGCTTTGATCTTTTCCGCGTAGGCGTGTCGAGCAGCAGAAGTAGAGACGAAACCGCAGAACATTGAAGCGAACTCAAAAAGTGAATAGAGCTGCCCGTACCCTTCAATCTTGATGAAGGTACTGGGGATGTGGATGTCGACCTGCAGGCCGGTGTCTCGCCAACGGCCGACGTCCCAGACGGTGGTTCGTTCCCCATTGGGGCGGAATCCGAGCAGCTTGAATTCCTCGATGACATTAAGTCGAGTGTTAAGCTTGGTGACAACTTCCTGATCATCCTTCGAAACCTCCGGAACTTTGAACGGACTGCCTTCGCTCGCTTCGATTTCCGACCCAACGGATTCGGGAAGATCGAGAGGCACTCCGATGTTGTTACTGGCATTGTCATCCTGCAGGGGGTCGAGAATCTCCGGTCCCCCCGCTTCGACTTCAGAAGGGACAGCTGTCGGGGGTTGGATTAGACCCGGCATCGGTGGCATCCCTGTGGCATTCAGCTGCATTGAACTGCTCCCAAAATTTCTCAAGTAAACGATAGGTAATTACCTCGGACAGACGGCGATCGCCGACCCAGTGCCAAGGCACTCCGAACTTCTGCTCCCAGCTTAGCCATGTACGAACTGCTGTTTTCGGGCTCACGCCGTGAGCGTGGACCGTATTAAGCATTTCCGGCAGAGTCGATTCGATTACGACAGCTGCGTACGTCATCTCTGACATCCGCTGGTGTTCGCGCTCGAATCGATCTCGCCCGCTGCTCAAGGTCTGGAGAATATCATTGACGGTCTTTCGCTCGACAGTCACGTACTCTTCAAGACCCTTGATTGAATAGTCGCCAGTCCGCAGGTGCCGGTACTCCGTAGGCACGATGAGCAGGTCACCTTTCTGGTCCGAGTCAGGCTTCAGACCAGTGAAGAAGTAGCGAGCCTGCTCCAGCGAACTGACGACAACCGTGAATGGGGATTCGACTGTTCTCATTCAAACATATTCCTCCAGCCTTTCGGCAAGAAACGTTTTTCGCAGCGATAGTCGCTCGCGAAGACACATCTGATCGGCGACCCTCTTCTTGCCGACCAGATAGCACACCCGTTTCGCACGGCTGATCGCAGTGATCAGCCACTCTTTTCCCGACACCATCTTCGCACCCCCAGAGGGGTCGAGTGCCACGAAGACGATCGGGCATTCTGATCCCTGCAGGTAGTGACACGTCATCGCGTACGCGAGATCAACTCGCATCGAAGGATTCTTTTCGAGAACAGACTTCCCCGGGACTTTCATGCGGCATTCGCCTTGCGGAAACGAAAACCAGACCTTCCCGGGTTCGACTCGCGTGACGTAGCCAACTTCACCCTTTGGGATCAGCGGGCCGTCGGCCGGATAGAGAACCTTCGGCTTTGCACAACCGCAGCTGTCTTCGCCGACAACACCACCGCACCGGCACAGCTCTTCTTCACCCGACATCTGGCCGGTCTCGCGGGAGACGACTCGGTCGTCAACACGGAATGGATTGCTCTTTGCTGCTTGACCGCTAGGGTTAATGATCCGTTGCAGCTTCGAGTTCAGTTCGTGTCGCAGTTTGTTGGTGGCCGTGATGACCTGCACGTCTCGGATAAGGTTCGCGTCAGTCTTCGCTCGTAGATTGCCAACGGCAAGCATGATGCGAGCCGTAATCGATTCCGCGTCGTCAGCCAGGAGGAGTCCGAGGTTGCCCCCATTGACCAAATCGATGGCACTGACTTTGAAGTTGCAGTTGTCTCGAATCGAAGCGCAGGCTTGCACGATCATGCCTGAGTTTCGCTGAATCTCGGTCAGTGATCCGGTCGGGAGCCCGGCCTTGATGACATCGCGTAGTGGCGCACCATGTTCCACGGGTGGCAGCTGGTTCGTGTCTCCGAGCAACATGACGTTACACTCGTGCGGGAGAGCTTCGAACAGAGACGCCGTCAACGACGTCCCGTTCATCGACATTTCATCAACGATGAGATATTGAATCCCGAGTCGGTTCCCCTTGTGGTGGTTGAAGGTGAACCCACCGTTTCCGCCTTGTGTCCCCAAAGCTTTGTGGATAGTCGTCGCCAGTGGCGGCACACCGTACTCGGACATGGCTTCATTAAGTCGGCCAGCCGCCTTGTTCGTGAATGCGACGATAGCAACTTTCTCTTCGCCGACTTTCTCCAGAATTTTCTTGATCAGCCGGGCCGAAGTATACGTCTTCCCGGTCCCCGGAGACCCCCGGAAGATGCCTACCTGACCGGCCGTTGCTTTCTCCAGCTCTTCTCGCTGGTGGTCGGAGATGTCCAGCTCCGAAATGTCGGGCCAGCGACCGTCACTGCGAGCCATGGTCCCGAGAGTTAAGGCCAAGCTTGCCTCAGCGTCTGCGTTCCGCCTGAGAGCGATCCAGAGATTGTTATCAGCATCGCGACGAGTCCTCAGCCAGTGACGTCGAGCTGAAATCAACGCCTGAACCGGTTTCAGGTCCGCACTGCCGATCAGTCTTCGGATTTCTCGATCATAGTACTCTTGGCTGATCCACGTAGAGCCATCACGTTCTCGTGAAACGACTTCGACAGCTGCATAAACCTGCCGACCAAACCACCCGGATGGAAGCCCCAAGTCGAGGTACATCGCGTCGGTCTTAGGAAAACCACATCCTTTGAACCGGAGGAGCTTGTACGGGTTCTTCTTGATGACTGACCCGGCATTCGTGCCCCACTTTCTCTTGACAGATTTTGCTGTCCCTTTCGGGAACCCCCTTCCGGACAGCGCGTCCAGAAGGTCGACTTCACACTTCTCGGCGGCCGCTGCTTCCTTTAAGGCCAGAGAAGCCAGCTTAGCGTTGGCGATCGAGAATGTCACACGGTCAGCCTTTTTGTTGATAGCTTCACGCGCAACTTCCGGATGTTCCCGCAAAACTTCAATCGCCTGCGAGCCGAATTCCTCCCAGAGGTAGGTGGTGATCTTACGGCCGACGCCGGGCAGTGCTTCGAGGTACGCCAACGTTCCTCGCTTGCCATGGGGATTCGTCGCCACAAACGTGACGGCTTGGAACTGATCCTTGGTTACTTTCGTCCGCTTGTTCGTGTACGACCCCCACTGGCCGTAGAATTTGTACGTCAGCATGTAGCGGAAATCATCCACCCTGGCTGACGGGCATCGCACCTGCACGAGCTGATCTTCCTTCAGGAACAGTGTCTCCTGTTCGCCGACATGCTCGATCGGCTTGCAGTCAACGATCACTATGTCTTCTTCATCACCATCATTGGTGAATCTGTAGGACTCCCGGTGAAAAACGGCCGTAAGCATTTCCATTGAGCGACCTCCCTCAGAATGGAATTTCTGGATCAAGCCCGACTTCGCCTGCAGAGTGGAATTTCAGGTGGTCGAGCTTATGGACACAAATCAAATTTGAAAAACTGTTGTTGTGCGGGTTTTCGTCGAAGTGGTGAATCTCGAATCCTGAAGGGATCGGCTGACGAGTCTCCTGCATCCAGACCAGCTGGGAGACATGGCAGCTTCTCCGCTTCTTTTCATGCTGCAGGTCAACTCGCGGGTCGCCGTCTTCCATCCCTCTTCGATTATTGACTCGCTGCGAAAGCTCCCGGCCACCAATCTTGAAGACCTTACTTTCGGTTACGACAAAGATCCCTGCGTTCAGCCATCGAGAGACATCTTCGATCGTGGCGTTAACTCGATTGACCATGATGACTCCGTAAAAAAAGGGCCATCCTTGGCCCTTTGGTCTCCATACCGAGGCGTCATCCGGTTACGCCTTTTGCGATGGTGTTACACGCCGCTGTAGTCGGGCGTACCGGTCGCAGGCGGCACGGCTGCTGGTTGCGCGGCGACAGGTACGGGCTGTTGTGGCACTGGCTGGCCAGCAACGGGGACTGCGGCAGCAGCAGGGGTCGCGACTGCTCCACCGGGACGGTACGCCATCACATCCTGCACGGCCGGATGGTCGATGCCCCACATCGCCATCCGATTTTCATCGATGTTGGTGTAGTTCTTGTTGTCCTTCTTGTTGAGCCGCTGGGTAACACCCGCGACCAACTGACGGCCGACGGCCGACTGAAGGCTGACTTCGCCCGCTTGGCCGGGCGTCATGATCTTTGTCGCCAACGCGAACCGGAGGTGAACTTCGGTCGGCTGATTGTCGTCGTTCATGAAGAATCGTTCGGACAAAACCAGACCCTCCTGCCCGGGCACGGTTCCGAAATCCGCCCGGAGATCAACGATTACTGCGTTAATGTTCTGGAAGGATTCGTCGACCTTCATGACCGTGAAGCAGTAACGGCCCGGTGCCGGTGGCCTGTTTCCAAGGACTTCCGCTTCGTTCTGAACTTTGGATGCGTTCAACTGCATTTCTAATCGCTCCTGACTTTGGTGAAGTGAGTGGGGCGCAGTCCATGGACTCGCCTCTGTGAGTACATTGCCAGTTTAGGATCGGGACGGGCAACCCGCTTGCCGACGAACAGATCGCCGACCATGTGAGACTCAATAAAGAAAAACGACCCTCTTGGAATGTCCCCCGAACACAGCGGGACCACTTTGATCGTGACGGCGAAAATGCCGACAAAGTCTTCGGGGTTGATCAGAAAGGTGTCGGCTCGGAATCGTGGACCAGACCTTTCAGATTTGCCAGCATTTCTTCTGCTTGCGTGAACGTCAGATCGAAAAGTTTCTCGCAGACCGAGCCATCGGCCCGGTAACGTTTGCCAATCGCAACCGACAGCTGGTCTGGAGGCATTCCGATCGCTTGAGCAGCTTCGATAATCGCATGCCTCTGATGCTCCACGCAAGGACCGTGGACGTTGATGTTTTCCATAGGCTTTCCTTCTAACCAGTTGATGATAGGAGTCATGAAATTGGCACCGGGTCTCTGAGCCCGTTTGCCGTCAATCGCAGAACAGCGAGTTTTCGTAACTGTCACCCAGTGGTCGATGTCCACGTCGCAGATGACGTCAAATTCGTACTCCATGCCTTCACGCTGAATTGGAGCCGTACCGATTTTTCGAGGGATATGTCGACCCCGGTTGTCCATTTCGAGAACGTACTCGGTTTTCGTTCGCATGGTGGTGATGATGTGGATGGGGGCCGTGAGAATTGTCTCGACCATCGACGTGTGCAGGGGTGTCACGTCTTTCCACGCGGTGAATTTGTTTTGGGCTGTCGACTTATCGACGCGATCGAGGCAGCCGCCAACGCCGTTCCATGCATGCGTAAGGCTGTCGATGATCAGGACACCGTACCCGAATTGAACGGCCGTGTTGATGGCCGATGTGTACGTGTCTGGTGAAAAACTGCGGGGCTCGGTGACCGAGAAGTGAAACGGGTGGCCGTCGTAGACATCTCCTTCGTACTTCGAGAGCGATCCATGCTCGGTGTCCACGGCGGCCACCCTCAGCGAATAGTGTTCAGCCAGAGCAAACGCGAACCGCAGTGCGGTCAGCGATTTCCCCGATCCTGCGGGGCCATCAATGGTCATCCTGAGTTTTGATCGACTCCGAGTCGCTGGCTGAAACATTCCTGACTTTCTAGTCGTCATTCAAAAAGAAAAGCGGTCACCGAAATCGCAGTTTTTCGCGTATTCAACGTGCTGGGGATACTCGTTGCACCAGTCCTGATCCAGAAACCATGCCCAGTAGGAATCAGGGATGTTTTTGAGCAACTGCCCCTTGTGCTTCCCCCACGTCATGATGGAATCGTCGTGAAGTGAAAAATTCAAATCTTCATCCTCTCGGCGACTTCGAGTAGCAGCGTAACGTCCTGCTCCAGATATTCGATGGCTTCCTGCCGCGAGTTCTCCCAAACGCCATGGAAGTCCGCACCGTTAAGTGGAGTTTTCTCACCGAGATCAAGAGCGCGACAGACGAAGTCCAGCTTTGCGAACTGATTCGCTCCGAACTGACCGACGCACCAGACCTTCATCAGATCGATGAAGGTGTCTGAAAAGTACCGACGTCCTGACTGCATGGCAGAGCCGGGGACTTCTGAACCAACGATCCAGCTCCGCTTAATCAAAAACGGAAGATCAAAATTATGTGTATTCCATCCAACCATCGGCACGTTGCTCTCGACACACCATGCGAACGTCTGCCAGAAGTGGTCGAGCAATTCGACTTCGAGCTTGAAGTTGTGCCCGATGCCCGCGACCTGCGGTGGGCCATTGGGAGGTGCGTAACCAATCGCAACGACACCACCGGTAGTCGGCCGCAGCGCAGCTGTCTCCCACCACTGGTTAGCTGCGTACTTGTCGATGGCTGCTCGCTTCGCTTCGTCTTTGACATTCCCGTACTTGACCGAATCCGGGTCAAACTGGGCCATGACCGTCTCTTTGGCGAGTCGGCCGGTTTCGATGTCAAACCCCAGCATCCTGCTCCCCCTTTGCTTTAAGTGACTTTGCTTTGAGTTCCGCTTCAATTGCGTCGTAGATTTCACTGCGATGGATGCCGACTTCGTTGGGTGCCTGAACCCCGAGACGAACTTTGTCACCGCGAATCTCAACGACCGTGACGATTACCTTGTCTCCGATACGGATTGATTCGTTTTTCTTCCGTGAAAGTACGAGCATTTAACCGTTCCTTCGTTTTGCAAGTTCGTCGATCTCCCTGCGCGGCCAGAGGCGTTGGTTCCCATGGTGCTTGAGCGTCAAGAAGGCTCCTCTACACATACGGTAGAGGGTAGACCTGCTCACGCGGAGAATTCGCTGAGCTTGGGCGGTAGTGTACCACCGGGATGCAAGATTCTGAGGAAGCCTTCGCATGCGAGAAGTTTAGCAACTGTGTCACAGTGTGTCAAACTGTGTCACGGTTTTTTTTGCCTTCGCATCACTTCGATCAGTTGCTGCTTCTGCTGGCTGAGGATGGCCGGGTTTTTGGGGAAGTTGTGAATCATCAGCACGTCTTCGATTCCCATTCCCCGTTCAATTAGCCACTGAGCCGCCCTGTCCTGCTCGGCCTGCAGTTCCAAACGCTTATCGACGAGCTGCTTGCGCGAGAGCAGCCTTCCTTTCGAATCCTTTCTGGGAACGCTCATTACGAACCGGGCCATTACAGCCGTCTTTGCTTGCGATCGCTTGATGACGTAGTCTCGTACCGGGCTTGACTCGCTTTTCCATGGATTCGGGTACGATTCCATTTCTTTCAGGCCAGCTGCGAATCTCGCGGCACCAGTCGCCCACTTCTGCATCTCCATCTGAGCATCTTTGTTGCCGGTCGCACGGCCAGCTGCTCGGATTCGCGACATGATCTGGCGACCGTCGATGTAGCGTCGGTACTCTTCAGAGTGTTCCCGGTCGGGGTCTTTCAGTCGGGCACTGTTGTGTTCCTGCTCCAGCTTTTCAAACTTTCGGTAGAACTTGTCAAGCGAGTATCCCTTGTCGGTCTTCTTGTTGAACCGTCCGCCACCAATCAGCCTGGATGGGCTTCCCTCTTCGACCGACTTGATGATGTCGATCCCCAGTCCGCCAGTCGAATCGCGAATTACCTTGTCGATTTTCGCAGGTGACTGTCCGAACTTGTGTCCGAGGTAGATGCTGACCGAGGTGTTGTAGTCGTAATGCTGGTCTTTAGGCTTAAGAGACTTCTTGCCCATACCGACAATCTGCCGGTTGCGAAAGAAGTCATGCCCGGTGATCAGCTCGGTGGGCAGCTGGGCAACATCAGGCAGAAGCTTATCCCAAGTCGAGCTTTCGATCGAGTCAGCCGAAACGAACTCCTCGGCCCACTCGTTCCAGCTGTCTGAATAGCCATCTTCCTTGGCTTTGTTGTGCCAGACCGTATCAGCAGCCGCCACGGGAAACGATCCGAACATGAATCCGGTCTCGAACGGCATCGGAATCGACCATGTTTCATCTCCTACCCGGAAATTCCAGAAACCAAACTTCTTCCATGGCGGAAGCTCCTGCCACCAGTCTTCATCCTTGTTCAGCCACCACAACAAGATCGCCGGAGCAGTCAGAAGTGAGGCTGCACGGAAGAAAAACCGGCCCTTATTCCGGCTGGCATGCTGGATAGGCTGAATGATGCCTTGGATGCTCGCGTTGAAGAACGCACTGACACTGTTGATCGCCTGCCCGACGTTTCCGCTTCGAGCGAAATCGACCGTGACTTCGTTGGCGGCCTGCTGGCTTTCGAGAGCCTGATCCATTGTCGGCAACTCGCCTCGGGCGAGGTTTTCCTTCGTGAACCCCATCGCTTCGAGTACCAGCTGCTTCTCCGCGACGCGCGGGCCTTGCTCCGACTGGCCGAGGAATTCAGACGCCGCGTCGACACCCTGTTTCAGAGCACTGCCAGCGGCCCGGGCCATAGCCGACACCGACGTGAAGACTTTCCAGTCGATACCACCCCGCTTCTTAATCGCGGAGTTGATCTTGTGCTTGTATTCCTTGATGTCCTGCCCGAGGAACGTCGAGAGACCGCCACCCATTTCGGCCCATTGCTTACGCCACGGATTGTTCGTCCATGGTCGGACTTCTTTGCCCGTCAGCTTGCGGGC
>SPJL01029848.1_pt1 | contig 12533 bp, 11 predicted proteins | sample 3741751 | NCBI WGS metagenome assembly SPJL01 (sample SAMN10925998, study PRJNA522277) | cold seep metagenome | isolation source: Elba SIP-enriched marine methane seep metagenome, extraction at timepoint T3 | place: Italy: coast of Elba, Mediterranean Sea | reverse complement strand
GAACCGGTGCGTCAGGCTTGGCAGCCAAGGCCGCCCGCGCGGCGAGTTTCGCGCAACTGACAGTCTTCCCAACCCCGGGCGGTCCAACCAGCATCAAAGGTGGCCCACCCGGCCCGGATGGCAAAGCCGAGAACCGGAAGGTCTGATCCAGCGCTCCTGCCAGGGCCATCCCCGCGTCATGCTCACCGGTATCTTCTGCCGCAGAAACCAAGCGGTCCACAAGTTCCGAAGGGACACCTTGGCGTTCCAGGACAACGGTCAGTTCTTCCAGAACTTCAGATGGCGCGCCTTCCGTGAAGAAGTTGAAAGCCTCTTCCCGCTCTTCCATCGCGGCGGTTACACGGGCGCCGCGCCCGGCATCGTCTTCCTGCGTGGAGACAATGATCGCCTGCTCGCCCAGCGTATCCCGGACAAGTTCCAACGCCGCAGCCAGCGTTTCAGCATGGAAAGTCTTCAGCCTCATAACCCAGGCATGTGACCCCAAACGCGGCGTAAACTCAAGTGGTTAGACAGGCCGATGTAGCGTCAAAAAAACAGTCCCTACAACAACCGGCAGAGCCTGAAGGCATCATAGATCGCCGCTGGGATATCACGAGACGTGACACAATCCCCGACACGATAAACCCGATATCCACTGCCATTCTCCGCAGTCTCATAGGGTTGCGGCGCGTCCGCGACAGTGGCTGCGATATCGGTGACGCCGCGATTTACCGCCTTGTCCCGGATTTCCTGGTACAGATCATCCGCCGGGATCGTCCCTCGCTCAACAACGACGCGGTCCACTTCGACCTCAATGATCTCGTTGGTGATGTCGTTCTCAATCGTTGCCGTCAGCCGGTTTCCACTCCGCCGAACCGATGTGAGGGTTCGGTCGAAATCAACGATGATCCCATTTTCGTAGAGGCTCTTCTTCCAGAAGGTCCGATCCGCATAGGGTGCTTCCGGCGCGACACTGTCATCAATTGCCGAGTAGGAAACCCGGGCACCGACATCGGCGAAACGCTCGGCCAGGGCTGGCCCGACCGCGCGTCCTGTCCCATCCCAGATCAGAACCTCTTCCGTCGGATCCGGTTTGCTTTGCAAGGCATCCCAGGCGCTGGTGACATGTTCGACACCTTCCAGCCAATCGATATCCGGAATCCCGCCGGTCGCCATGATGACCACATCGGGCTCCAAGGCCTCGATATCTGCGGTGTCCATATACCGCTCGGTATGGACTTCGACCCCCAGATGGCCAAGCTCGCCTTCCCGCCAGTCGACAAGACCGACGAGGTCACCCCGCCAGCTCGCCCCCATCGCGATCCGAACCTGACCGCCCAGGCGTGGGGCTGCCTCGTACAGCGAGACCTTGTGCCCGCGCAATGCAGAGATACGTGCCGCCTCAAGACCTGCCGGACCGCCACCGATCACCACAACCTTCTTCGCTGGGCCATTGGTCGGGGCAATATCGTGATCATACTTGGTCTCCCGACCCGTCACTGCGTTATGAACGCAGGTTGGTCGGTGCGCGCCCATGCAGTAAGTCGCGCCCAGGCAGGGACGAACGCGGTCTGCTTCTCCGCGCTCCAACTTCCTGATCAAATGCGGATCGGCGATATGGGCGCGGGTCATGCCGGCCATATCGATCAACCCTTCCGATATCGCATGGCGTGCGGTTGCCAAGTCAGAAATCCGCGCGGCATGAAATACCGGAAGCTTCATCGCTTGTTTGAAAGCTGCCGCCTTCTTCAGCCATGGCGCAGACGGCATCGCCATCCCCGGCATATTGTCTTCGGCCAGGTTCCGCGCTGTATCCATCCGCCCATAGATCGCGTTGAAGAAATCCAGCATCCCGGTTTCCTGGAAGATTTCAGCAGCCCGCACGCATTCATCAAAGTTAAGGCCGCCTTCCAAGCCTTCATCCACCACATAGCGGAAGCCTACGATGAAGTCCGGGCCGACACGCCGGCGAATTTCCTCATAGACCATTAAGCCGAACCGGCAGCGATTCTCTAACGAACCGCCGAAGTCATCCGTCCGCTGGTTGGTATTGGGGGACAAGAACTGCCCGATCAAATGCCCGCCCGCCAGTGTTTCCAGACCGTCGAGGCCCCCTTCTTTACAGCGCCACGCCGCATCACCAAAGGCCTTCACCACCCGGTCGATGTCTTCCCGATCCATTTCCCTGGCAAAGGCACGGTGCAGCGTTTCCCGCGTCGGTGATGGCGCGATCATCGGCAACATCGCGTCGGCATTGGTGTTACCGCGCCGTCCCAAATGGGTGATCTGGCACATTAAGGCAGCACCGTGCTTATGCATGCGTTCAGAAAACTTCTGAAGATGCGGAATGACCTCGTCGACCCCGACATTCAGCTGCTCAAACGTGTTCGGGCTATCGGGCGCCACATTTGACGATCCGCCAAACATCGAAAGCGCAATCCCGCCCTTGGCTTTTTCTTCATGATAGGCCTGATATTTGGCCGCTGGCATGCCATTTTCATGCAACCCGCACGCATGGCTGGTGCTCATGATCCGGTTCTTCAAAGTCAAATGCCGGATCTTCAGCGGTTGCAGTAACGGGTCTTTAGAAGCAGCCATAAATTTCATCCCCACATGAATAATGATCGCGACATGCTATCGACTACCCCCCGCCCGTCAACGTGACTAGAAGGCACAAGAATTGTTCCATCGCACAGGCTGAGACGCCGCTCCTCCGCATGCGGTGAAAGAAGTGGCGAAAGAAGCGGCAAAGGAAGAAGAACTGCCTGAGAAAAGAGTGGCTCTAGACGGGGCGGACTAGCACGTGGCGCTTTTTACCCAGGGATAATTTGATCGTTCCCTCAGGCCCGATATCCGCTGACAGGAGAAGCCGTGCCTGATCATCAATCTTGGCGTCATTCACCTTGACCGCACCACCCTTGATCTGCCGCCGCGCATCGCCATTGGACTGCGTCAGGCCAGCACGTGTCAACGCATCCAGGATCCCGATCCCATCATTAAGATCGGCTGTCGGAACATCAATGGTCGGTAGATCAGCACTCGCCGCCGTGCCTTCCTCGAAAGTCTTTCGTGCGGTTTCGGCAGCAGCAGCCGCTTCTTCCGCCCCGCGGCAGAGTTTCGTTGCTTCATCGGCCAGGACTTTCTTGGCCTCGTTGATCTCCGCGCCTTCAAGGGCTTCCAGACGGGCGATCTCATCCATCGGTAATTCGGTGAACAATTTCAGGAACCGTCCGACATCCGCGTCTTCGGTGTTACGCCAGTACTGCCAGTAGTCATAGGCGGAGAGCCGATCCGCATTCAGCCAAACGGCTCCATCGGCAGATTTGCCCATCTTCGCACCGGACGCTGTGGTCAAAAGCGGTGTCGTCAGACCGAAAAGCTCCGCCCCCGCGACACGGCGACCAAGCTCAACCCCATTTACGATATTGCCCCATTGATCCGACCCGCCCATCTGCAGCATGACATTGCGGCTCCGGTTCAGCTCAACGAAGTCATAGGCCTGGAGGATCATGTAGTTGAATTCCAGGAAAGACAGCGGTTGTTCCCGCTCAAGCCGCAGCTTCACGGAATCAAAGGACAGCATCCGATTGACTGAGAAATGCCGTCCATAATCGCGCAGGAAGGCGATGTAATTCAGCTCTTTCAGCCAATCATCATTATTGACCATGATCGCATCGGTCGGGCCATCGCCGAAGGTGAGGAACTGTTCGAAGATCGAGCGAATTCCTTGCAGATTCCGGTCGATATCCGCATCGGTCAGCATCTTGCGGCTTTCATCCTTGCCGGAAGGGTCGCCGACCTTTGTCGTCCCGCCGCCCATCAATACCACCGGCTTGTGCCCGGTCTTCTGCAACATGCGCAGCATCATGATCGGCAACAATGATCCAACATGCAGAGAATCCGCCGTCGCGTCGAAACCGATATACGCACTGATCGGGCCGCCTTGTAATTTGGCATCCAAACCCTCCGCATCCGTTACCTGATGCAGATAGCCGCGCTCGGTCACGGATTTCAGAAACTCGGAGCGTGTGGCAGATGCGGAACTGGACATGACGGGCTTCCCTTTCGAAGCGAACTCGGTGACACTGGATTGAAGCGCGGCGGATGTACCATGCTCCACCGCCCTCGACAATGAGGAGACGAAATTGGCGGACCCTGTTGAAATTGCCCTGGGGTTGATGAGCGGCACATCGATGGATGGAATCGATGCCGCTTTGATCAAGACGGACGGCACCCGCGTCCTCGCCATGGGCCCCAGCCTCTCGCTTCCCTATGAGCCCGCATTTCGGGCTGAGATTGATCGCATTCTCGGCGCGGAGGAGCCCACCCCAGAGATCGCACGGATAGAGACACAGCTGACCGAGCGGCATGCGGAAGCGATCAACGCTCTTCTGAACATCGCGCCACCGGAATGGCGGCATGTCGATGTGGTTGGCTTCCACGGGCAGACGATTGCTCATGCGCCTGAGCGGCGTTTCACCTGGCAGATTGGTGATGGCGCGCTCTTGGCGCGGGAAACCGGGCTTCCCGTCGTTTTCGACCTGCGGGGGGCGGATGTCGCCGCCGGGGGACAAGGTGCCCCCTTCGCCCCGATCTATCATCAAGCCCTTGCCGGGGAACACGCAAAGCCGCTCGCCGTCCTGAACATGGGCGGCGTCGGCAATCTGACCTTCCTGCCAACGGAGGGCGATCCCATCGCTTTCGACACGGGTCCAGCGAACGGGCCGATCGATGACTGGATGCTGAAACAAACCGGCACCGCCATCGATAAGGACGGCGCTGCCGCACGCAATGGTCAGGTCGACTCGGTCGTACTTAGCAAATTAATGGATCACCCCTATTTCGACGCTCCCTGGCCGAAATCGCTCGACCGGCGGGATTTTGGGGATGCGGATTGTGCGGGCCTTTCGACCGAAGATGGCGCAGCCACCCTGATCGCCTTTGCGGCGGAATCGGTTGCGCGAGGGGTCGCACTGATGCCGACAGCCCCGTTGCAGGTGTTGGTCACCGGCGGTGGACGTCATAACCCGGCGCTCATGTCAGCTTTGTCAGAAAGATTGCCCTGCCCCGTGGCGCCGGTTGAGGCAGCAGGGTGGGATGGCGATATGATGGAAGCGCAAGCCTTCGCCTTCATGGCCGTCCGGTCCCGGCGCGGCCTGCCGATCTCCTTCCCCACAACGACAGGGGCGCCCACCCCGATGACCGGGGGGCGCCTCACAATCGCTGCTTAAGTCTCAGAAAATCTGAATCAGAACATACCTGACCCAAGGCGCCCATCGACATAGGAGCTGCATTCTTCCACCAATTCTTCAACACGACCGGTGAAGAAGTGGTTCGCGTCTTCCATGACATTGTGGTCAATGGTGATGCCTTTTTGCTGCCGCAGCTTATCGACCAGCTTCGTGACGCTCTCCGGCGGCACCACTTCGTCTTCCGATCCATTGATCACCAGGCCGGATGAAGGGCATGGAGCCAGAAAGGTGAAGTCATACATATTCGCCGGCGGTGCGACGGAGATGAACCCATTGATTTCCGGGCGGCGCATCAGCAATTGCATGCCGATCCAGGCGCCGAATGAGAAACCGGTGATCCAGCATTCGCGGGCGCTGTCATTATGAGTTTGCAACCAATCGAGCGCCGATGCGGCATCGGAAAGCTCCCCCTCCCCGCGGTTATAGGTTCCCTGCGACCGTCCGACACCGCGGAAGTTGAACCGCAGGCAGGAGAACCCCCGGTTCGCAAAAGAGTGATAGAGTTGATAGACAACTTTGTTATTCATTGTCCCGCCATGTTGGGGATGCGGATGCAGAAAAAGCGCAATCGGCGCCCCTGCTTCATTGGCGTGACTGTAGCGGCCTTCAAGCCGCCCTTCAGGGCCGTTAATAGTTACATCGGGCATTTATTTGAAACCTCACGAGAGCCGACGAAATAGGATCTTCGCTCCATAATTCCTTGAGTTGACGCAGAATTCCTCCGGGGGCTTTCCTTGACGGGGAAAACTTCGACCGTATATGTAATGCGTTAGGGCGGCTTTTGAAACCGTAACCACGCGGTTCGAACTTCGGAAGGTGTTGATATCGGATTTGGATGCATTGGTCGAAACAGGAAATCCTGGTTTTTAAGGCAATGCAAAACAAACCTGAGGGAACGCTTTGCGGATCGCGCGGACAGAAAGGACGGCGGGTACCGACCATGAAACATAGTTTTTGGACAGGCGTTGTCGAAGATCTGGACGCCGTAATCTCCCGTGACCCGGCAGCGCGGTCACGGATTGAGGTTGCTTTTCTCTATCCCTCCTACCACGCCTTGCTGGGATATCGCTTCTCCAGCAAATTCTATCGGGCGAAGTGGTTCTTCCTGGCACGCTGGATTTCTCAATTTGCGCGCTGGCTCACCGGTATCGAGATTCACCCGGGCGCAACAATCGGCCGTCGGTTCTTCATCGACCACGGCATGGGCGTTGTCATCGGCGAAACGTCGGAAATTGGTGATGATGTCACCCTCTATCACGACGTCACGTTGGGCGGTGTCTCTCCGGCGGAAGACTCCGATGGCCAACGCTGCACCAAGCGTCACCCCACACTTCTTGATGGCGTCATTGTTGGCTCTGGCGCCCAGATTCTGGGACCTATCACGGTTGGCAAATGCGCCCGTGTCGGTGCGAATGCGGTCGTCATCAAGGATGTCGCGGATCGAAGCACCGTCGTCGGCATCCCGGCAAAACCGGTCACAGTGCGCGCCAAGCCGGAAGATCAGGAGCGGTTTTCACCTTACGGAACACCACTTGGCGATCTTCCCGACCCGGCCGCACGCGCGATCCAGGGCTTGATGCAACAGGTCTCCGTCATGGAAACGGAAATCAAGCTTCTGCGGGAGGACTTGGCTGAAGCGAAAAAGGCCAATCCAATGTCCGGCGTCTTGAATGACGGCGCGATAGAAAACGCGAACGGAAGCGATCAGAAGAAGCCTTTTACCGGCTGACGCGATCAAACTTAGGCGCGACTGCAACAAAACAGCTACGTGCATTTTTTTGCACCGCCCCCCTGGCCGTGAACGCAAAGTGATCTACCTCGTGAAGTTGGGGAGATCGACTTCACGAGGCTGGAGGCTTAGCTGTGCGCCTATCAAGTAAATCGCGCTACGCTGTCATGGCGATGGTCGACCTTGCGCGACGAGACCAAAAAACACCGGTCACCTTGGCGGAAATCGCCGAAGGGCAGAAAATCTCCTTCTCCTATCTGGAGCAAGTTTTCGCATCCTTGCGCCGCGCCGGCGTTGTACGCAGTGTCAGAGGGCCCGGTGGCGGCTACGCCTTGGCACGCCCCGCGAATGATATCAGCATTGCCGAGATCATTCGGGCGACCAAACAAAATGCCGGACGAATTCCCGCGGTCTGCGACCCGGACAAACCCGCCCAATGCCCCGCCGCAGGTGGGCGTTGCCCGTCTCATGGGCTTTGGGCCGCGTTGGACGCCGAAGTGACCCGGTTCCTTTCCTCGATCAGTCTTGGCGCGGTGGCGGCTGGTGAATTGGCAGGCGCAGCGCGTTTCCTGGATATGGAAAAGGAATTGGCGGCAACCGGGGAATAGAGGCCCGTCTGTTACCACCCCGCCACCGAGACCCACGCAGGGCTTGTTCTGGGTTGCGTGCCAATACGCTGATCCGGTATCAAGACCCGCCCGCGCACTTGGAGGGTCCCCGGTTATGACTGGCGCCTATCTCGACTACAATGCGACTTGCATTCCGCACCCGGCGGCAGCAAAAGCCGCCGCCGAAGTCTTGGCAGAGGGCGGCAACCCATCGAGCATTCATGCATCGGGCCGGAAGGCACGGGGCCGTCTTGAATCCGCACGCACAGAAATCGCCAGGCTCGCCAACGCCCGCGCAGAGGATGTCGTCCTAACGTCCGGCGCGACCGAAGCCAATACACAGGCCTTGAGCCAGCCGGGCGTCACCCGCGTTCTGTTGTCAGATATCGAGCATCCTTCTGTCCTGGAAGCTGCCCCGATGGCGCAGAGAGTGCCTGTCACGCCTGCTGGCGTTGTCGATCTTAATGCCCTCCGCGGCCTCCTCACAGGGCACGACAACTCGGGAACTCTCGTTGCGATCATGGCGGTCAATAACGAGACAGGTGTGATCCAGCCTCTCGTCGAGGTTGCCGCGATCGTCGCGGAAACCGGGGCGCGTCTGCATGTCGATGCCGTCCAGGCAGCCGGACGCATTGATTTGGATATCGCCTCCCTCGGCACAGCAACCCTCTCCCTCTCCGGCCATAAGATCGGCGGGCCAACAGGTGTCGGTGCCTTGGTGCTGGCTAAAGGAACCACCGTTTCCGCGATGATCCTGGGCGGTGGACAAGAGCGACGCCGGCGCGGTGGTACGGAAAACCTGGTAGGCGCGGTCGGCTTCGCGGCCGCCACTTCGGAGGCCCTGGCATCGCGCGACGATGAACAATCGCGGATAGCCGCTCTCCGTGACCGGCTTGAAACAAATCTGGCGACAGAGGCGCCGAATGCCATGATCCTGGGCCAACAGGCGCCACGAGTCGCGAATACGAGCTGCATCGCCCTGCCCGGCATTTCGGCTGAGCGTCAGGTGATCGCCATGGATCTGGCTGGTGTGCAAGTCAGCGCCGGCTCAGCCTGTTCTTCCGGTAAGGTCGCGGCTAGCCATGTCCTGACAGCGATGGGGCATCCGCCTGAGATCGCGGGCACCGCCATTCGGGTCAGCCTCGGCTGGGCAAGCAGCGAAGCAGATGTCGATGCCTTCCTGGAAGCCTATGGTCGGCTTGCCGCCAAGGCCTAACCTGCCTAGATAGAGACTATGTCCAAAGGGAATACGTCATCCATGGCACGGTCAAACAAAGCGCCTCAGGGTATCTATCTCGATTATCAGGCAACGACCCCGGCAGACCCGCGGGTCGTCGATACCATGCTGCCCTGGTTTACAGAACGCTTCGGCAACCCGCATTCCGCCGATCATCCCCATGGTTGGGACGCCATGGAGGCGATTGACGAGGCACGCGGCAAGATCGCCACGCTGATCGGCGCCAGATCTCGGGAAATCATCTTTACCTCCGGGGCGACGGAATCAAACAATCTGGCGATCAAGGGTGCGGCTCGTCACCGCCGCGCGAACGATGGTCGAGACAAAATCGTCACCCTGGCCAGCGAACATAAATGCGTCCTCGAAAGTGTGGAGCGGATGCGCCGCGAAGGATGCCGGGTCGAGATCATCCCGATCCAACAGAATGGTCTGGTAAATCGGGAAGCGCTTGCCGCGGCAATTGACGAGACGACGGCGCTGGTCAGCGTCATGGCGGTTAATAATGAGATCGGCGTCATCCAACCCCTCAAGGAAATCGGCGCCCTGTGTAAGGCGGCGGGCGCCTGGTTGCATACGGATGCCGCACAGGCCTTCGGAAAGATTCCCCTGGACGTAGACGACATGGGCATCAGCCTGATGAGTATCTCCGGTCATAAAATCTATGGACCGAAAGGTGTCGGCGCCCTTTATGTCCGGGGGCGAAAGCCGAAGGTCGAGCTGGACGCGCTGATGGATGGCGGCGGGCAGGAACGCGGCATCCGTTCCGGCACCTTGCCGACACCGCTTTGTGTGGGGCTCGGCAGGGCAGCAGAACTCGCAACATCCGAATATGCAAAGGAAGCGGAGCGCCTTCGCGCCCTCGCCGCGCATTTCCTTGGAACCCTGGACAAGGCCGGCACCGCATATCGATTGAATGGCGATATGGATGCCCGCATCGCCGGGAACCTTAACCTCACCTTTGAAGGCATGGAAGGGTCCGAACTGCTTTCGGCCTTGGATGGGGTATCGGTTTCCGCCGGCTCTGCCTGCTCATCGGGAGAGGGCACGGTCAGCCATGTCCTTCAAGCCCTGGGGATTGATCCCGGCGTTGTCGCCGCCTCGCTGCGCATCGGATTTGGGCGCTTCACAACAGAGGAAGAAGTGGCCGAAGCTGCCTTAAAAATCGCAACAGCGGTTAATCGATTAGCTGCCAGGTCACGTTAAGACAGAAAAACCAGGGTAAACCCTTTGACTTCGACCCCCTCATGCCCCAAATACCCCTGCGTTTAGAGCGCCGGAGTTAAAACACATGCCCAAGATCACCTTCGTTCACCGCAATGGTCAAGAATCCACTGTCGAGGCCGAAAACGGCAAGTCCGTGATGGAAGTCGCGGTCGACAATGATGTCGAGATCGAGGCCGCCTGCGAAGGCTCCCTCGCCTGCGCCACGTGCCATATGGTTGTTCTGGACCAGGGTCGGTATGACGCCCTGCCGGCAATGGACGAAGATGAGGAAGATATGCTCGACCTCGCCTTTGGGCTGACCAAGACATCACGCCTGACCTGTCAGATCCGGGTGACGGATGAATTGGATGGTATCCGCTTTCAAGTGCCGGACGACGCCTGATAGAGACTGGCTCGACGGCCGGGGAAAGGCCCCGATGATCCACGATTTCGACAAGCCGATTGAAAAAACCCGCATCGTTGCTGCGATGTCGGGCGGCGTCGATTCGTCGGTCACTGCCGCCCTGTTGAAAGAACGTGGCTATGATGTGGTGGGGGTCACGTTGCAGCTTTACGACCATGGCGCAGCCGTTGAACGCAAAGGTGCCTGCTGCGCCGGTCAGGATATCTATGACGCCCGCAACGTCGCGGAGCAAATCGGCATTCCGCATTATGTGCTGGATTATGAGAGCCGCTTCAAGGAAAGCGTGATCGAAGATTTTGCCGATGCCTATGCACGGGGTGAAACACCGATCCCTTGTGTGAAGTGCAATCAGACGGTCAAGTTCCGTGACTTGCTGGACATGGCAAAGGACCTGGACGCCGATGCGCTGGCGACCGGTCACTACATCCAACGTGCCCCGGCTGCTGATCAGGCAAAGGCGCAGCTGATGCGTGCTGCAGACCCGTCGAAGGATCAGAGCTATTTTCTCTTCGCGACGACCCAGCCGCAGATTGACTATCTGCGCTTCCCGCTCGGTTCGCTCGATAAATCGGAAACCAGAGACCTGGCCCGCCGGTACAATCTACCGGTCGCTGAAAAGCCGGACAGCCAGGATATCTGTTTCGTTCCCAATGGCTCTTATGCGCGGATCGTAAAGGCCCTGCGTCCCGACGCCGCCACACCAGGTGAGATCGTCCATATCGACGGCACTGTGATGGGACAGCATGACGGCGTCATCAACTACACGATCGGTCAGCGCAGAGGCCTCGGCATCGGGGGGCGCGAAGGCGATACCGATCCTCTCTATGTCATCCGGCTTGCGCCTGAACAGGCCCGCGTGATCGTTGGCCCGCGTTCTGCCCTGGCCGTGCCCCGCATCCGTCTGACGGACGTGAATTGGCTCGGCGACACAACGCTGAGCAGTGCTGCCCGCGACATTCAGGTCAAGATCCGCAACACCATGGACCCTGTCGCAGCCCGGCTGGAAACAACCGCGTTAGGCGATGTCGAAGTCTCCTTTGTCGAGCCGCTCTTCGGTGTCGCCCCCGGCCAAGCCTGCGTCTTCTATGACGGTGATCGCGTTCTCGGCGGCGGTTGGATTTCAAACCGCCTTTAACCGCCTGATTGCCCAACGCCTGTTGCACTCCCCGGCCACGCTGAATTTGGCGCGGTTATTGCATTCATTTTCACGACCTATCGTCCTCTATGCGATTGTGGAGTGAAAGATGTTAGACGCGATTGGCGGAATTTTTGGCGGAGACGCCTATGCCGCAATGAAAGCCCGCTTGGAACAGCTGCGGGTAGAGCGGATTTCCAACGCGGATGCCGACCAAAGCGGCGGCTTATCCACGGAAGAATTCGGCTCTCTGATTTCCGACAGCCCGATTTCCGAAATCCTCGGCACAAAAGGCCTCTCGACAGAGGACATTTTTGCCGGGTTGGATGCCGATGCCGATGGGCAGCTATCCGGGCAGGAATTGGAAGCCTTCAAACGGCCCCCCCCTCCCCCGCCGCAAGACCTCGTCTCCAGCGCGTCTCTGGCGGAGCTGTTGAAAGCGCAGGACACGGATGGCAGCGGTAGCCTCTCCAGTGAAGAGTTTGGCAATTTCGCTTCTGAGGGCCCGCTTGCGGAGCTTCTGGAGGCAACGGGAACCTCGTCGCAAGAGGCCTTTGCGAAACTGGATGCGGATGGGAGCGGCGCCCTGTCGGAACAAGAACTGGCAGCCATACTTCCGCCGCCACCGCCCCCACCTCGACCCGGCGGTCTCTCCAATGATCTCCTCGCCCAGCTGCTGCAATTGCAGGAAGCCAGCGATGATGATGACGCCGATAAGAAAGACCCGCTGAGCGCCCTGTTGGACGCGCTTCAAGGTTCTGACGAAGAGGATGATGAAAACATTCTCGAAGGGCTTATCTGATCCCATCATTTACGACACTCACCAATGCCCGTCCCGGATAAATGGGGCGGGCATTTTGCTGCCCAACCGCCTGCGAAAAACCGATTTATCCATATTGACAGCCAAGCCCTCGCCCATTAGGTAATCGCCTCGCTTCGGCGACATCCCGCATGATCGGGAAATGG
>SPJL01003718.1_pt1 | contig 12551 bp, 10 predicted proteins | sample 3741751 | NCBI WGS metagenome assembly SPJL01 (sample SAMN10925998, study PRJNA522277) | cold seep metagenome | isolation source: Elba SIP-enriched marine methane seep metagenome, extraction at timepoint T3 | place: Italy: coast of Elba, Mediterranean Sea | reverse complement strand
GTCGTTCATCAAGGCCGATGATCCCTGACGCGCGCCGAGAGAGTTCGTGCAGTGCCTGTTTCTTGGAGGCAACGCTCAATTTTGGCACGACGCCGTCAATTTCCAGAAGATCGCCGATATCCATCGTACCCTCTGCTTGGATTGGAGTGAAAAAAGCAGGCGTCAGGCCTGCCGTTAGGCTTCTTCAGACAGTGTCGGGTCGACCCAGCCGATATTGCCGTCAGGCCGCTGGTAAACCAGATTGATCCCGCCGTGGGAAGAGTTACGGAACAGCATGACCGGCTGAGCAGAAAGATCGAGACGCATCGTTGCCTCACCGACCGACATGGTTTCCACGAAGGTCGCCATTTCCGCAACGATGATCGGCTGATCCGATTCAGCTGCTTCATTCTCCGTCGCGACTTCCGGTTCCGGCTGCAGAATGTATTGACGCGCCTGAACAGCATCCGCCGTCGGCAAGCGATGTTTGTGATCCCGGAGGCGACGTTTGTAGCGACGCAAGCGCTTCAGCACATGTTCAGAAGCAACATCAAGCGCGATATAGGCATCAGCGCCCTTACCGGATCCTTGAACCAAGACACGTTTGGAGACATGGGCCTGGATGTCGACTTCGAACGCATGGCCTTCCTTGGAGAGGGTGACTGTTACGTCCGTTGCGTTGTCAAAGTATTTGCCGATTGAGTCGGGAAGTGTTTCTTCAATATGTTCACGGAATGCCGTACCAATATCGACCTGCTTACCCTTAACCGACAAATTCATCTTGAACGCCCTTTCCGCGGTTCCAAGCCATTTCCACTCGGGAGTTTGGTGACCAAATGCCGCTTCCCCAAGCATACACGAGAGGGCGCAGTTGTCATCCTTTGGCTTGCAAGGAGGAATAAGAGAATACCGTTCCCTCCTCCTCGAAGCCGCGGAAACTACTGATGCGCCCTTACCAAGTCAAGTGTTGTGGCCTTTCTGTTGATTCCGAATAAAATATATTAAAAACAATTGGTTAATAGTTTCTTACTTGCGCGCTGTTGATGGAGCCCATGTGGAAACAATGCCAATACCGCTGGAATAAGCCCATTCCGGGGCGACCTTTGGGTGTTGTGGAAACAGTCTGATGCGGTCTCTATGCAAGATCCCGATTGTCGATCCGAAAATTTTAGTTAGCGAATCCCCTCGGTTTCTCTAATAGGAACAAGTGGGCTGTGGATGAGACGGAGGGCTTCTGGATGGTATCTGGGGCGCAGGAAACCGAACATATAGCTGCGGATAAAAGGCCGCTCGGATTTGACGCGGAACCCGATGCATTAGCCGCAGTTGAGGCGATTATTAGGGCTTCCGGAATCAATCAGACCTTGGCCCCTATCGACTGCCCCTCCGGATTGCCGAATCAAGCCTATACCGATCCTGCCTGGTTCGCGTTGGAACAGTCCCGCATATTTGCCCGCCAGTGGATTTTCGTCGGCAGCGATGGTGAGTTGCCAGAGGTGGGCTCCATCAAGCCTATCGAGATCGCCGGACAACCGATCATGCTGGTCCGAGGGGAGGATCAGACCGTTCGTGCCTTCCACAATGTCTGCCGGCACAGAGGAACACAGTTGATAACGGAGCCTTGTGCCCTTCGTTCCGTGACCTGCCCTTATCACGCCTGGAATTACCGGTTGGACGGACGTTTGCGGTCGCGTCCGCATTTCCGGGGACCGAACCAGGTTGAACGCTTCTCGGAAGAGGTCAATCCCGAGCTTGATCTTCTGCCGGTTCGGTTGTCGTCCTGGCAGGGGTGTCTCTTCGTTGATCTATCCGGGCAAGCACCGGATCTTTCGCACTGGCTCGCCCCCATGTTGGCCCGTTTCGGGGCGTATGATTTTGCGAATATCCAATGGATCGGGAAAGACAGTTTCACGATCCGCGCAAATTGGAAGCTGGTGCTTGAGAATTACATGGAGCCCTATCACGTCTTCGCGGCTCATCCCCGGCTTCTGGCCCATGCGCCGATGGATGTACGGTGGTCTGGGCGGTGGCAAGATCATGTTTTCTATAACGATTATGTCGCGCCGACATTGACCGAAGGCCGTGGGGCAGCCCTTCCGCACTATCCGAATCTGTCTGATGAAGACACGCGGCGGGGCGCCTGGACCACCTGTTTCCCGACATTCTGTGTCGAGGTCTTTGCGGATCAATTCACGGTCTTGGTCACCTATCCGATTGCCCCGGATGAGACTTATGAAGAGCTGCATTTCTTCGTTGTGAATGAAGACGCCGCCCATGCGCCGGAACATGAAGAAGGCCGCAAAGGTCTCTTGGAGATGTGGCATGACCTCAATCTGGAGGATGTCGCCATCCTGGAGCGGTTGCAAAAGGGTCGGAAATCCGCCGCCTTCCCCGGTTCGCTCATGTCACCGGCCTGGGAAACACCCTCGCATCAGTTAAGTCAAAAAGTCCTGCAGGCGATTGTCGAGCCCTAGGGATCGGGGATAGTCTCGTCCGGACTTTGTTGAGGAGAGAGCCGCGATGATTATCGACCACCGCACCTACACAATCGCCCATGGGCGAAACAAAGACTATCTTGATTTATTTGAAGCCGAAGGCTTGCCCGTCCAACTCCGTCATCTGGGCCCGCTGATCGGGTATTTTCAGACGACGCTGGGTCCTTTGAACCAGGTGGTACATCTGTGGCAGTTCGACGATCTGGCCGACATGGAACGCCGCCGCGCCGCGCGGGACGCAGACCCGGATTGGACTGCATACAAAAAGAAGTCCGCCGGCATGCTGATCGCCCAGGAAAACAAGATCCTGGCCCCGACCAGCTTCTCGCCCCTGCGGTAAAACAGGCGGATTCCCTTATTCTGCCAGTTCCGGCAGGTTGGCGAAGAGGTTGAGTGCTTCGGGATTGGCCAGGGCTTCTTGGTTCTTAACAGCGCGACCATGGACGACATCGCGGACCGCAAGCTCGGTGATCTTGCCGGATCGGGTGCGTGGAATGTCGGCGACCGCGATGACCTTGGCCGGTACATGGCGTGGCGTGCAGTTGACCTTGATCCTCTGTTTGATCCGCTGGGTCAGGTCATCTGAAAGGGCGTGGCCTTCCGCCATGCGCAGGAACAGGATGACACGGGTGTCATTGTCCCAGCTTTGGCCGATCACGATGGCTTCGGCCACTTCCGGAAAGGTTTCGACCTGGTTGTAGATTTCCGCCGTGCCGATCCGCACACCGCCTGGGTTAAGCGTCGCGTCGGAGCGTCCGAACATGACAAAGCCGCCATGTTCCGTCAGCTCAACGAAGTCCCCATGGGTCCAGATATTCGGGTATTTGTCGAAATAGGCGGCGTGGTATTTCTCGCCCGTCTCGTCACCCCAGAAGTTTAGCGGCATGGTTGGGAAGGGCTTGGTGCAGACCAGTTCTCCCTGTGTACCGGTGACTGGTTTGCCTTCGTCATCGAAGATCTCCACCGCCATGCCAAGGCAGGCGGCTTGAATCTCACCTTTCCAGACCGGGCCGATGGGATTGGCGGCCATGAAACAGCCAACGATATCCGTGCCCCCGGTTATGGAGGAGAGCTGAATGTCATCCTTGATGCTGTCATAGACATATTGGAAGCTTTCCGGCGCCAGGGGGGAGCCGGTGGAGGTCATGGCGCGCAGATTGGACAGATCATGGGTATCCTTCGGCGTCAGCCCGGCCTTGGCCAGCGCATCGATGTATTTCGCCGACGTGCCGAACAGCGTCCATTTTTCTTCTGCCGCGAAGTCGAACAGGACATTGCCGTCCGGCTTGAAGGGGGAGCCATCGAACAGCATCAGCGTGGCTTCAGCGGCAAGGCCGGTCACCAGCCAGTTCCACATCATCCAACCACAGGTGGTGAAGTAGAAAATTCGGTCATCCCGCTTCACATCGGTCTGCAGCACATGCTCCTTCAGATGGGTCAGCAACACGCCGCCCGACCCATGGGTGATGCATTTCGGCTTCCCCGTGGTGCCGGAGGAATACATGATATAGAGCGGTGAGTTGAACGGCATGCGGGTGAATTCCGGTGCCTTGGCCGGATGCGGTTCCATGAAGTCATCCTGAGTAACCGCATTCGGCACGGCGGAGACATCGGGTTCCGCATTGACCAGCGGTATCACCACAACTTTCTCGATGGATGATAGCTGGGGCAGGAATTCTGCTACCCGCGCCAGAGAATCATGGGATTTGCCGTTATAGAAATAGCCGTCCGCTGTGAACAGGACCTTCGGTGTCGACTGGCCGAAACGATCCACAACCCCACCAACCCCGAAATCGGGGGAGCAACTGGTCCAGATCGCCCCAAGTGAAGTCGCGGCAAGCATGGCAGCGATGGTACCCGGCATATTGGGGACAAAGCCCGCAACCCGGTCGCCCGGCCCGACGCCGGCGGCCTTTAACCCCTGCTGCAGGCGGGAAACACGCTCATTCAACTGCCGCCAGGTCATGCGCTCCGTGGCTTTGTCTTCGGCGCGGAAGACCATGGCTTCACCATCATCATTCCGGCGCAGCAGGTTTTCCGCGAAGTTCACTTTGGCGTCCGGGAAGAACTTCGCGCCCGGCATTTTGTCGCCATCCGCCAGCACCCGCTCACCCGGGCCGTCGCCGATTACGCCACAGAATTCCCAAACCGATAACCAGAACTTCTCCATCTCCTCCAATGAGAAGCTATGAAGAGCTGCAAAATCACAGGGTAGATTCGCATCCCATCGGGCATTCACCGCGGTAATGAAATGCGCCAGGTTCGTGCCGGCAATTCGATCTTCCGATGGTGTCCAGAGCGGTTGGATGGTCTCTGTCATGTGATTGTCCCCAGGGATGGTCCCGCAGCAGCGGGCAAAGCTGTTGTTCCGCGTTGGAGCCTTGCGTCTCCTCCAGTGACCGGATAGCACAGGCAGACGGTATCGCAAATCCCGCCTTAGCACTTCATGCTGATACCGCCGGAGCTTAATCCCTTGCCCGCGCAAGAAATCGAAACGTCATCGACCAAGGTCGCGCCGCCTGAAAAACGCGGCAACAAGCCAATGCTGGGCGCGTTTTATATGACGGGCGCGGCGTTCCTCTTTGCCGTGATGAATGGAATGATGCGCTGGGCGGCGGATCTAGGGATGCACCCGTTCCAGATAGCGTTCCTGCGGAGCGCCTTTGCGGCGATGTTCCTGATCATCATGATCTATCCCATCCTCAGGCGGGAAGGGCTTGGCTATTTCCGGCTTAACAGGCCATGGCTCTATCTTCTAAGGGGCTTGATGGCGACCGGCGGCATGATCCTGTTCGTCTTGGCGGTGAGCAAGCTCCCGCTTGCGGATTTTACTGCTATCACCTTTACCGCCCCCTTGTTCGGGACCATCGGCAGCGCGCTGATCCTGCGCGAACGGGTTCGTGCCAGACGGTGGACGGCGATCCTGATCGGGTTTGTCGGGGTGTTGGTGATCCTGAGGCCGGGTATGGGCGTGATGGATCAGGGCGCCTTAATCGGGCTTGGTGCGGCAGCAGCCATGGCGTCGGCGGGACTGATGATCAAGGCACTGACCCGGACTGAGCCCTCCGAAAGGATTGTCTTTATCACGGCCGTTATCCTGACCGTGACAACCCTCGTTCCAGCTCTTTCTGAATGGCGGGAGGTGACCCCGGTCCTTTTAGGCATTGGCCTTGCCATGGGGGCGGTTGGTGCTGTCGGCCATATCTTCCTGACCAAAGCTTTTGAATCGGCAGATGCCTCTGTCGTGCTTCCTTTCGATTACACCCGCCTGCCCTTCGCCGCTGCCATCGGCTTTGTCGCATTCGGTCAGGTCTCCGACTGGATTACCTGGGCAGGCGCCCTTATAGTAGCAGGCGCTGCGTTTTACATTGCGCATCGTGAGCAAAAGATGGTGAAGGGATAGTGCCGACCTGCTTCACAGGATTGGGACGCACCAGACCCTTCTGACCGCAATACGACTGATCGAGATGGGAGGCTCTCATGCCGGATTCGTCAGGTTCAAGGGGATGGGTTGTTAAGTTCGGTCCTCTTGTCGGTCTGTGCGGTTTGACACTCGCAAACCCGCATGGATTCTCTTACTATCTTCTCGCTTTGATTTTTTTGTTTCCGGCCATTCCTTTATTGGCAGCCTCTCGCCGTTCGAGGGAGAGGGCGGTCTTACTAGAAGAATCGACGATTTCTTCAACCCTTCTGTTCCTGCTTTCTCTTGGGTTATTCGCCGCAGTGATTGCTTGTGTGGGGTATGGTCTTGATGCGGTTGAACTCTCTTAGCTGCTGACAATACCGCCGGAGCCGAGCAGGGTGATCAGCAGGCAGGCCAAAACCGCGATGGAGAGGATCTTCCTTAGCGTGCCATACCAAGCCGGGAAGATACCGGCATGGGTTGCGCGGATATCGACGAAATAGGCGAGTGAGAAGCCTGCGACATAGGTAACAAGCGCCAGTACCGCATCCGGCAAGAAAGCAGCGCCCCAGGCGATAAGTGATGGGGTAACGGCCCAGCCGAGTCTTCTCCAGCTCGGTTCTATCCGATCGCCAGCCAAAGCCCGTCCCCAATGCACGCCACCCAGGAAGGACAGGATGACGGCCCCGTAGAGCAATCCTGCATTGATCGCCAGTACCGCTGTCCCGGGATCGGCAGCAAAACTGCCTGCTGCCATGCTGACAAAGGGGATCAGCCCTGCGACACCAAGGGCCAGGGCTGGTTTTGGAACATCATTGGGGCCTGTCATGCTGATACCCTCCCGGTTTTCATCCGGTTTCTGTTTCTTGTGGGAGGGAAAGAGCTGCACGCACAGCGGCATCCCCTTGTTAGTAGGTAGCGCGGCCGCCGGATAGATCAAACACACCGCCAGTGGTGAAGGAGTTCTCAGCGCAGGCCAACCAAACGATCATGGCGGCTGCTTCGTCTACTTCCAAGAACCGATTGCGTGGGATTTTGGAAAGCATGTAGCCGATATGCTCTTCGGTCATCTGATCGAAAATTGGTGTGCGGGCGGCGGCGGGGGTGACACAATTGACTGCGATGTCATGCCCGGCCAGCTCTTTTCCCAAGGATTTTGTAAAGCCGATAACGCCGGCTTTTGAGGCGGAATAGGCGCAAGCATTCGGGTTGCCTTCCTTACCGGCGATAGAGGCGATATTGACGATACGCCCGAAGTTCCTGGCCTTCATGCCGCTGATAACCGACTTATTGACGTTGTAGGTGCCGGTCAGGTTGATCGCGATGATCTTTTCCCAGGCCGCATTGTCATAATCCTCGACCGTGGCGTTCGGACCCGCAATCCCGGCTGAGTTCACAACCACATCAATCTTCCCGAAACGCGCTTCTGTCTCTGTGCGGGCGGCTTCTACGCTGTCCCAGCTAGAGATGTCACAGGAAAGGGCGAGTGTTTCACCCTCTGCGCTCAGTCGCGCCATGGTTTCCGTGTTGCGGTCTGCCTGAGCATCCCAGCTGGCAACATTGGCACCGGATGCCAGAAGGCGCGCTGCAACCGCTTCACCAATGCCTTGCGCACCGCCAGTGACCACGGCGGTTAGGCCGGATAAATCGTAATTATTAGCCATTTTTTTTCCTCCCAAAAGAAATGCAGCGCAATCCAGTGTTTCAAAGGCATCAAGCCATCGTTCCAGATGCGGGTACCAAGTTATGGCATCTCTGCCGAGCACCCAAAGGATCGCCGGAATGTGAATGTTGCACAGATGTGCAAGCCGGTAGTCGTCATATAGTCGGTTTGCTGGATAGTCGATACCTGCTTCGGCACAGGCTTTCTGATACCGTGTCAAAAGCGGTTGTTCATAGCGGCTCCAGATCTGCGGGGACCAATGCAACACCATCATCTGTGCCAGGTCACAGGCCGCAAGGTTAGGGCGCCAATCCTCAAAGTCGATCAGGACGCAACGGTTCGCCCCTGGATCATTCGGATAGAGAAAGTTCCAGCTATGGGGATCTCCATGCGCTCTGGTCAGGCCATCGCCCGCCCGAAGCCGTTCCGCTTTTAGCTCGGTCCAGGTTAGGAGCGCCCCTTCGATCCATACAAGGTGTTGTGACGAACAGCGATCTCTCAGATACGCCAGAAACCGGGGGATGGAGGGTCGGATTTCCGCATCTATGCCACGATCAATCTCAGCAGCTTTCTCCGCCAGGCCCCGACCATCCGGACTCCAGAAATGAAAATGCATCTTCGCCAATGCGTCGATCGCATGCGCTGCATTCTCAAAGCGGGGCGGGATGGGCCAGGGAGGACGCGAATGGCTTTCGCTCAAATCTTCCAAAAGGAGGCACCGATACCCAAGCTCAGGATCGCGAACAGCGGCATAACAGTGCGGTGTACCGATTTCCAATCCCAGAACATTGTAATAAAAGGCGACCTCTCCCGGGAAATGTGCTGCTAACGGATCTGTGGACGCGTCCAGCTTCACGAAAAGCCGGCGTGGGGCAGTCTCTGGAACGTCACCGTCATAGTCGAGTGAGAGGATCGCAGGCTGCGCGACATTCCATTTTTGAACGGTTTGTATGTCCAAACGATCTACTGCGACACCCGTCGGCAGATACCCATTCGCATAAAGCCGCTCCGTCACCCAGGCAGCTGTCAGCTTCTGCGGATTGTCTGGCACCGGGCAATGGGTTTCGAAGGGCATGACATCCCCCACATCTTCATAAAAACCATGCATCTGGATGCAAACAGCGACGGAAAGTGCCAGAGCATCCAATAAGACTCCAGCTTATGGAGTCCAATCTTCAATGCTTAGGGGACAGCAAAATCATCCAGGATCAGACATCACCCAGACTGGGTAAAATGCTTGCTACTGTCGCCTCGACATCGGCGTCGGGTACTTGGCAGGTTGCTGCCGCTGCATGCCCACCGCCACCATGTTTTAGCATCAGGGAACCCAGATCGATGGTGGAGCCCCGGTTGATGATGGAGCGTCCGACAGCAATCTCTGTCATGCCTTCCCGTAGCCCAGGACGCAGGCTGATTGAGGTCTGTGCGGAGGGGAATATCCCATAAATCATGAAACGGTTCACCGGATAGACTTTCTCCTCACCACGATAGTCGGTGACAACTGCCGTGCCGTGATCCTTCGTGCAGGCGATCATCTGCCGTTCGGCGAACTCGTTGTAATAAAGATAGGTTTCGATCCGGTCGGAAACATCGGGATGCTCGATGATCTCGCTGATTGGCGTGTGGCGGCAATAGGTGATCAGCGCCCGCATCATCTGATCACGGGGCACGTTAAAGGTCTGGAACTCTTCCAACCCCGTGCGCGGATCGACAACGAAATGCAGGAGCAACCAATCTTCGGGGATCAGGACATCTTCCATCGAAAATGCCGCGCTGTCGGCGATATCCACGGCGTCGATCATATCAGGATCAATCGCCGGGAAATGCGCTGCCCCGCCATAGTGATCATAGATCACGCGCGCTGCGGAGGCAGCGGTAGGGTTGATGATGTGATTGGGGGCGTTTTCGCCAACCCGTTCGATTTCACTGACATGGTGATCAAAGATCATCTGTGCAGCCGGGTGATGGGGAAGATTGGCGAGGATATCGCCTTCCCCGATTTCGACTTCACCATGTTGGATTTGGCGCGGATGGACAAAGATCACGTCGGAGATAAGGCCCTTCTCCTCCAGCAGTGCACCGCAGACAACCCCGTCGAAATCCGGACGGGTAACCAGCCTGAACCTCCCTGTGTGCATTTGTCTGTTAGCCTCCATCCAGCGAGAGCCATACCCGCGCTTACCTGAAAAGCTAGTTCAGACAGGCGCTTCGTTCAACGCTCGATTTGTGTTTGATGGCTCACCATCCCCCCCCAAAATTTGTGGTTTTGGGGGATTCGGCCGATCAGGAGACCTCAAAGCTGGTTTTGAAACCAGCCTTTTTGCCAAGTTCGATTTTGCCATCCTGAACGGCATAGAGCCATGCGGCAGATTTCTTTAGGCCACCCAATGGGTAGAGGTGGCACTGAGAGATACCACAGTTCGGATCGGTCGCCTTATAGGCTGCCAAATCACGGACCAGCTTATCCGGTTCGCTAACCGTCATCAGTTTGGCGATATTGGCCGCCTGCTTGGTCAGGAAGCGCATCGAATTCCCGATGCCGCAGGCTTGCGCATGTTTCAAGAGCGTCTTGATCGTCGCCAGTCCTGGAATGCCGATATGGATTGGCAGCTCGTTGCCTTGCGCCTGGATGCTCTTGTCCCATTCGATGATCGGCTGGGCTTCGAAGCAGAATTGGGTGGCGATATAGAAATCGATCGGGCTGTCCTTGGAATAGGCATTCTTCTCTGCCAGGGCACGATCAACGTCACCCTGTGCGATGTCCGGGCTGCCTTCCGGATGGCCGGCGATTCCCAGATGCTTGATGCCATATTTCTCGAACAGGCCCAGGCGGATGATCTGCATGGACTCCGTGAACTCACCGACCGGATTATCGACACCGCCGCCGATCAGCAAGGCTTCTTCAACCCCGGTTTCCTCGGTCAGCATTTTCAGATTCTCTTCGAAGAATGCTTTGGTCGGGATCGAGCGGGCGGCGAAATGCGGGACCGGCCGCATGCCGTCATCTTTCAGCCGCTTAACCGTCGTCACCGTGTCCCGGAAATCGGATCCCGGCAGGAAGGTCACATAGACGATCTGTCCATCACGCAGGATGGCTTTGAAGTCGTCAATCTTGGCGGCGCCACCGGGGGTGATTTCCAGCGTGCAGGTGCTCATGAAGTCGGTAATTTGGGCGGTATCGGACATTTTCTGCTACTCGCGCTAGGGGGATATGATCAGGTCATCCGCGACGGCGGCGGCGGCGGCCTCCGCCTTCTCTGCCTTCGTTGCCATCACTCGCGACTTTCGGTTCCGGCAAGGTCACGGCGGCGCGGAGGTTCGGATAAGGAGCGGTCTTATGCGGGAAAGCCATCGCTTCGACGAAATGCTGCTGGAATTTCTCTTCAACAGCGGTTTCGATCTTCTCGATCCGATGGACGGTCGCCCGAATTTCATCGCGGGCTTTCTTGTTTAAGAGCGCGATGCGGGCGCCGGTACCGGCGGCATTCCCGACAGAGGCGACCATGTCCAGTTTGCAATCCGGGATCAGGCCCAGGACCATGGCGTATTTGGCATCGATATGGCTGCCGAACGCCCCGGCGAGGACGACCCGTTCTACGGGCTTGCCTAGCTTGTCGACCAGAAGCTGCGCCCCGGCGTAAAGCGCCGCCTTGGCCAGCTGGATGGCCCGTACATCGGCCTGGGTCACGCGAATTTCCGGCTCCCCCCGATGAAGGACGTACGAGAACGTGCGGCCTTCTGCGACGAGTCTGTCGGTTCGGCTTGCCAGCGACCCATCGATGATGCCGTCGGTGGTGATCAAGCCGGCCAGATACATCTCCGCCAGGACTTCGATAATGCCGGAGCCACAGATGCCGGTGACGCCGACCTTTTTGGTCGCGGCGGCAAACTCATCCTCGTCAGACCATAAATCGGCACCGATCACTTTGAAGCGTGGTTCCAGCGTTTCCGGGTCGATCCGCACGCGCTCAATCGCGCCGGTAGCCGCCCGTTGACCGGACGAAATCTGCGCCCCTTCCAGGGCTGGGCCGGTTGGGCTGGAACAGGCGAGGAGTCTTTCTTTGTTGCCCAGGACGATTTCCGCATTGGTGCCGACATCGACCACCAGGGTGATCTCGTCGCGATATTGCGGACCTTCGGCCAGGGTAACGGCTGCCGCATCGGCACCGACATGGCCGGCAACACAGGGCATGAAATAGGCACGGCTGCCCGGGTTGACCTTGCCGTCCAGCCCGATTTCAGACGCCCAGACCCGCAGCGGTTGGTTGGTCGCCAATGCGAAGGGCGCCCAGCCGAGCTCAGTCGGATCAATCCCAAGCATCAGATGATGCATGATCGGGTTGCCGACCAGCACGACCTCCAAAATATCATTCGGGTCGACGCCGCTTTCAGTCGCCGCCTGGACCAGCAAAAAGCCCAGTGTTTCCCGAACGGCCTTGGTCATTTCCTTGTCACCGCCGGGGTTCATCATGACATAGGAGACCCGGCTCATCAGATCTTCGCCGAAGCGAATCTGCGGGTTCATGGCACCGACGGAGTTTACGACCTCCCCATTATGGAGATCGCAAAGATGAACCGACATCGTGGTCGATCCGATATCCACCGCACAGCCATAGGCCGCGTCTTTGAAGCCCGGCCAGACATAGACCAGCTTGTGATTGTTTCGAACGGCAGCGGTGACTTTCCATTCACCCGCGCGCAGGGCTTTTTGCAGGCTTTGGAGAACCGGCAGATCGGCCCGGTCCACGTCGATGCCCCATTGGTCCTTCAGCGCCCGTTCCACCCGTTCAAGATCGCCGGATGGGTGATGCATGTCCGGTTCATCGACTTCGATATAGTGCAAACGCACAACCGGATCGATTTCGATATTCCTGACTTCGGCCCGCTTGCGGACGACCTGTTTGTGGACCTGGCTGTCTTCTGGAACATCAATGACCAGGTCGCCCTGGATAAAGGTGGAGCAGCCGAGGCGGCGCCCCTCCTTCATCTTGCGCTTGGATTTATAGCGTTC
>SPJL01023187.1_pt1 | contig 12559 bp, 7 predicted proteins | sample 3741751 | NCBI WGS metagenome assembly SPJL01 (sample SAMN10925998, study PRJNA522277) | cold seep metagenome | isolation source: Elba SIP-enriched marine methane seep metagenome, extraction at timepoint T3 | place: Italy: coast of Elba, Mediterranean Sea | reverse complement strand
GAAATTGATATTCCAAGCCAAAAAGGCTATTTCGGACATCGAGTACATCGGGCAAACGACCTGTCTGAATGATCCTAGTCGTATCGATGATTTGCAAAAAGGAGGAGGTGTTTTTCCAAAAAACTTTAAAGTAATTGCCTGCTTCCATCAAGTATTGTAGCCCGAGGTCAAAACTGACATCGAGAAAGGCCGTATCGCGACGGTACATATTGAATTGGCCATCAAAGCCAAAGGGCAGGTCTAGCAAATAGGGATAAAGCAGATGAAATTCTAGCTGTTGCCGTTGGGGTTGTAATTGTTGAAAGCGAAAATAGATTTTTTCGCCTAGCCCTAATTGGTTGTGCATGTCGGCGAGCAAGGAAGCGGTGATTACCGGGCGCATGGATTGCTCGGGGTCGAGACTATTATTTTGGGGTAACACGCCGAGTAGGAAATCCCAGCGACTTGCTTTTTGTCGTTCGAGGAAGAGGTTTACTTTAGCGTTTTGGCCGCGGAAGGTGACGGTGGCATCGCGTTTTTCTCGCAGAAAGGGAAGTTCTTGAATCCGGTTGCGGATACGGCGGATGCGGGCTTCGCTGTAGACGGTTCCGGCTTTGAGGCCTAGGTAATTTTCGAGGTAAAAATCGGAAATCTTAACCTCGCCAATTCGTTCAATGCCTTCTACCAAAATCAAAGGCCCTTTTTCCATTTGCAGTTGCGCCCGAATCTGCTCTGGCCCAATTTCAATGCTATCCAAATTCACCGTAGCAAAAGGATAGCCATTGTCCTCCGCATAATCAAGCAAGGCCTCTTGTACTCGCAACACCTCCTGATGTTGAAATACCTTTTCCCGATACAAACGATCCCGAAAACCAATCCCTTCTAAAAAGGCAGTTTCGACATTTCCCCGTCCCAACTCTAACCATTCGTATTGTGCGCCTCGATACACTTTGGCCACTACCGCACTATCGCCCCAGTTGAGTTCATCAATCGATGCCGACCAATAGGCCTTTGCCTGTAGCTGCCCCAACAATTGCCGATAAATTTCAATGATACTAAGGCTATCACTCATCCGCTCGGGCCACTCCAATTCTTCTTCCTCCCAGAAATCAACTTCGCAGTCGATACAATCTAGCTCCAGTGCCCAGCCCCTTACCTGCGCCTCAACTCCTAGCGGAAGAAGCAAGCAAAGGGTATAAAAAAACCAGCGACGGCTAGTGGAGCAAAGCATATTTACTAGTTTTGCAGCAACATATCTTCGATTGTTACGCTTGTAACGTTGGATTTGTTATTTAATTTCTCAACCTAAGTTGTGAATAATGCCATTTAATGAGGTGGTTTTTAGCGGTCAGTTTGGCTGGCGCTGTAAATATCAACGAATTTAGTGGCTTAAGGGTTATTTAAAACTTATACAAAGGGGGGGTCTGAAAAATGTTTTTGATTCTAGGTTAGCCAGGTTTTGGTTCTGAACGAAGCTCCTTTTTTTTGCCATAGCCGTAGTTCTGGCTGAAACAAGAGCTAAAGTGCAGGTTCAAAAGATCGCTAAGATAGTCCGAAGGATAATTTTCAGACACACTCTAATGTCCTCAATAGTGATAACGGAGGACAAACAAGGCAAATTTCAGCAATGGCCGGACTCTATTTTCATATTCCTTTTTGCAAACAAGCTTGCCACTATTGCAATTTTCATTTCTCGACTTCCCTGCGGTATAAGTCAGAAATGGTGGCTGCTTTAATTCGGGAATTAGAGCTCCGCCTCGACTATCTGCCCCAGCGAAAACTCAGTTCGGTTTATTTTGGCGGAGGTACCCCTTCCCTACTTACGGCAGCAGAGTTAGCGCAAATTTTCACCGCTATCCAAAAACATTTCCAAATCGATGCCGATGCCGAAATAACCCTAGAGGCTAATCCAGACGACTTAAATGCCAGCACTTTAAAAGAGCTCGCCGCAAGTCCGATCAATCGCTTAAGTATCGGTATTCAATCTTTCTCCGAGGCCGATTTACGCTATATGAATCGCGCTCATAACGCACAAGAGGCCTTGCAATGCATCGATATGGCACAAAGGGAAGGCTTTGAACAATTGACCGTCGATTTGATCTATGGCGCGCCTACCACCAGCGATGAGCAATGGGCGGAAAATTTAGCCCGAACACTTGCCTTTGGGATTCCACATCTTTCTTGCTACGCCCTCACCGTAGAGCCCAATACGGCCCTCGATCATTTTATCAAAAAAGGAAAGGCCGCAGCAGTAGAAGAAGAAAAAGCTGCGCGGCATTTTGAATACCTGGTAGCGACTACCACTGGCCATGGTTATCAGCATTATGAAATTTCCAATTTTGCCCTACCCAATCGCTACGCTCGCCACAACACTTCCTACTGGCAAGGCGAAGCTTATCTGGGCATTGGCCCCTCCGCACATTCTTTTGATGGAAAAAGTCGCCAATGGAACCGCGCCCATAATGCTCAATACCTCAAAGCTATCGCCGCCGACACCTTGCTTTTCGAACGCGAGGAATTGACTACTGCTCAACGGTATAACGAATACCTACTGACGGGCTTGCGTACGATGTGGGGCGTACAAATTGATAAAATCGCAGCTTTTGGAGAAAGCTATCAGCAATATTTTCTTCAGCAATCCAAGACCTTTATCGACCAAGATCAAATGTTAGTGGAATCCGGTCAATACCGACTCAGTAATGCCGGAAAGCTCCTTGCAGACCGCATTGCCATGGAGTTGTTTTGGGAGGAAGATTAAGGAGAGTCCTTAAATATTTTCAATCATCAATTCAATGATCTGCCCCGCGGCTTCAGCGATTACCGTGCCCGGCCCAAATACGCCTACCACTCCTTGCTCATATAGATAATCATAATCTCGTGGAGGAATTACTCCGCCTACCACTACCATGATGTCTTCTCGCCCTAGCGCTCGCAATGCCTCAATCGTTTGTGGGACGAGCGTCTTATGCCCGGCAGCCAAAGAAGAGATCCCCAAGATATGAACATCATTTTCTGTAGCTTGGCTTGCTGCTTCGGCAGGTGTTTGGAATAGCGGTCCAATGTCTACATCAAAGCCCAGGTCAGCAAAGCTACTCGCGATCACCTTGGCTCCACGATCATGGCCATCTTGGCCGAGCTTGGCTACCATAATCCGTGGTCGACGGCCTTCTAACTGTGCAAAGCGATCGGTAAGGGCCTTGGTCTTTTTAAAATTATCATCCATACTAATCTCTTTGGAATAGACGCCCGAGATGGTACGTGTAGTTGCAGTATAACGGCCAAATTCTTTTTCCATGGCCAGAGAAATTTCTCCTAAGCTAGCACGCGCGCGTGCTGCTTTAACCGCTAAGTCCAACAGGTTACCCTCTCCCGTTCGAGCACAATCTGAGAGTGCAGTCAGCGCAGCTTGTACTGCCGTTTCATCGCGTTCACTCCGCACCCGTTCTAGTCGTTCGATCTGAGATTGACGAACCACGGTATTATCTACTTCACGGACTTCCATCTCGCGCTGTTCCTCTTCCGGTTGGAAGATATTTACGCCCAAAATTTGATCCCTACCACTATCAATCCGAGCCTGTTTACGAGCGGCAGCTTCCTCAATCCGCAGTTTGGGTAAACCTTCTTCAATAGCCTTAGTCATCCCTCCTAGTGCTTCCACTTCTTCAATCAAGCTCCATGCTCGGCGGGCTAATTGGTCGGTCAGGTATTCTACATAATAAGAACCTGCCCAAGGGTCCACCGCTTTGGTAATATCGGTATCTGCTTGGAGGTATTTTTGTGTTTCGCGAGCGATCCGTGCGGAGAAATCCGTCGGTAAAGCTACTGCTTCATCCAGCGAATTGGTGTGTAGGCTTTGCGTCCCACCAAAAGCGGCGGCCAAGGCCTCCACACAGGTTCGAGCGATATTATTAAATGGATCTTGTTCGGTAAGGCTCCAACCAGAGGTTTGGCAATGCGTCCGCAAGGCCATTGATTTGGGGTTTTGGGGGTCAAACTGTTTAACAATTTTCGCCCAAAGCATCCGTCCGGCGCGCATCTTGGCAATTTCCATAAAATGATTCATTCCTATTCCCCAAAAGAAGGACAAACGCGGAGCAAAATCATCGATCCCTAGGCCTGCTTTCAGTCCCGTTCGGATATATTCCAATCCATCTGCCAAAGTATAGGCCAGTTCAATATCTGCCGAAGCACCTGCCTCGTGCATGTGGTAGCCCGAAATACTAATGGAATTAAATTTGGGCATATTTTGCGCCGTATAGCGAAATATATCAGCGATGATTTGCATAGAGGCTTGTGGTGGGTAGATATAGGTATTCCGCACCATAAACTCTTTGAGAATATCATTTTGGATGGTTCCCGTTAATTTTTCGGGAGACACTCCTTGTTCTTCGGCGGCTACGATATAAAAGGCCATCACGGGAATTACCGCTCCATTCATGGTCATAGATACCGACATCCGATCAAGGGGTATTTGGTCGAATAGGATTTTCATATCCTCTACGGTATCAATCGCTACTCCGGCCTTGCCCACATCGCCAACTACCCGTTCGTGGTCCGAATCATAGCCTCGATGGGTAGCTAAATCAAAAGCTACAGAAAGCCCTTTTTGCCCCGAGGCTAGGTTGCGACGATAGAAGGCATTGCTTTCTTCGGCGGTAGAAAAACCAGCATATTGGCGGATGGTCCAGGGGCGGCCGGTATACATCGAGGCGTAGGGGCCCCGGAGGTAGGGAGGGAATCCCGCTCCAAAATCGAGATGATGTAATTCCTGACGATCTTGGGGGCCATAATGAGCTCGTACCTCAATCTTCTCAGGTGTTTCCCATTGTGTTGTATCTGCACTACTAGAAGCAGTAGTTCGGCGAAAGGGAATTTTGGTAAAATCTGGTCGGTTCATGGGCTTAAGATAAGCACATTCACAAGGATTTTGGGTCTATTCCACTAGGATTTTAACATTCCCCTGATGATGATGGTTGCCCCGCCAAGGGGGACAACCAGTTCCAGGATCGTTTTTCTAAACATCTAGGGATGTTTAATTCATTTCATAGGCTCATACTTTTCTATTGTCGATAGGGAAAATACATTTCAACCCGAAGGCTACACGCAGTATGGCTAGATAATGGTCTCCCATCCATTCATTTACCTCCTATCCCACTTGGGCAGAGGCCATTACAAAGCCATGGCTACCTTCCTCTTTCGAGGAGTGCGCTACGGTGCTAAAACACAGATCCTACTGGCCTCAGCGATAAAAAATAAAATGGCAAAGACAACACGAAGTGAACAATAGCAAGGGGAATGCCGCCTTACCAGTGTCGGCTTAGCTTTGGGTTAGTTTTCAACGTTGCTCTTCCTATAGGAGAGCACATTTTTTTGATTTTCAAGAGGTTGGTGGTAATGAATAAGCTGTACCCATAAGTATCAAAAACAGAGCTGTTTTCATATACCGAAACAAAGCTATATCGCTTTTTGATGAAAGTCAAGCTTAAAGGCTTTTACTTATAAATGAAAAGGGTGGCTTCCAATAGATGCACACCCTCTTCCAGTCGTCGAAAAACTACCATTATTCATGGCAGGTTTATCTTGAGTTCAATAAACAATGGGAATAACTTATTGTAGGGTGTAGCGAATGGGCAGGTTATATTGCACCCGCACTGCTCGGCCACGTTGCTTACCGGGGAGCCACGATGGCATTAATTTTACTACGCGCAGTGCTTCGGCTCCACATTTCCCTCCGGGATCTCGGACAATCTCGTGGTTGCTAATCGTTCCGTCAGGTTCAATTACAAAGCGAATTACGGTGGTACCTCCGATTCCATTTTGCCGAGCAATTTCGGGATAGCGGATATTTTTGTACATAAATTCCAACATCTTCTTTTCTGCGCAGGCCTGACGTTCGGCTTTAGAGTACTCGGCCAACTCGCAACCGGGGAAGCGAGGCATTTCCTCCACTACCTCAAATATTTCGGCGGGTACTTCCTTTGGCTCGGGTTCAGGAAGCACAGGCTTGGGCGGCGCGGCGCGTACTATTGGCTCGGGAACGGGTTCGCGATCGATATCGGGCTCCGGCTGGCCAATGTCGGGAACGGGCTCGGGTTCTGGCTCGGGATCAAATTCGGGGTCATCGAAAATGGGCTCAGTAATAGTCTCTACCACCGGGGGTGGTAATACGGGTTTGGGGCGATCGGCAGTACGGATCACTTGGAAAACATCCTCTAAAACTGCCGTTTCTATGGGTCCATCATCGGGTTGGGCAAAATCAGTCGTCCAATTGAAGGCCAAAAGCAGCATGCTCAATGCCCCGATAAAGCCGAGTTTAAGATAAATGGGACGATTTTTACGAAGTTTTGAAATATCGGGTCGTTGCATCGTTATTATATTTTAAGGTTCAAAAAAGGCAATATTCTAGCTGCTGACCCAAGGAGGTCAGTCCCGATGCTTTTTCGTCAAAGGGTAGGAGCTAAAAAGTGCCGATAAAAATAGCTGCGCGGCGCTTGAATTGAAGTACTTACGACGGGATAGATGCAGGACGAACGCTTTTTGGTGCTAGCATTAGCTTTTTTCTGTCGATAGGCCTAACTTTGGAGCAGCAAAGGAAATACGTTAAGCGTTTTTGCAATTCCCCAAACAAAGAAAGACGAAGGGTTTAAAAGTTGCCCTTTGATAAAAAATACCTATGATTAGCTTCGAACGGTTTGAATTGAATAACGGGCTCCGCGTTTTGGTCCATGAAGATCAGAGCACTCCAATGGTTGCCGTCAATTTACTTTATAATGTGGGGGCACGAGATGAGTCGCCAAATAAGACGGGTTTTGCCCATTTATTTGAGCATTTGATGTTTGGAGGTTCGGTAAATATTAAGGATTTCGATGAGCAAATCCAATTGGCCGGTGGTGATAGCAATGCCTTCACCAATAACGATATGACCAATTTTTATTCTACCCTGCCCGCCGATAACATAGAAACTGCCTTTTGGTTAGAATCCGATCGGATGCTACAGCTCAACCTAACGCCCAAGGCCTTAGAAGTGCAACGCAAGGTGGTCATCGAAGAGTTTAAAGAAACCTGCCTCAACCAGCCCTACGGCGATGTATGGCATCATTTGTCCGATCTCGCCTTTCATATCCACCCCTACCGCTGGCCCGCCATCGGCTTGGTTCCGCAACACGTCGAAGAAGCTACGCTTGATGACGTTCGCGATTTTTTCCAAACCTACTACCGTCCTAATAATGCCATCTTAAGCATTGCCGGACCGATCAAAACTGCGGAGGTTCATCGTTTAGCTCAAAAATGGTTTGGTGATATCCCCGCCGGGGCCGTTCCGCTCCGCCAATTGCCTCAAGAGCCCCCTCAGCAAAAACTCAAGCAGCGCATCAAACGGGCCAATGTACCGGTAGATGCCCTTTATTTAGCCTTCCACACCCCGGCCCGTCATCACGCCGACTACTATGCCGTGGACCTGCTCTCCGATATCCTTTGTAATGGCAATTCTTCGCGACTCTACCGTCGCTTGCTCAAAGAGCAACACTTGGTCAATGCTATTGATGCTTACATCACTGGCAATATCGATCCGGGACTTTTGGTCATCGAAGCCAAAACTCGGGATGGAATTAGCTTGGAAGAAGCCGAAGCAGCTATTTGGAAAGAATTAGAATTGCTCAAGCAAGAGCCGATTAGCGAACGGGAGCTGACCAAGTATATCAATAAAGTAGAAAGTACCTTGATTTTTTCTGAAACCAATGTGCTCAACAAAGCCATGAATCTCGCCTTTTTTGAACTACTCGACGATGTAAATCTAATTAACACCGAGGCCGAAGCTTACGCCCAGGTTACTACTGCCGATATCCAACGCGTTGCTCAACAAATTCTCTCACGCGAGAATTGTTCAGAATTGTACTACTTAGCTAAAGAAGCAGAAAAGGTTAATTAGGATTCATCCATTCGATGGGCCATCCGCTGGATCGCTTCGACGATGTAGTCGAGCGCAGGTGGATAATCAATATAGCGGAGGTTGTTTTTATCCTTTCCCCAAATACTGATGGTTACTACCTTTTTGCGATTGCCATAGGCTACGGCAAGACGCAGGGGAATGGGCGTAGGTTTATTGTGTTTCCTTTCTTGGCAGAAATTGGATTCACAATCGTACATCCGGTCAAATTCAAAGAAACGCTGGGCAATGATGTATTCCGCAAATTGCTCCAACTCCTCCCGAGGAATGTTTTTCTTCGTGACCACCAAGCCTTGTTGCTGACTTTTAAACTCTTTGATCAACCTGCCATCGCTTTTGATATGGATATAGTCGCGAAGCACCGGATCAATTCCTCCATAATACCCTCCCCCAATCAATTCGATATTGATATAAACTAAATCCTCATTATTCGATTTTTTCTTTTTGCGTTTCCGCTTTTGTCGACGAGCTAGGCTTTTTGCCCGGCGACTTTCCCGACGGGGTCCTACCGTTTCTACAATAACATCAGGCAATTCATTCGCTGGCTTGACAAAAGGCGCATCTCTGCTATCCACCCGGATAAAATGGTATTGATAAGTCCCCTTGCTATTAGGTTGGGTAAATTCTAAAACCATCGTTTGCTTATCGATGTGGGCGATTTCAAACTTGTTGATGTGTTTAAAGGAATAGAATAATTCGCTGCCACTCAGGCTCCAGGCTCCTCTAGTCATTCGGCCATTGAGAAATTGGCCGTAGGTATAATCGTAGCGAAAGTGAAGATAGTAATCGTAGTATTCCTCGGCTTGGTGAATAATGGTATTCGATTCGAGGTGTAAGGCGTAGGTATACCGCCACTTGGTTTCGACGATTTGTCGTTCGGGAACGGCACTATAGCGGGTTCCCCATCCTACAGAATCTACTTGTGCCAGAGCCGGAGTCGTTATCATCCACCCCCAGACCACTAATAGCAGCCACCACCAAGACATGGCTTGGGATATTGATGTAGTGTTTCTCCAACAATTTTGACTCATCGTCAAGTGATTTGTAAAGGGCTGAGCCCCTTTTTCTTTTTACAGCACCAAATCCATGCCCTTTTTATATATATAAAGCATAAAACGAGAAAATCAAAGCCAAATTTCCCGTTTTATGCCACTTTAAGGTTTTTTAGAACCTAAAGCCCATCGTCATCATGATTTTGTGATTGATAAAATCATTATTGACCAATTGCTGATCGGCTACGGATTCCATTAAATAAGGGACATAACCTTCTTCCTGTAAGAGTATGCGATAGGCCAAATCTATAAAAAAGCCTTCTGAACGATAGCCAAAACCTGCGGTATAGTAGCTATACAGAATATCTCCTTCCTGATAAGGTGTCCCGGTAAACCCAGTTCCGAGACGAACGCGATAATCATTGAAGGCCAATTCTCCCCCCAAACGGATATTAAGCGCCGATTGATAAAGGTTTTCGATATCATTATTGACTTCTCTTTCGTAGAGCTGATCTTCGGTAGCGCTGCTATTACGGGTCAGGTTGAGGTTGGCGGAGGAATAATCGAGCCATTCTACCTCCGCAGAGATAAAGCCACGACGTTGGATTAGGAATCCGGCGCTAGTAATCACTCGCCAAGGAGTGCGAAGGCCGTAATCAAAAGAACCGGTGGGAGAAGGCTCCGTGAGCCGTTCTTCTAATCCATTATTCCCGTTAAAGCTATATTCTAACTCTGTGAAATAGGTATCATCTAAGCTATAAGCGGTTGGAGTATGGGCAGCAATTCCCAGACGGAAAGCTTGATTGAAACGGTAGATCAAACCAAGTTTGAGGTTGATCCCAATGCCCGAGGTCGTCAAGTCTTCTACAAAACGCAGGTCATTGAAAAAAGGAATATCACCATCTCTTCCAGTGCCCGTATCCTCTTCGGTATAAGTTTTCCGCTCGCTATACCGCAAAATTGGAATGCCTAAAGTGGCGCCAAATTGTAGTTTATTATCATAATTGCCCGCCATTCCAAAAACGAGTTCGTTTAAGGCTCCACGCGCTCTGATCCGTTGGGATTTCTGTACTTCTGGCCCTCCGGCAAAATCATTGGACCAATTGCCAGTATTTTGGTCCACAAAAATGGCTCCCGTAAGATTGGCCAGACCCGCTTCAAAAAGGTCGAGGTCTCCAGCGGCTAAAGGATTACCATTAAGATCAGTAGCCAATTCGACAAAGCGATCCGCATAAGAGCCCACGCTTTTTCCCGAATAACTAAATTCCCGATTAAAATTGGCAATACGGTTAAAACCCAAAGCAAAATTAAAGGTCTTCATTTTTCCTCTCGGACGACTAGCGATCACCAAACCGAGGTTATTAAAATTAAAACGGGTACGATTTACGGTAGTATCCACTCCATCGCTATTGAGCAAGCGAGAGCTATTATTGGAGATTACCAAGGTGGGGGTAAACGTCAGCTCGGAAGCACGGTAAGTGGCCAAACCAGCGGGATTGGTACTTACTACGGAGAAATCTCCGCCAAAGGCCCCAATCGCTCCGCCAAGGCCAACGGTACGGGCAGTCCCGCCCAATTCGAGGAAGGAATAGCGCAAGGCATCCGAGGCATTTTGGGCCTGCGTCATTCCACATACACAACAAAATAAGAGGGTGGAGAGAATATATTTCATAATCTTTTTTTAAAAAACATCCATAAGAGGTCCACTGTTTTGCAGTACCATTCAGGATCGCAAAATTAGGAAATAAGAGCTACAAAACGATGGATCAAAAGGTGGTTCGAAGAAAGGAAGATAAAAAAAGTGGGTGGATGGCGATTTAACGCTACCCACCCACTTTAAGGCCTATTTAAGCAAGGCGGCTATCGCAATTAACGTTTGCTGCGGGAAGAACTCCGAGGAGAGCTGCTGCGGGTTGAACTACTGCGGCTCCGAGATGGAGAGCTACTGCGGGTTGAACTGCTGCGACTCCGGGAAGGAGAGCTGCTACGCGTTGAACTGCTGCGGCTCCGAGATGGAGAGCTACTGCGTGTTGAGCTGCTGCGATTCCGAGACGGAGAACTGCTGCGGGTTGAACTACTGCGGTTCCGAGACGGAGAGCTGCTGCGTGTTGAGCTGCTACGATTCCGAGATGGAGAACTACTGCGGGTTGAACTACTGCGGTTCCGAGACGGAGAGCTGCTGCGCGTTGAGCTGCTACGATTCCGAGATGGAGAACTACTGCGAGTCGAGCTATTGTTGCGACTTGGTGTAGTGCTACGGGTCGAGCTATTATTACGGCTAGAACCGCGAGAGATTCCACTACTGTTATTGCTTCCTCTTGAGGGATTGCTACGAGTCGAAGTATTTCCACGCTCTGTTTGGTAGCGAGGGCGAGAAGTAGCTTTTCCGCGGGAAGGCGTAGAAGTATTGCTATTCGAGTTACCGTAGCTAGGCTTGTTGGTAGAAGTACCTAAGCCAGAACGAGTGCCTTTATCACTAGGATTAGTGCGAGTATCGTTGGCCACATTGCCATTTTGGCGATCTGAGCCAAGGCCAGTAACCGTACCTTTATCCGCAGGGCGGGTACGAGGATTGCTATTGCGCACATTGTCTACCGGACTAACCGTAGATGGTGAAGTGCGGCCGCCATTAGAAGGCGTATTCGTCAAGCTGCGGTTACGTGGGTTACTGCGAGGTGCAGTACCACTACCCGAGCGACGTGAGCCATAGTAGCTACCATTTGAGTTCCGGTTGTAGTTATTGTTTACGTTGGTATAGTAAACATTACCACCACCGCCACCACCGTAGTAGCCAGGAGGACACCAAGCGTTACCACCGCCAGCGAATCCATTATTCCAACCATTATTGTTCCAGCCGTTATTCCAGCCATTGTTCCAACCACCACGATAAGGATTATTCCAGCCGTTGTTCCAAGAATTCCAAGCATATGGGTTATTCCAAGAATTCCAGCGGTTGAATCGGTTCCATCTGTTCCAGCGATTAAACCGGTTCCAGTTCCGCCAGTTGCGGTATCCCCAGGTATCGTTGTAGACGTAGATAGAAACGCCAGGTTGGAAAAAAGGATCGTAAAAACTTAGATCAGTATAGCAAGGATCAAAATAACCGAAGGAATTGATAGGGCGTCGGAAGCGACGAATCCGAGAAGAGTAGGCGTAACCATAATCTTCATCGTAGCGATCGTTACGATCATCATATCCATCGTAAGAATCGCTATCGTAGGAATCATACGAATCATTATTTGAAGTAGAATAATCCTCTTCATAATAATTATCCGAATTGCTTGATTCAAACGATTCTTCCTCCAAGTCCGGGTTATAGTAAATGTCATCGTACTGCGCGGTGGCTAAATTAGCCCATCCCAGCAGCAGTAAGGCGACCAAAAGGACAGAAGAATTATTGTTTTTCATAAAAGAAATTTTTGAATGTAATTACCGAGACTCTCTTACAAGCTTTGCTGTAATTTATTACTTTTGTGGCTACTTTTTTGTTAAAACTGTATTAAAGTGCATTTAGCGGCTGTTAAAAGTGTTAAAAAGCGTGCAGTGCTTTCATTTATTGGACGTTGTCGGGCACTTTTTGTCACATATGGTACTTATTAAACACATCCCAAGGGCTCTTGGTTGGCAAGGTTTTAATAAAGTT
>SPJL01001805.1_pt1 | contig 12562 bp, 1 predicted proteins | sample 3741751 | NCBI WGS metagenome assembly SPJL01 (sample SAMN10925998, study PRJNA522277) | cold seep metagenome | isolation source: Elba SIP-enriched marine methane seep metagenome, extraction at timepoint T3 | place: Italy: coast of Elba, Mediterranean Sea | reverse complement strand
TTCCATCCAAAAATCACGATGCTTTTGAACGGTAATGCTATTCAATTGTCTATTATGCCAAGCCGCATAGTCTTTGTATTGGATTCGCAGTGGCGGCAAAGCTGGCTCTTTTCCACTTTGGAAAGCCGTGTAATAAGTCATCACATCTTGGAGTAAAACTCCCATCGACCAACCATCGCTGATGATGTGGTGCATATTATAATAAAAGGCGTAGTGGTCGGGGGCAAGATAGATCAAGGCGGCTTTGAGTAATGGGCCTTGGGCTAAATCAAAGGCTTGGCTATTTTCGCTGGCCACCAATTGTTCCACTCGTTTTTGAGGTGCAGAAAGCTCACTAAAATCGTGATAGGCAATGTTAAAGTCCACCTCTTCCGCAGCTAAAACCCATTGACGAACTTCTCCTGCCTCGTTTTCTTTAAATACCGTTCTAAGGATTTCGTGACGGCTTATTACCGCCCGAATGGCTTTTTGAAAGGCTTCCAAATCATAGGCTCCTTTGAGCTCCATTACATTGGGCAGATTATAGGCCAAGGAGCTTTCTTCAAACTGACTTAATATCCACATCCGATGCTGTGAACCTGAAATGGCATAATTTTCCTCAACAGGCAGTTTGGGAATATCGGTCTTGGGCTCTACCTTTATTTTATTGCTAATCTTTTTGATCAGCTCCATCTTTTTTCCAGCCAGCACCAATTTTTCCTCCCCCGCTGAACCACTAGCATGCGCTTCATTTTCAGAAGGTTCAGCTTCCAGTTGTTTCTGAGGACTAGTTCCTACTCCCGGAATTGATTCAAGGCCTAGGGAATTTAAATACTCTTCCATCTCGGCGGGAGTACCATAATCAAAGAGTTCGTCAATCTCTAGTTCTGTTTCAAATACCTCATTGATTTTTACAATCAATTGTTGACCATTTAGCGAATGCCCTCCTAGATCAAAAAAGTCATCCGTTGGCGCTACTTCCGTTTTCAAAATCCCCGACCAAAGCTGTTGTAGTTGTTCCAACAAATTTTGTCCTGTAACCATGGCGATTGACGCAGGTTCTTCACTAGGAGCAGCGGCAGCATGTAGCGATTGATCAAAAGAAAAAGGATCATCCACCTTGCGTAACCAACAGCGAAGGCGATCAAATTCATAAGAAGGCAGGGCAATATTGCTTTGTTCCCTCGCGAGATAAAGTAGACGAGGGTCCACCGTTTCGGGAAGTTCTAGTAAGGTAAAAAGTGATTGTTCCCGACTATCCGTCCCGGTGTATCCAAAACAACCATGAGCACAAGTGCCCGTAGAAGCTTGCTGCGCAAATGCTTCTCCCAAGGCCCCGGAAAAACCGACGCTGACAAAACGAATGCGTTCGGCATACTTCCCTATCAATTGCTTAGCCCGACGTTCTAGATCAACAGCTGAAGAGGACGGGTTCGTACTCTCCTCTGCTAAATCGAGAGCTTCCGGTAGATCGAGTTCGCCTTTTAATACGCGGATCAAAAGTTTACCGATTCCAATTCCAATCATATCGGTAAAAGGTCGGGCAGCTTTAGACAGTAGTTGATAAGCGGTATGTTGTAGCAACAGTGCCGTACGGGCGGGGCTGGTACATTTTTCCAAATCTAATGGTAGCGCCGGGAATCTATTTTTAAGTTCTTTGAGTTCCGCTTTTTCGATGGCTACCGTATCGTCAAAAAGGAGAAAAGTCGCTTGTGTTTGGGCGACAAAAGAATCCTTGGGAGTGGTGTTTTTTAATTGACTCAACAACTCCTTCTTATTCCTTGCGCGAATCAGGCAGCGATGTGCAAATATCTCGCGTTGGCAATTTAAGGCCCGAGAAAGCTCACTTGGGCTAGCCGTGGAATTGGAGAGAAAAGGAATAAACTTTTGTAAATACGCCTCCAAACTTTCCGAAGACTTGGCAGTAAATGCAAAGCAGTGAGCTACTTCTTCGGTAGGTACTTCCGCAGGAGTCTCGTTGGCTTGGGTGGTCGAAATATCTTCGAGAATTAAATGGGCATTGGTTCCCATTAGGCCAAAAGAGCTGATCCCTGCAATTCGTCGTGGTGTTCTTTGGACAAGTTCCCAAGGCTTTGCTTCGGTAAGCACCTCTACCCTAGCCTCGTCAAAGTCGATGAACTCGTTGAAGGGCAGGGCATTGACCGATGGGAAAAGAGTATTATAACGAAAAGACAGTAATACCTTAATCACTCCCGCCAAACCAGCTGCGCTATCGGTATGTCCAATATTAGATTTTATGGCCGAGAGGTATACCCGTTCTGATTCGGGCAAAGTCTCCGCAAATACTCCAGCTAAGCCTTCCACTTCAATTGGATCGCCCAATTTAGTCCCCGTGCCATGCGCCTCTACCAAGCCTACTTCTTCCGCTTTCACCCCTGCCTTAGCCAATGCCTTTTGAATCACCGCTGTCTGGGCTGTACTACTCGGCGCCATAATGCTGGACGACTGTGCCGCGTCTTGATTGAGGGCAATGCCTTTGATGACGCCATGGATACGATCTCCATCAGCTTGAGCCTTATCTAGGCGTTTGAGGAGCATACAAGCCACCATTTCTCCATCCAAGGTGCCATTGGCATTGGCCGAAAATGGTTGACATTCCCCTGTGGGAGAATCGATGCCTAAAACGCCATCTGCTGCTACTCGATTGGGAAAAACCAATACATTCACCCCGCAGATTAATGCTAAATCCGTTTCGTCCAATAGCAAATCTTTGTACGCCAAACTTATCGCAGTCAAGGTAGAAGAGCAAGCGGTGTCGACACTTAATGCTGCTCCCCGGAGATCAAAGAAACGAGAGATGCGCCCCGCATTGATGGACTTTAAATTACCAGCCACCAGTGAGGGAGTTCCTTGTCGAGCCAGATGGTAGTATTCCGTTGGAGAATCACCGACGTAGACCGAGGTGTTGGAGCCCTGCAAATCGCGAAGTCGATAGCCAGCCATTTCAAAGGTCCGGTAAGCCTCTTGGAGTAAGAGTCGTTGGTGGGGGGTAATTTCTTCTGCCTCGCCTAGAGAGATATCAAAAAAGGCGGGGTCAAAATGGGTAATATCTTCAAGGTAGCCTGCCTTAACGTAGAGGTCTTCTCTAGGCAGGGCGGTATCTTTCAAGCGATGATCCGAGACTTTGCCAATAGCGGTCTTTCCTTCCCGCAACTGCTGCGCAAAGGCCTCGACGGAAGTCGCTCCGGGGAACTGTCCCGAATAAGCAATGATGGCAATATCTTTCATGTGAAGGTCTTTTTGAAGGATGATTAAAATTCGATTTCGTTGACGATCAATTGTTCTTCTTCGGTGTTTGCTACTCCTAATTGCCGAGCTTGTAGTTCGATCGTCGGGCTATTGAAAAGCTCTGCCATTCGCGGGGCGGAGGGGAAGGTCGATTTCATTTTGCTAAATAATTTGACGACCAAAATGGAATTTCCGCCAATGTCGAAGAAGTTGTCTAGGACACTAATTTCTTCTACTTCTAGCACTTCTCGCCAAATCTGGAGCAATTGGGTTTCGGTGTCGTTGCGAGGGCCCACAAACCGCTGGCGAAGCAAATCATTGCCGCTGATTTCGGGCAGGGCCTTGCGGTTAACTTTCCCACTCGAATTGAGCGGTAAGGTTTCTAATTGGACAAAATGACTTGGCAATAGGTAAGCGGGCAACTGCTCTAGGAGTTGTTCTTTTAAGGCTACTTTATCAATCTTTGTCGTCGCTTGGAAATAGCAAACCAAGGCCTCGTTTTTAACTGCCGCTACTGCTTGCTGAATCGAAGCATTGGCTTGGAGGATTTGGTATTCAATTTCTCCCAACTCAATCCGATGCCCTCGAATCTTCACCTGGTTATCCCGGCGACCAATGAAGACAATCTGTCCATTTGGCAATCTCTTTCCTAAATCTCCCGTGCGGTAAAGTCTTTCTTCTGGGAAAAAGGGATCAGGAATAAATTTTTCAGCACTCAACTCCGGTCGTTGCCAATAACCCCGAGCGATCCCCGCCCCCGCGATACAAATTTCGCCCACCACCTGAGTGGGTTGCACCTGCAGAGCCTCATTGAGGATGTAAATTCGCTCCTGCCATAAAGGTGCTCCAATGGTCAATTTTTCACTTCCTCTTAAAGTCAAAGCAGAACTCCATACCGTGGCTTCTGTAGGACCATAAACATTACTAACCACTAGTTTTTTATCCGCTCTTAGTTTTTCATACCAAAGTTGCGGAAAGGCCTCCCCACCTACAATTAGTTGTTTTAAATCGGGCAACTCAGCAACGAAAAGAAAATCCGCAATTTGCTGTAACCGTGAGGGAGTCAACTGTAATACTTCTACCCTTTCTGTGCGCATTTTTTGGAGGAAGGTCTCTGGATCAGCGTCTGCTTCGTCAAAAAGAACGATTTGCTTACCAGTACAAAGCGAAGCAAAAATTTCTAGCACCGAAATATCAAAAGTGATATTGGTTGTAGCCGCCACAGTGGAAGCAGAAGCATAACCAAGCTGATGATCGAGGCGATGGCAAAATGCCAATACATTGCGGTGCTCCAGCATTACCCCTTTGGGTTTTCCGGTAGAGCCGGAAGTATAAATGAGGTAAATCAAATCCTCGCCATCGATACGTACGGTGGGCGTTTTGGTAGTATAGGAATCTGGCGCTTGAAAAAACGAAGTCAACATTGTTTCTTCTAAGATCACCTTACATTGTGCATCGCGTTCAATGTACTTCCGCCGCTCAAGGGGATAATCCAAATCGAGCGGAACGTAAGCGGCTCCGGCTTTAAGTATAGCCAAGAGTGCAAGTAATAATTTCTCATCTCGGGCCAACATAATTCCGACTCGATCTCCCTTGTTTATTTGGTACTCCTCGATCAGAAAATGAGCCAATTGATTACTGCGCTCCTCTAATTCCTGATAGGTCCAAGTCCGACCACCATAGCTTAGGGCCAAGCGATTCGGATGTGCTTTACACCTCTGAGCAAAAATCTCAAGGATGGTTTTTTCTTTAGCTGGTGATGGAGGCTTATTATCATGAAAAAGCAGTTGTCGTTCTTGCGCAGGCTTAAGGAGTTTTAATTCCTGAACGGCACTTGAGGGTCGTGCAAGCACTTCATCGACAAGTTGTAGGAAATACCCTACCAATTGTTGTATGCTATCGGGTTTAAATAAATCGGTGGAATAGATAAAATTGAGCAATAATTCCCCTCCTTGTTCGGAGGCATTAAGGGTAAGGTCAAACTTTGAGATTGGATTGGCAAAGGCTTCGTTACGCTCAACCGTTTCGTTGCTTTCTTCCGCATAATTTTCATACATAAACAACACATCGAAAAGCGGATTACGGCTAGTATCGCGATTGAGTTGTAATTGGTCGACTAAACTCTCATATTGAAAATCTTGATGCTCAAAACAGGCCAACACTTTTTGGCGAACGGCGACCAATACTTCCTGAAAGGAAGTTGTACCCGGCTGTTGTAAACGAATCGGCAAGGTATTCATCAACAAACCGATCATTCCTTCCAAATCCGCATGATTTCTGCCAGCCACGGGCGTACCAATCACAATATCCGTTTGATTACTCAGTCGCTGGAGCAAAACATAATACAGACTCAGGATCAACATGTACATCGTGCTTCCCGATTCCCGTGCCATTTCTCTTAAACCTGTAGTTCGCTCTGCATCGATCTTAAAGCCATCGACCGCTCCCTGATAGGTTTTGTTCGTCGGACGGTCAAAATCAGTAGGTAGCTCTAGCTTATCTGGTGTCTCGGAAAATTCGGAAAGCCAAAATTGCTTTTGTTGTTCCATCCGCTCTTGTTGGGTGGGGCTACGTTGCCAAGCAACAAAGTCTTTGTATTGTAAAGGCACTGGCCTTAGTGGCATTCCTTGATAAAGCGCGCCAAATTCCTGGAACAATAACTCAAAAGAAACACCATCAGTAATGATGTGATGTAAGTCCAACAAAAGAAAATGCCCGCCTTCCTCCGTATTGACTAAAGCGGCTCGGAGTAGTGGCCCGTTTTCCAAATCAAACGGCTGAATAAAGTCTTGAAAAAATGCCGCTAATTTTCTTTCTGGCAATTGGTAAATTGGTAAATGAAAATCAATTACCGGAGCGATCAATTGTACTGGGCGATCATCTTGAAGTTGAAAGGTGCTGCGTAAAATATCGTGACGCATCAGTAGTTTTTGAAAAGCATCTTGCAAGGCTTCTAGCCTGATGGGCCCATCTAGTTTTCTAATGTCAGGAACATTATAAGCCAGTGATTCATCATCGAGTAGGTGGAGAAAATACATGCGTTCCTGGGCAGCCGACAGTTCATAGTATTCACGAAAAGGGGCCTTGGGAATCGGGGCATAGTTGCTAGTCCCTTCCTCCAGTTCGCTGAGCATATCGACCAGTTCTGCTTTATGGCTTTTGATCTCCGTCAAAAGACTCTCCGTAAGTTGTTCCTCCGGGTCATAAATATCCAGATTACCATCTCGTAGTTCGAGTGAAATCTGTAATTCATTAAGGGCTGTCAATAATACTTCCATTGGTTAGACACTAAGTTTCACCTTAGACCGTTTAGGGGTCTTGGCAATTTTCATCAATAAAATTTTCTTACTGATCGCACGAATACTAGGGCTGGCAAAAACGCTTTGCAATTTTAGCTTGACTCCAAAAGCTTGATCGATTTTGGAGACCAAGGTTACCACTTTAAGGGAATGCCCACCTAGATCAAAAAAGCTGCGTTCGACACTAATTAGTTCCGGCTCCACTTGCAATAGCTCAGACCATAGGGCAAGCAATTTTTCCTCGGTAGGATTAGTAGGCGCCACGTAATTATTCCCTCGCTCGATTTGAGGCTGAGGTAAGGCACGTTTATCAATTTTACCATTCCCAGTGAGGGGGAGTTGATCTAGAAAAACGTAGAAAGAAGGCAGAGCGTAGGCTGGTAATTTTTCCGCTAAGAAAGCACTAAGTGTTTCCGAATCCAGTAGATGAGCAGCCGTATAATAAGCCACTAAAACTTTATCTGCCCCCTGCCCATAAGTACTCAGCACCACTTCTTGAATCGCTTGGTATTGTAGCAACTGCTGTTCAATTTCACCAAATTCAATGCGATTACCTCTAATCTTTACCTGTTCATCGCTACGCCCTAAAAACTCAATACTTCCATCGCGACGATAACGAGCCAAGTCGCCCGTACGATAAAGCTTTTCTCCTTCCACAAAAGGATGAGGGATAAATCGCTCGGCACTTAAATCCGGCTTGCCCCAGTACCCTTGCGCCAATCCCGTTCCCGCTAGATACAATTCGGCAATAGTACCTAAAGGCATCAGATTCTGTGCTTCATCAAGCAGATATACTTGGCGATTATTAATCGCCTGACCAATGGGCAGTGGTTCTTCTTGGCCACTCACTCGGTAATAAGTTGCACAAACCGTACTTTCCGTCGGCCCATAAGTATTGTATACCGCATAGTTCTCAAGCAAGCGATCCACATAATCGTACTTCAGCGTATCTCCTCCACTAATCAAAATTCTAAAAGCATAGGGGTAGCGTGTTGGATCTTCGTTGAGGTATTTAAGGGTAAAAGGATTGGTACTCAATACAGTGATGGCATGGCGGGCACAATTTTCCAGTATACCATCGATATCATGACGATCTTGCTGTAGGTAGAGCGTACCGCCTGCCAAGAGAATGGGAAAAATTTCCTCAATGGAGGTATCAAAAGCGATATTGGCCTGCTGTAATACTCGGTCCTTACTTTCCAGCTCAAAATAATCTCGGGCCGTCAAAGCATAGTCTACTAGAGCAGCATGGTTAATCATGACGCCTTTGGGTTGACCAGTAGAACCGGAAGTATAAATCAAGTAGGCAAGTTGATCTACTTGGATAGTGGGGAAAGCAAAATCTTTCTCCCTTGGCTCCCATTGAAAAAACTGGTTGAGTAAAGCTTGGTCTAGCAATAATTTCGCCTCGCTATCTTGGAGGATGTAATCGACTCGGTCGGTCGGGTAATCAATCGCAATAGGTACATAGGTCGCCCCTGCCTTTAAGCTCGCGAGGATAGCCAATATCATCCATTCATTACGCGCCAAATAAATACCGATGCGATCTTCGTTTTCGAGTCCTTGCGTTTGTAGCAAGAAACTCGCTAAACGGTCCGATTGTAAATCCAGGTCCGCATAAGTTAGCTGCTGATCGCCACAAACCAAGGCCAATTGTTCCGGTTTAGCGGTAGCTTGGGCTCGAAGCAAAGTAGGCAGTTCTAGCCCTGCGGGGCGTGGGTTTGAGGTAGCATTAAACTGTTGTAATAATAATTGCTTTTCCTCCGTGGGGAGCAAGTCGCTATGGCCGAGCAAACATTTTTCTTCTTCTAAATAATATTGGAGAATACGATCTACATAATGGTGGAGACGCTCCAAAGAAACATCGACTGAGAGTTTGCGATTCAGGTCGTAGCGAAAGCTCAGGCCTGCTTCGGTGGTACTGATATCGAGGTCTAAAAAAGTATTGGTCGACTCGTAGGAGGCGAGGCCGAGCGAATCATTGGTGGTATCAGCCTCGGCATCAATTTCCAGTTCGCGGTAGATGTGGAAATCCATAAAATTGAATAGCACATCGAAAAATGGATTCTCATCGGTACTACGCTCTCCGGCCAATCGAGCAATTTCCAATAAAGTCAGTCGACCATGTTCTTGCACCTCCATGAGCTGTGCGTCCAATTGCTGAAAATATTCTAGCCAATTTTTTTCTCGATCAACTTTTACCCTAATCGGCAAAGTATTTAAGAAGCAACCGAGTAATTTATCTCCATCGGCTACCATCGGGCGATTGTTGGACACAAGCCCAAGTACCAAGTCATTTTCTAGCGTTAGAAATTGGAGGGCATAGGTAAAGGCGCCAAACAAAACTGTTTTGGCTAGCAAACCATCTTTTTGACTCTTTTCTTGAATGGTCTGATAAAAGGACAAATTGTATTGATGATGATATTCTTGCCGGTCATTTTGATTGGTAAAGATGGAAAGTCGCTGGTAGTCTGCTAATTCTTTTTGCCAATATTCTTGATTGCTCTTTTTGCCTTTTTCGTACAATTCTTCAAGGATGGCACGACGGTAATTGGTTTGCAGGGCGGGGAGCTGGAAATTGCTTTCTGTCTGAAGTTTTTGGTAACAGGCAAATAGCTCGGTATTAAAAGAGGCTAGGCTCCAGCCATCGAGGATGGCGTGGTGAAATTGAAAAACAAAGACGCTTTGTTTGGCAGAGCGATGGAAAAGCGAGGCGCGCCAAAGCGGGGCTTGCTTAAAATTAAAAGGTTTTTGTCGCTCTGATTCCAAGTAATTTTGTAAAGCCTGTTTTTGCGCTGGAGTAGTTTGCTTACTCCAATCCGCGACGGTTAATTCCACCGCCACCTTTTCCTGTAGCAGTTGTACTTCCCGGCCAAAGTTTTCCAGGTCAAAAGACGTTCGCAGGGTAGCATGCTTGGCCACTAATAAGGCCAAGGCTTTTTTCAACAAAACGGCATCCACCCTCGGAATTTCAAAAATAAATTGATCGTGATAAACCGCCGCCTCGGGGTTGACCATTGAGAGTAATACCATACCCTTTTGAATATCCCCCATGGGATAAGCAGCAAGGATACCACGCCCCGGATCAATTTGATCCAACACCCGGGCCTCTAAAGCATGGAGCTCCTGGTCTAAGCTCTGCCAAGCCTCGGTGTTTTCCATCGCAGTCCCGGTATCTTTTTCGACCAAGGCAGCCAATTGAGCCACGCTGTTTTGCTGGTACAATTGCCCTACCTTTAAATCCTTATCGTACTGCCGATTGATCCGACTAATGACTCGAATCGCAATAATGGAATCGCCACCAATCTGGAAAAAATTATCGTTAACACTTACCTGCTCCAAGCCCAGCACCTCGCACCAAATTTGGGCGATGCTTTGCTCGGTTTCGTTGCGGGGAGCCATAAAGACTCTGGCCTCATTTTGCCATTGCTGTGGTATGGGCAGGGCCTTTCGGTCCAACTTCCCATTGGCGTTCAAAGGAAAAACCTCTAAGTCGATCAGTATGCTTGGCACCATGTAAACGGGCAGTTTTAGCCGCAACTGCTCAAACATCAAGTCTTGATCATAGCCCTCTTTGGCCTGTACATAAGCCACCAATCGTTTACTCCCCAAATCATCCTCCTGTACCAAAACTACACTTTGTGTGACCCATTCATTTTCGTCTAATACACTTTCGATTTCTCCCAACTCAATCCGATTCCCACGAATCTTAACCTGATGATCCAAACGTCCTAGAAAATCCAATGCTCCATCGGCTCGCCACTGCACCAAGTCTCCCGTTCGATAAGCCATTCCCTTTCCAAAAGGATTGGGGATAAACTTTGCTTGATTGAGCTCGGGACGATTAAGATAGCCTTTGGCCACTTGCACACCAGCAATTAACAATTCCCCCGGCACTCCAAAGGGCTGCAACTGCAAAGCAGGATTGACGACATAAAGCTGCGTATTCGCCACTGGCTTACCAATCGAAATACCCAGCGTCAAATCAGCATCGGTCAAATCAACAGCAGTAACATCAATGGCCGCTTCGGTGGGGCCATATAAATTATGGATTCGACAATGAGGTAGTTTTTTCCGAAAAAGCTCCACCATTTGTCGAGGCAGGGCTTCCCCACTACAAACTACCTGTTGTAAGGAAGGGCAGGCTCCGGCAGGTATTTCGGCTAAAAAAGCACCTAGCATCGAAGGAACAAAATGAATGACATTCACCTTCTCTTGCTCTATGATGCCTTGCAAATAATGAGGATCTTTATGTCCTTCGGGTTTGGCAAAAACCAGCGGACTACCTGTAATTAGTGGCAGGAGTAATTCCCATACAGAGACATCAAAAGTATAGGGTGTTTTTTGAATAAATTTATGATCGTGGTTTAAATTTAAATCATCGCGCATCCAAAGCAAGCGATTATACAATCCGCTATGATCGTTTAACACTCCTTTGGGTTTTCCGGTAGAACCAGAAGTATAAATGGCATAAGCTAATTGCTTAGGGCTTACCCTTGGCAATGTTATTTTCGAAGAAAAATCCTTTGTTGATTCTTGAAAAACCTTTAGAGCATCTGCGGTGAGGCAAACCTTATAAGCGCTATCTTGGCGGATATAGGCTACGCGTTCTGATGGGTAATCCATGGCCATTGGGACATAGGCCGCGGCAGCTTTTAGAATTGCCAATATAGAAATAAGCATCCATTCGCTCCGTTCTAGTTGAATCCCAACGAGGTCGCCCACTTGGACATCATGCTCTTGAATGAGATAGGCCGCTAGTCGGTCGCTTTGCTTATCAAGGTCTGCAAAATTCAGTTGATGATCGCCATAGCAGACCGCTAATCTCTGCGGATTTTCGGCTAATTGTTGTCGGTATAAATCGAGGATTGTTAAACCGCTGGGGTAGTCGACTTGAGTATTATTAAGCCTTTGCAATTGCTCTGTCTCGATATTGCTTAACAGCGAATAGGTGGAAATGGCCTGGGGCTTGGATTGTAAATAGTAGTTAAGAATTTGTTCCACGTAATGATGGACTTGCTCCAAGCCCATTCCCGAACGTAGCGTACGATCCAATTTATACAGGAAAGTAATTTGTGCTCCGGTGAGCGAGACATTGAGATCAAGAGCCGTATTGGTTGCTTCAAAAGAGTCGATATTCAAAGCGGCTTGTTCCCCAGTAGTCGAAAGCCCCTCCCCCATTTGTTGGTAAACGTGGAAGTCAACATAGTTGAACATCACATCGAAAAAGGGGTTTTCTGTTCCTTTATTTTCCCCCGTAGCTTTGGCAATTTCTAGCAAGGTGAGACGGCCTCGCTTTTTCATTTCCCGCAACTCCTCCTGTAACCCTTGGAAATAGGCCGTCCAATTGGCTTGGCGATACTTTGACAGATTGGTTCTAAAGGGCAGGGTGTTCAAAAAACAGCCTAGCAATTTATCTCCATCTTCCAATGCTGGTCGGTTGTGCGTAACCAAACCTATCAGTAAATCTTCCTGATAACCTAGCATCTTGATGGCGTAGATAAAGCTGCCTAGAAATAAACTTTGCAAAGGGATACCATCGCCTTGGGCGGCCTTTTGGAGACGCTCCAAAAATTGACGATCATAGGTCTTAGTAAAGGTCTTTTGCTGGCCAACTGAAGTAAATATATCGACGCGTTTATAGTCGTCTAATTTCTTTTTCCAATAGTCAAGATGATCTTGATTTTTCTTTTCTGCCAACTCTTCGATAATGGCATCGCGAAAAGTAATTTTCAAGGGCGCGGGCTGATAAGCAGGATTTTCTGCTAGCTGGGAATAGGTATAAAACAATTCCGTATTTAGAGAAGCAATACTCCAACCATCGAGAATAGCATGATGAAACTGAAAGACGAAAACGCATTGCTTGCTACTGACCCAAAAGATAGCTGCGCGCCATAGTGGAGTTTTACGCACATCGAAAGGTTTTTTTCGTTCGTCTTGAATAAAATCGCGAATCCAGTGCTCTTGCTCTTTGCTCGACAAATGTTCGAGCGAGGTGGAATTGATCGTCACCTCACTTTCTTTTTCTACCATTT
>SPJL01035661.1_pt1 | contig 12579 bp, 9 predicted proteins | sample 3741751 | NCBI WGS metagenome assembly SPJL01 (sample SAMN10925998, study PRJNA522277) | cold seep metagenome | isolation source: Elba SIP-enriched marine methane seep metagenome, extraction at timepoint T3 | place: Italy: coast of Elba, Mediterranean Sea | reverse complement strand
TGTTTCAAGCCGCAGGCTTCAGCTCTATGCCATTCGCAATGGCTTTTTCCAACCACAATGGGATGAAATTGAACATAGTATGGTACCAATTGTTACCCGTTCTATGGAAACCCTTGTGATGTACCAAACACTTGGAGATCTCTACCGCCTTTTTGCGATGTCAAAAGATCGAGAAATTGATTTCTATCTTGGTTATGTGCCTGATGATCACCAGCCGATTTCTCGCGCCCTTTTTCATGAACTCGAAATGCGCCGCCTTTTTAAACGAGGCTTTGATGAAGCTTATGCAGGCTATCCTTGGCGCACCTCTCCTCCCGATTGGGAACTCTCTTCTCGAAGCGAGAACCAGCTTTATTTACGATGAAAGTCAAAGCTGTTTTTAGCGAATATGCTGGGTTAGTCGGTCAAAAATTTCGCCTGTTTGTGGGGCGATAGCATCGACCTCTCGTCGCTTTTCATGAACTCTTACATGAAGGTAGTGTTGCCTTGCCTCTGCATGTGCGAGGTAGTGGCGTTTCTTTTTTACCCCTCGAGGTGAAGCTCCCCAACAGCCATCACCGAGATAGATAATTCCTTCATTATGAACTCTGCCTTTTTTCCACGGATGAGTACGCTTATAGGCGTGATCATGATGTTCGAAAACAAGAGAAACCGCTCCTTTTTCGAACTTTGGAGCCCATTCGCGCTGGATTTTTTTTGCAAATTTCTTTCCTGGAGAGCGATGGGAAGGTAGAGAAGCTACATGATAGAAGACAAACTTATGAGGAACCTCTTGACGTGCCTCGAGCTCATTTTCGATCCATTTTTTCTGACTTTTAATAGTATGGCAGTGATTGCTATCAAGGATAAGCAGACTCATTTGATTGCCAAAGTCGAGGGTATAGATAGGGTCTCCAAAAAGGGTGTAATAGGTAATGGCATTTTCTGGTTTGCTCCCATAGCGTCCATTGACGTCATGATTACCAATAACAGGAGCAACAGGAATCAAATCTCCTGTTGGAGTACGTAGCTCTTCTTTGAGGTGGTTAAGAAAGGCGAGCCAGCGAGTCATGTTTTCTTTGCCCCAGGTCATATTTGAACAAGCGTAGGCAAGGTCGCCGCCAAGAACAACAAACATGGGAGCTTTTTCTCCGATGTGCCTTGTGGTAACAGAGCACATCTCCCAGTTATCGTGGAAGATATCGCCACCGACGGCGAAGTTTAGATTGTCAAGGGAGGGAGTAGAAAAATAGAAAAGGTCTTCTTCATCGAAGCGAAAAGCGTAGCGCGCTCCGGGATCTAAGTTCTCGAGAATCACTCGATAGTGAGTGAGTTCTGTTTTTGGTAGCGGTTGCGTTGTGCCACTTGCTGATTGCCAGCTTTGCTCTCCCTCTTTTTGATACTCAAGCTTTGCTTCTCCTTCATTAGGAAGAAGCCATTGAATGGAGAGGCTCGTAAGAGCCTCTTCCTCGAGAGTGAGATAGAGCTGGTTTGGGTCGAGTCCCCATAGCGGATTCCAAAACCACAACAGGAGCCATCCCAACCAGCACTTACGCATTGCTATCCCTCATCAATCAATGAGCTTGCTAGTTGCTCCAGAACGTTGCTCGATTGCTCGACGTAGTTGTCGAATTCACCTGGTCCCATTTCTCTTTGAGAGAGCAATGAAAGCTGGTAGAGCTGTCCTGTAAGAGCTGTTGCAAGCTCGGGGTTCTTCTTATTGAGCTTTGGAAGACTTTCGATAAGCTTATGATTCGTATTCACCACAAAAGTGCGTTTTGCAAAGGCTTTGGTATCCATTTTTGGATCCATTGCAAGCATTGTGTCACGCATCCTTCTTCCTTGCTCATCGATCATGATAAACCCAGGAAGGGAGTTCGACGCAAGACTTTTTGCTTCTACCTCTACTTCTTGCTCGCTTAGCATGCTGCGAACAAGAGTTGCAATTCCTTCTGCTTGGCTTTTTCCATCTGTATCAAGAACATTTTTCTCACGCTCTTTATCGAGAATACTCTCGTCAATTCCACCATCAATTCGTTGAAACTTAGCCCCTTCAACTTTTTGCTCTAGGAAGTTGATGAGGTAATTATCGATTTGTGGGTGCATACAAAGAACTTCTACATTACGCTCTTCGTACATCTTAAGAAAATGGCTTGTATTTCGCTCTTCAAAGGTGTAGTAGATCTTCTTTTCTGCGTTGCGTTCGGTATACTGCTCAACAGTGGTCCACTCATCTTTACTGTTTTTCCAAATAAGAGCCTCTTTTACACGCTCGTAGAACTTTGGATCTTGTAGCGCACCAAGTTTTACAGTTACTTGAATGTCACCCCAGCTGTTTTGGTACTTTTCTGCATCGCTCTTATTAATTGAGACAAGCTTGTCTGCAACTTTCTTGGAGATATGCATAGAAAGTTGACGTACTGTGCGATCCATTTGTAGAGCGCTTCGAGATACATTGAGTGGGATATCAGGACTATCAATCACACCGCGTAGGTTTAAAAGAAACTCAGGTAGGACCTCTTTGCATCCATCGGCAACAAAGACGCGGTTGCAGTAGAGGCCAATTTCCTCTTTTCCCTGCTCCATTTGCGTCTTGTTTTTAGGAAAGTAGAGGATTCCCTGTAGATTAAAGGGGTAGTCAACATTGAGATGAATCCAAAAAAGAGGCTCTTCTCCCATTGGGTAGAGAGTTTTGTAGAAGTCGAGGTACTCTTCTTCGCTGCACTGTGAAGGAGGCTTTACCCAGAGAGGTTCTTTATCGTTGATTAGGGTGTCGTTAAGGTAAACAGGGTAGGGAAGAAAGCGACAGTAGCGTTGGAGAATTTGGCGGATGTAAAGCTCATCTAAAAACTCTTCTTGCTCTTTTTCGCTCACATGAAGCGTAATTTCCGTTCCGCGACTCTCGCGCGTTCCCTCGCCAATTTCATATTCCGTGGAGCCGTCACATGACCACCAAACAGGTATAGCATCGGCACGATAGGAGCGTGTTTGGATTTCAACGCGATCAGATACCATATAAGCAGAGTAAAACCCGAGCCCGAAGTGACCGATCATTTGATCTCCCTCGTTTTCAGATTTGTAGTTCTCTAGGAATTCTTCTGCACTCGAAAAAGCAACTTGTGCAATGTAGCGCTCTACCTCTTCTTCGCTCATTCCGATACCAGAGTCGCTAAAGGTCAATGTCTTTGCTTCTTTATCGACCTTGATATCAATACGAAACTCTTGCTCACCTTGTTCTGCTTCCCCTTGATCCTGAAGGATTTTTGTCTTGTGAATCGCATCAATTGCATTGGAGACAAGCTCACGAACAAAGATGTCTTTATCCGAGTAGAGCCATCTTTTAATGATGGGAAGAAGGTTTTCGCTGTGGACTTTTAGTTTCGCTTTTTTGCTCATTCAAACACTCTTAAGTTGTTGATATAAAGAGTTTTATTTTGAATTAGTAAGGGTTAAATGTCAAGAACTTGGCCAGCTGTTGCTCCTGCTTATTCTCTCTTCTCTCTCTTTTTTGCCCATAGGCTAGAAAAAAACTATTGCGGAGAGGGGGTGGTAGCCGATATAAGAGAGAGTGACTTGTTCTCGATTAGGGGAGTGAACTATGGCGTCAAACCTGTTTTTATCGACGATTCTTCTTGCTCAAGGAGCTGCGGGAATCGATCTTAAGCTAAGCATCTTTGCGATTGGCGCATTTGTCGTCATCGGACTCGGTTTAGCCTCAATGATTCTTTTTACCAAGGCGAAACTGGTAGCCTCTGGTGATGTGACCATCAAGGTGAACGATGATGATGAGATGACAAAAACGGTTGCTGCCGGTGGCACGCTTCTATCTGCCCTTACAAGTAACGGAATTCCAGTTCCTTCCCCCTGTGGTGGTAAAGCTACATGTAAACAGTGCAAAGTCCAAGTGACAGAAGGTGGCGGTGAAGCTCTTGAGACAGAGAAGTCAACATTCTCAAAGAAGCAGTTAAAAGAGGGGTGGCGTCTCTCTTGTCAGTGCAAAGTAAAAGAGGATATGGCCGTTAACGTCTCCGAAGAGCTCCTTGGTATTGAAGAGTGGGAGGCAAAAGTTGTTTCTAATGAAAATGTTGCGACCTTCATTAAAGAGCTTGTTGTCGAAGTGGATAAGCCTGTTCCTTATCGTTCAGGTGGATATCTTCAGGTCCACGTTCCTCCTTTCAAGACCAACACAGAAGAGTGGAAGGGAACCATGGAGGAGAAGTATTACGCCGACTGGGAAACCTTCAAGATGTTTGGCACAGAGGTTGATTTCAGCAGCATTAATGGTGAGGTGATCCGAGCTTATTCTATGGCCTCTTATCCGGCAGAAGGGAACAAGGTGATGTTCAACATCCGGATCGCAACCCCTCCATTTGTAAAAGGACAGCTTGCAGAGAACATTCCTTGGGGGCTTTGCTCTTCTTACACTTTTGGACTCAAGCCCGGTGATAAGATCAAACTCTCAGGCCCATATGGTGAGTCATTCATGATCGATGACGACCGAGAAATAGTCTTCCTTATCGGGGGCGCGGGTTCCTCTTTCGGAAGAAGTCATATTATGCATCTCTTTAAGACAGAAAACACCAATAGAAAGATTTCTCTTTGGTATGGAGCGCGCTCTGGCAAAGAAAATATCTACGAGGATGAGTACAAGGAGTTGGCGGAGAAAAACGAAAACTTTAGTTACAATCTTGTTCTTTCAGAGCCTCTCCCTGAAGATTTAGAAGCTGGTTGGCCAAAAGAGGATCCGACAAAAACAAACTTCCTCTTCCGCGCTTTCGAAGAAGGGCACCTCAAAAAGCTTGAGGAGCCAGAAGAGATGCTTTACTATGTTTGCGGACCTCCGCTTCATAACTCAAGTGTCATGAAGTTGCTTGACGATTACGGTGTGCCTCGTGAGAGCATCGTACTCGATGATTTTGGCAGCTAACAATCGAATTCGTTATGAAGGACGAAAACGTCACGGAGAGACTCCGTGGCGTTTTTTTTATTTATAAGGGAAAAAATGAAAGTTTTTGTAGCGCAGCTTAACCCCATCATTGGTGATCTCGAAGGCAATAGTGAAAAAATCAAGGAGGCTATTGCTTTAGCGCGAACTGCCGCTGCTGACCTTGTTCTTTTTCCAGAGCTTGTGCTTACAGGCTATCCTCCAGAGGACTTTCTACTTCTTCCCCATTTTATTGCAGAGGTGGAAGAGAAGCTCAAAGAGATCGCCTTGACTGCAAAAGAAATTCACGCTGTTGTTGGCACTGTTCGCTCTGAAAATGAGCGCTTGTACAATAGTGCGGCGGTGATAAGCAATGGTCACCTTTTGGGTTATCAGGACAAAAGTTTACTGCCAACTTATGATGTATTTGACGAACATCGCTATTTTTACCCCGCCGAAGAGTTGAAACTTTGGGAGCTCTCTGGAGAGAGAGTAGCGATTACTATCTGCGAAGATATCTGGCAAAATGCAGGGGCTTTGAAGTTCTCAAAGTATGAGCGCGACCCTATCCAGGAGCTGACGGGGCAAAAAGTAGATCTTTTATTGAATCTCTCTTCTTCTCCTTATCATCATGGAAAAGGTCCTCTGCGAGCAGAGGTTTGCCAAAAAGCAGCAGAAGCTGTCTGTTGCCCACTTGTTATGGCAAATCAGGTAGGAGGCAATGACTCTTTGATTTTTGATGGCAGAAGCTGTTGGGTCACAGAAGACGGGGTGCAATCAGTTGCCAAAAGCTTCGAAGAAGATCATCTGCTTTGGGATACTTCTCAGCATGGGGGAGCTTCTCTTGTAGAAGATAAGATGGAAGAGCTCCATCAAGCTCTTGTTCTTGGTTTGCGTGATTATTTTAAGAAGCAAGGGTTCAAAAAGGCTTGTATTGGGCTTTCTGGCGGAGTGGATTCTGCTCTTGTTGCAGCTCTTGCGGCAGAGGCCCTTGGTGCGGAAAATGTTCTTACGATTGCAATGCCATCACGTTACTCGAGCGATCATAGCATGCGTGATGCAGAGCAGCTGGTTGCAAATCTTGGAGTTCGCATGAAGGTGATTTCTATTGAAGAGCCTTTTTCTAGCTATTTGAAGCTGTTAGAGCCACATTTTGAAGGAAAGCCAGTGGATACAACAGAGGAGAATTTGCAGGCGCGAATTCGTGGGATGATCCTAATGGCATTTTCTAATAAGCATGGCTACATTGTGCTCTCGACAGGAAACAAGAGTGAAATGGCGATGGGATATGCAACTCTTTATGGCGATATGGCAGGTGGACTTGGAGTGATCAATGACCTTCTTAAAATGCAGGTATATGACCTCTGCCGCTACCTCAATAGAGACCAAGAGATAATTCCAGAGAATATTATTGAAAAACCGCCTTCTGCAGAGTTGCGTCCAGATCAGCTCGATTCAGACTCTCTTCCCGAATATGCAATTGTCGATGCTGTTCTTCAGGGATACATTGTAGATCACTTTTCACCAAAGCAGATTGCTAAAGCAAACGGGCTTGATCTTTCTCTTGTAGAAGATCTAGTTCTTAAGATTCATCGAAATGAGTACAAAAGGCGCCAGGCGCCTCTTGGGCTTCGAGTTTCAGCTAAATCATTCTCTGTCGGACGGCGCTTCCCTATCGTACAACGCTGGGTTTGAGCTTCTTCTTTTTAGAGAAGCTCTTCCATTGGGATCTCTTCTAGAGATGGCTGCTCTTCGTGGCGTTTGCCTTGCTGCCCTTTTGCCCTCTGAGGTTTGCCACGGAGGTGGATGCTGATAGGGGCACCAGGGAATGGGAAACGCTCTCGTAACTTGTTGTATAAGTAACGTTTGTAGGCTTCTGTCATTAGGTCAGCGCGGTTAACAAAAAGAACAAAACGCGGCGGGCAGACTCCAGCTTGCGTTAGATAGTAAACACGAAGGCGCTTGCCGGTGATCATAGGAGGGTGCACAGAGTGCATTGCACTTGCAATTAAGCGATTGAGCTGTCCTGTTGTTACTCGCTCAGAGCGAGCTTCGTTTGCTTGTTCAATTAGGCCAGCGATATCATCGACGTTACGGCCTGTTTTTGCTGACATGAATAGAGCTGGGCAATGCTTTAGGAAGGAGACCTCGTCGCGAACTTGCTTAAGGCAATGTTCCATGCGGAATCCCTTGATAAGGTCCCACTTATTGAAAAGAAGAATACAGCTTTTTCCTTCTTTTTCGATCATGTTTGCAATGCGTTTTTCTTGGTGAGTCATTCCTTCTTGTGAATCGATCACCAAAAGACAGATATCGGCGCGTTCAATTGCACGCTCCGAGCGAATAGCAGCAAACTTATCTACAACTTCATGCTCTGCATGTTTACGGCGGATTCCTGCTGTATCAATAAGGGTGTACTCTTTTCCATTCATCTCAAAAGGAACATCGATGCTATCGCGGGTTGTTCCTGGGATAGGACTAACAATTGTACGCTCTTCATCAAGTAATGTGTTGAGAAGGGTTGATTTTCCGACATTTGCGCGGCCAACAATAGCAACTTTTGTTCGGTTATCCTCTTCTTCTCCACAAGCTCCTTTTACATTTTTCAGAGCGCCTTCGAGAAGTTCTGCGATTTGGAATTTTTGAGAGGCGCTAACCGCCACCATATTTGGAATGCCAAGTATGTGGAAGTCATGCAAAAGGACTTCTTGGTCACGATTGTCAACTTTGTTTACAGCGACAGTTAGTGGCTTATTTGTCGTTTGAAGAATGCGCGCCACTTCGCGATCGAGCTCTGTAACTCCGATTTGGGCATCAACGACCAAAACAAGAGTGTCCGCTTCTTCAATTGCAACTTCAGCTTGACGTTTTACCTGTTCATTAAAAGGAGCTTTTGAGCGAGGGTCGATTCCTCCTGTATCAATAAGCTCAATTTCTCTTCCAAAAACCTCTGTTTTTGTGTAGAGGCGATCACGAGTGATTCCTTCTGCCTCATCGACAATAGCAATGCGCTGTTTGCAAATTGCATTAAATAGCGCTGATTTACCAACATTAGGGCGTCCTACTAGTGCTAGTTTTGGAAGTTGAGTCATTTTTTTCTCCCTTGAAAAAACAAGTCAATTATAATGAATCACATAATAAAAATAAATCCCTAATTGAGACCTATTCAAGTTTATTATACAAATAAAGCATGACAAGACAGCAGGGGACGTCACTGGCGACCCATTATCAGCAAGAATTTAGCTCCTACAGCCGCTTTTTGCTCTGTAGAGACCTTTATGCCGGAGTAACCGTTAGCCTCCTTTTGATTCCGCAAGCGCTTGCTTATGCGCTTTTAGCCGGAGTGCCACTTGCATCTGGAATCATCACAGCAAGTGTAGGAGCTTTCATTGCAGCTGCATGCGGCTCTTCTCGTCATATGATCGCTGGGCCCACAAATGCTACTGCAATTTTGATTCAGGCGGGAATTGCGCAAATTTTGGCCGTTCATTATGGAGCCTACTCTGATGCTCAGCAGCTAAGTATTGTGGTTCAGCTTTTAGCAGAGCTAACCTTGCTTGTTGGGGTCATTCAAGTACTTGCGGGAGCGCTTCGTTTTGGTCGCCTCGCTTCTCGAATTAAACGAGAGGTGAGCACAGGTTATATCTTGGGTGCTGCAATGGCGCTTAGTGTCAACCAGCTTTACATTTTTTTGGGTGTAGAAAAACCAGAAAATGGAGGCATGCTTTTGAGTAAGGTGGCTCACCTGGTCATGGAGCTCCCTTCCCTTCATTTTCTTACAACTTTAGTTGGTCTTGCAAGTCTCTTTTTTTATCTTCTTTTTTTACGTGTTTTTCCTCGGTTACCTCACGCTTTGATGATGCTTGGCGGGGCGGTTTTAACGGCACTTTGGCTTGGATGGGAGCCAGAAAGTGGAGCGATGACAGCTGGCGCATTGTCTAATCGAGTACTTCTTGTCGGCGATATGGGTGGAGTAAAAGAACTTTGGCAAATGCTCTCGTTTCCTTTGCCAGCCTTTCATCATTTTTTGGAGCTTTTTCCTGCAGCTATTGCAATCGCCTGTTTGAGCTCTATTGAGGGGATTTCGGTTTCGCAGGCGATGGCGCGCTCTTCTGGGCAAGACCCCTCTCTTAATCGCGATGTAGGCTCTTTAGGAGTAGCAAATATCGCCTCTGCCTTTGTTGGAGGAATGCCCAACTCAGGAAGCCCCTCTCGAAGTGCCCTTAATCTTGCAATGGGGGCAGAAACTCGCCTAGCAGCGATGACCGCAGCCCTCTCTGTTTTAGTGATTGTAACTCTTTTTTCTGAGGCAATTGCTTATATTCCGCTAGCTTCTCTTTCAGCGCTTCTTCTTGTTACGGTTTTCCGTAGGTTGGTTTCTCCAAAAGAAATAAAGGAAGTTCTCTCTGGTGGTTGGGGGCCTAAGTTAACTCTTCTGACTACCGTGGTGGCAGCTCTTTTTTTTGACCTTGATAATGCTTTTTTTCTAGGTGTTTTGGTCTCCTCTCTGGCGGGAAAGCTTCAAAAAAGCTAAAAAGAGGGGAATCCGGAGAGTGCGATGCGTTGGTTTCTTATTCCCCTTGGGCTTGCTGTTTCTTTCTATGTTTTTCTACAGAACCCGTGGATGGAAGAAGAGAGACGTCCTTTACGTCTTGCGATCAATAATTGGCCAGGTTATGAGGCTCTTTTTCTTGCTCATCAGCTCGGCTATTACGAGGAAGAGGGTGTCTCGATTAAACTGTTGCAGTTTAGCTCTTTAGAAGATGCAAAGTATGCATATGAGCGTGGGCAGATTGACTTTTTTGCTTGTACAATCTCAGAGATGCTTCTTGCCCATGATACAAGTGGCCGCTCAGTGAAGGTGATGATGGTCCCAGACTTTTCCAACGGTGGAGATGTGATCTTTGGAAGGTGCCATATACGAACAGTTGCAGATCTTAAGGGTGAGAAAATAGGCGTAGAGCCTTCCACCCTTGGGCTTTTTCTGCTTGCTCGCGCTTTGGAATTAGAAGGACTTACCCTTGATGATGTTCAATTAGTAGCTCTTTCGCAGCTTGGAATGGTCGATCAGTTTAAAAAAGGAAAAATCAATGCAGTGGTGACCTATCCCCCTTACTCAATCGATCTTCAAAGGGGTGATGGGCTAAGTTATCGTGTTTTTGATTCGAGTCAAATTCCAGGAGAGGTCGTTGATATTTTAGCTGTTGACCCTCACGTAATTGAAACGCGAAAAGAAGAGTTAAAAGGAGTGCAGCGAGCGTGGGAGCGCGCTTTGACTTACATAAAAGAAGAGCCTGAAATTGCTTATCGTATTATGGCTGATCGCCAGGGAATTACAATAGAGGAATTTAAGGGAACGTTAGATGGTTTTGTAGTGCTTAATATGGAGGAGCAAAAAAGAATTACGCGCAGTAGCTCTTTGCTTCGTAGTATTCAACTTACTCAGAGAGTTCTTTATGAAAGCAAAGTGCTAAAAAAAACAGTGCCAGCAGACTCTTTTATTGCCTTAGAGCTACTTGGAGAGTGAAATGAACTGGAAATCAATAACCTTTAAAGTAGCTGCACCTCTTATCTTTTACGCTCTTGTGATTCATACAGCTACTTTGTATCGAGTGCAGTATTATTCTGATAAGCGAATTGAGCGCCAGTTGCAATATCGGGCGGAGCTCATTGCTCATGCAATTGAGCAGTTTTCTGGGATTACTGGTAAGTCAACAGAGGTGACACGCTTTGTACAGTCTCTTGCTGCAGAGGCTGATATCGAGTCGATTACGATTTTTTCAGCAGAAGATGAGAGAGTGCTTTTTGCTTCGAAACAAGAGTGGATTGGAAAGACAATCAAAGAGATTGATAGTTCAGCTCTTAACCGCATAGCGCAAGAGCCGAATCGTAGTAAGGCGTTTATTCATAGCGAAGATACTACTTATGATGCTTATTACCATATGGAAGAGACGGAGCTGCGAAACCCGGGAGAGATTGAGCATCAGAGAGCTCGCGTTGTTGTCGAAGTGGATGGACAAAATATCGCCCTTAGCCAGATGAAGAATCGTTGGGTGGTTTACTCCATTGTTACAGCAAGAGTTTTAGGTTTTTTGCTCCTTGCAACCTTTCTCTTTCGGCGTTACTTACTGAAGCCGATTTACTCTATTATAGATGCGATTGAGAGTCGCTCAAACGGAAACGAAAAGGCGTATGCAAAAGTTCTTTCTGGAGATGAGCTAGGAAAAGTAGCGGGAACGTTTAATGATTTGGTTGACCAGCATGGAAGGCAAAAAAGGGAGTTAGAGGAGAGCAATAGAGAGCTAGAAGAGTTTGCACACGTCGTGTCGCATGATTTGAAGGCACCGCTTCGTGGAATTCACAATTACTCCACATTTTTAGAGGAGGATGAAGGCCCAAAGCTTTCAAAAGAGGGAAAGAGGCAGATTGCAACAATTAAACGTCTGACAAAGACAATGGATGCTCTTCTCGATTCACTCCTTCATACATCACAGGTTGGAAGAGCAGCAATTAACAGAAAGCCCGTTGCGATTACGTCTGTTGCAGAAGAGGCGAGAGACCTTCTACAGCCGATAATGGAAGAGAGTAGGGCAACACTTCAAATTCGTGACCCTCTACCTGTTTTAGAGTGTGACGAAACACGTGTTCGAGAAGTACTTGTGAACATGATTAGTAACGCAATTAAATATAATGACAAAGAGTATCCTGAAGTGGTTATTGGCTGTGAGGGTGATACTATTTTTGTGCGTGATAATGGCATTGGGATCAAGAAGCAGCATCAAAGCAAGGTTTTTGATATGTTCAAAAGGCTTCATCGAAAGGATGCTTACGGTGGAGGAACGGGGTCAGGGCTTGCGATTGTAAAAAAAATCATCGATCGCCATGAGGGAGAGATCTGGTTGCAATCAGAACCAGAGAAAGGAACAACTTTCTATTTTACATTTGGAAAAAAAAGTGCCGTTGGCCGGACTCGAACCGGCACTTCGTAACCGAAAGTGGATTTTGAATCCACCGCGTCTACCATTCCGCCACAACGGCGCGGGATTAAGAGCAAAGTATAGCGATTTTGCTTATTCTTTTGTAGCGTCTTCTGAGAGAAAATCGTATTTGTATTCATCAGAGCTTCGCTCAATGGGAGCAAATCGACGGTTCTTTGCTCGGGTTTCACGATAGATTTGCTCTTCTTGGCTTTCACAGCTGCATAAGAAAAAAAGAGAGATGGCCCAAAAAAAAATCTTCATATCTGCTATATTGTACCTATTATAAATGGAGAATAGTCAAGGCAACTCTCCAACCATAACAGGTATAGCGACTATGAACTGGATACACAACTACCAACTTTTTCTTTTTGATTTTGACGGTCTTCTTGTGAACACAGAGGAAGTGCATTACCAGGCTTATGTAAAAATGTGCGCTGATCGAGGTTTTGAGCTAAAGTGGAGCTTTGCTCGGTACTGTTTGGCTGCACATTATGCCAGTACAGGTTTGCGCGACCAAATTTATGCTGAGTTTCCAAAGCTCGAAGAGCAAGAGCCTAATTGGGATGTTTTGTATGCAGAAAAAAAGAAAAACTTGATCGATGCTTTAACCAATGGTCCAGTTCCGCTAATGCCAGGAGTTCAAGAGCTACTTGAAGCTTTGCAAGCGTCGGGAATTAAGCGTACGGTGGTTACCCA
>SPJL01021279.1_pt1 | contig 12597 bp, 10 predicted proteins | sample 3741751 | NCBI WGS metagenome assembly SPJL01 (sample SAMN10925998, study PRJNA522277) | cold seep metagenome | isolation source: Elba SIP-enriched marine methane seep metagenome, extraction at timepoint T3 | place: Italy: coast of Elba, Mediterranean Sea | reverse complement strand
GCTTGGTCCCGCTGTTCCTGCGCCAGGGATTTGTCCGTCAAGGATGCAATAGCGCGTAGCGACAAGTCCGTAATAAATTGAACTGCGCGTTCTTCTTTCTGACCTGCGTGCGCTGGACTAGGGAGTGCTGCTCCAAAAACCGATATGGCGCAAAAAATTAGCGTGGATACAAAAAGGCGAATCTGAGCCTGGAAAGTAATCTTAGAAAAGACAACTGAAGTCATAAAGCGGAGCCCTATTTACTCAGAGAGGCTGACTTGCTCTCCATCCATGGAGTCTTCGCTTGCGTCAGCTTCGTCTTGCTCTTCATCCAACTCGTCGAAATCCATTTCGAAGTTCAGGCTTGGTGCTGCTGAAGCACTGGAATCTTCGCCATTCGAAATTAACGTGGCGCGCTGCTGGCGATACAAGCTGCGGACTGCTGCGTAGAAGTCCAACGAGGATTCTTCCAAATCCCGCACGTCTTGATAATTCCGCGAACGCGCGTCGATTGCTTCAGTCACGCTGCGGATTGGTCCGTTATATTCAACAAGGAACCGATCAGAGTTGTAACTTGCGTAGTAGAGCGGATCGAAGGCGCGGTCGACGCCGTAGATACCGATTCCATCCCGCACATTGGTTGGGCCCAGGAAGGGAAGCATCAAATACGGGCCGTCGGTTACGCCCCAGACGGCAAGCGTTTGACCAAAATCTTCTTCATGATGAGCAATACCGGCTTCGCCAGCGACATCAAACAACCCGCCAACACCCATGACGGTATTGAAGACCATGCGGCTCATCGTTTCTCCGGCGCGTTCGGTTTCCCCTTGCAGGAGATCATTGGCCAGAACGATGGGTGACTTCAGGTGCCGCAGGAAGCTTTGAATGCTGTCACGGACCAATTGCGGGAGGATGAATTCGTAGCCCTGAGCCACTGGGGTGAGGAAATACTTATCCACGGCGACATTGAAATCGAAGATCGCGCGGTTCATGGGCTCCAGCGGATCATTCGTTTCTTCAAAGACCTGGCGTTGTTCCGGATCCGTCGGCGGTGTCGCGCAAGCTGCAACAGCGGTCAAAAGCAGGCCGGCCAAGACAAGGCGCATAAGGGTCCGTGCGCTGCGATCAAACGCTGCGGCAACGACGTCCAACGAAACTTTCAACTCGGTCCCCATTTTCATCCTCAACGCCTGTACTTTCTTCCTGGCCCGATCTTTCAACACCCAACTGTTCAATAACAACGAATTTCAAATGCCAAATTCATATGGCGAAACTTAGTACGACCAGTGACGATTTCGAGCAATTCGCGCTTCAGGTCAATGACAACCATCACACCACAACAAATTCGGCACCGAATTCTACGTTTTCGCCACAAAACTATGCCCGCGCAGACCTAAACAATCGATTAACAGAATTTCGAAACGAGGTGCCTGCAGAGACATACATATTCCCATGATCCATCTATCACGCAGGGGAAGGCGGGACCAGAGGGTGCAATGCCAGAATTGCTAATCCTCATAAGACTGTTGCATATATGTCGACAGATTCAATGCCCCACGTTTCGCCATTCTTTCAAGCCAACGATAAGAGAAGTGCTATGGCCATGATTAAAAGCATCGATGACGTGCCAACCTGCTTGCTAACAGGGTTTGAATGCGACGTTAGCGGCGATTGGATTGACTATAATGGGCATATGAATGTCGCCTATTATGTTTTGGCGTTTGACTTGGCGACAGACCATTTGGGTCGGGCCTTGGGGATCGGCGAGACGTATATGAAGGAGCGGAATTGCTCCTACTTCGCGCTCGACCTTAATGTGACCTACCGACAGGAGGTCAAGGCTGGGTCGCGCCTCCGTTTTGCCACGCAACTGCTCGATGTTGGGCCCAAGAAGTTGTTGTTTTATCACTATATGTTCGCAGGGGAGGATGGGTATCTCGCTGCGAGTTGCGAGAATCTCTCCATTCATGTGGATATGACGGAGCGTCGTTCGGCACCTTTTCCGGAAGACAAAGCATTGGAGCTACGAGCTCTATGCGCCCGCCATGCAACGGCTGGGCGTCCCGACAACGCGGGTCGTATCCTGAAGATCTAGCAGAATCGGGATCGTTATATGGAAATGCCGATGAATTCGGCTTGAGCCATATGGGCATTTTGTTAGCATGCCTCCAATCATCCAATAACGCCGTCTCAAAGTAATAAGAATGCGTCTTGGGATGGTGTTAGCGATGTCTGGGGGGACATCAGTTTTATTTCGAGGAGCGATGTGGTGGAATATTCCGAGGATTTGGAACAGGCATCCGCCTATGCCGCCAAGGCAATTGAGCATATGTCGGCGCAAACGATCCCGGCAACGCCGACGAATTTTGCGATTTGGTACGCTTACGTCACTGAGAAATATCCGGATCTGAAAAAAGCGCTCGATGTTCTGATTTCAAACAAGCAGACCTTTACCTCGAGCAAGAATGCCGAGCTGTACGACAAGTATTTCACCCATTCAGAAGAGGGCTTGGCGCTTCAAGACACGTCGAAGAAGATTGAAGATCAAGTCGGGCGGGTGTTGGACATGATTGGTGATGCCTCTTCCGGCGTCGAAGGCTTCGGGGACAGCTTGAAGAGCAATCTGGGCGATCTTGCGAATTCCGGCAGTTTGGATGGCATAAAGTCGGTCGTGCAAAATCTGGTTCAGGAAACCCAAAAAATGCAGCAATCCAACGCGGAGCTGCAGCAAAGGTTGAAGGCTTCCTCAACGGAAATTTCGTCTCTGCGTCAAAATCTTGAAGATGTGCAGAAAGAAGCGATGACCGATGCGTTGACCGGGATCGCCAACCGCAAGATGTTTGATACCGCTCTTCGTAAGGCAGCTATGGAATCGATGGAAACAGGGGAGCCGCTGTGTCTAGCGCTTACCGATATCGATTTCTTTAAGAAGTTCAACGACACCTACGGACACCAAACGGGTGATCAGGTTCTCAAGCTTGTCGCGCGTATTCTTTCAGAGAATGTGAAGGGGCGTGACGTTGCGGCTCGCTACGGCGGGGAAGAATTCGGTTTGATCCTGCCGCAAACGGATTTGAAGGCCGCCAAGGTTGTTTGCGAGCAAATCCGAAATGCTGTCTCTACGAAGCGGATTCGAAACCGCCAGACAGGGGAAGAGATGGGCAATATCACATTGACGATCGGTATTGCGCTGTTCCGCCCGGGCGAACCCCTGGCCGACTTGATTCATCGTTCTGATGAAGGGCTCTATTTTGGTAAGGGCAATGGTCGTAATCAGACTGTCCTGGAAACCGAACTGGAAACAGTCGAGGCGCGCTAAGGTCGCTAATCAACCTGATCTGCATTGAAAGAAAGTACCTGCATCCCACATTGGGGGCAGGCTGGTAAACATTCTCGCTATCGCTAAGAATGCTTCTTAGTATCACTTCAATTATAGCTGTGAAGGAGTTCCCCATGACTGTCGCGACTGACTTTTATATCGACGGTGCCTGGACGGCGCCGGCTGCCGCCAATCCGTTTGATGTCATCAACCCAGCGACCGAAGAGCCCTATACCCAGATCTCTATGGGTGGGGGGGCAGATGTTGATCGAGCGGTTGCTGCCGCAAAGCGGGCTTTTGAAACTTGGGGATATACAACGCCTGAAGAGCGCGCAGAGTATCTGACCAAACTTATCGAGGTTTATGAAAGCCGCACTGATGAGATGGCGAAGGCGATCTCTCAGGAAATGGGCGCACCGATGACGCTGGCGACGACGGCCCAGGCGGCTGCGGGTGTTGGGCATTTGAAGTCCTTCCTGCGGGCGATGAAAGCTTTCCCGTGGGAGCATCCGCTCCATGAAAAGCAGCCCAATGAATATATCGTGCACGAACCGATTGGCGTTGCCGGACTGATTACGCCGTGGAACTGGCCGATGAACCAGGTGGCGCTAAAGGTTGGGGCCGCGATGGCCGCGGGCTGCACCATGGTGTTGAAACCGTCCGAAATCGCACCGATGTCTTCGATGCTGTTTGCCGAGTTCGTTGATGCTGCAGGAATTCCTGCGGGCGTCTTCAATCTGGTGAATGGCGACGGCCCCACGGTTGGTCAGGCGATGAGCGCGCATCCCGATATTGATACCATGTCGCTTACCGGTTCGGCGCGGGCCGGGATCGCGGTGACTAAGACCTCTGCGGATACGATCAAACGCGTGTCGCTTGAGCTTGGTGGGAAGGGCGCCAATATCGTTTTCGCTGACAGCACCATTGAGAAAAGTGTTAAGCGAGGCGCGATCCATTGCTTCAACAATACCGGTCAGTCCTGTAACGCACCAACCCGCATGTTGGTGGAGCAGAGCGTTTATGATGACGCCGTGGAAATCGCCCGTGCCGCCGCCGAAGCGACCCATGTCGGTGACCCAATGGAGGAAGGCCGGCACATCGGGCCGCTGGTCAGCCAGATGCAGTTCGACAAGGTGCAGGGCTTGATCCAGGCAGGAATGGATGAGGGGGCCCGTCTCGTCGCCGGTGGTACGGGGCGTCCGGAAGGTGTTAATCGTGGGTATTTCGTGCGTCCCACGGTCTTCGCCGATGTGACGAACGAAATGACAATCGCGCGGGAAGAAATCTTTGGTCCTGTCCTGTCTATGATCCCCTTTGAGGATGAGGAGCATGCCGTTGAGATCGCCAATGACACGAATTACGGCCTGACCGCCTATGTTCAGTCCGGCGACCAAGCTCGTGCGCAACGGATTGCGCGTCGTTTGCGCAGTGGAATGGTCCAAATGAATGGCGCCGGTCGTCCCGGCGGTAGTCCTTTCGGTGGATACAAACAATCCGGCAATGGCCGCGAAGGCGGTTATTGGGGCATCCTTGACTTCTTGGAGGTCAAAGCGATTTCCGGCTGGGACTCAGACGCCTAGGCCCCTGAAAAACAAAGGCTTTCGATGTGTATCGATGGTCTTGACCGAAACTTAAGAGGCACGCTCCGGACTGAACGGGTTCGGGGCGTGTCCTTTTTGTATCGGGACCGTCTCAGGGGATAACATCACGTTGCTTGGGGATGGTCGGTTCGGTCTAGCATAGCGACTAAAACCGTCACTTTCTTCGAGCATTGTCACTATGGTGGTCCGAATGTGCCATCTGGTCTTGATAGCGCGCGATCTTTTGCAGGTTGGTGGAAAGCGGTGCCCGACCCATCGACAGGGTTTTTATCTGTGTGAGGCAGGTTTCCCGCAGAAAGCAGGCACAGAAAAGCGGCGGATAAGGAGTGGCAACCAATTCATCACATCCATTGTTCATGTTTGTTAATCAAATATTAGGTTTTACGGGGCAAACTAGGGTGGTTTTTGAGAGGTAATAGACGATGGATTCTTGGGTGGCGGTCTTCTTGCCGCTTTTTCTGCGTTGGACCCATTGTGGTAAGGCGATCCTGATGGCGCCCATTGCTGCAGCAGTATTCCTTTGCTCGCCTAGCCTTGTTCGGGCCGAGACATTGGTTGTGGGGTTGTCGGAAAACGATTACCCGCCCTTTTATTATGTTGAAGAGGGACAGTATCGAGGGGCGGCCTATGACATTGCGACAGCTTTGGCCGATCAGCTTGGATATGAGTTAGAGTTCAAACGCTTTCCCTGGGCCCGCGTTCAGAAACTTCTCTCTGTGGGCAAGATCGACATGATGATCCTCTATATTCGCTCGCCGGAGCGGGAGGAAGCGGCGGCTTTTACCACCGTGCCGCATATTCGCGAACGCAGCGCTCTGTTTGAGGAAAAGGGGCGGGGAACCTCTTTTGACGGGAACGTTACGTCGCTCAAGGGGATGAAGTTAACCAATGTCCGCGGCTATTCTCATGGGGCGGCCTATGATGGGGCGCAGTTCCTTGATAAACATGAAGTCAGTGATGAAAAAACACTGATCCGGCTTGTCACCCATGGCCGCCGGGATCTGGGCGTCGGTAACCCGCCGGCAATCAAGTTTCATGCAAAGCGTCTCGGTCTCGCGGATAAGGTTCACTTTCTGGAGCCGATGCTTGACGAGGCACCAAACTATTTCGCTTTCTCTCGTAGTCGCACTGATGCCGAAGCTTTGGCGGGTAAATTTTCGACCGCAGTAGAGGCCTTCATAAAGACGCCGGACTACGCCGGTATCCTGAAACGCTATGGCTTTGATACCAAGAGCGATTTGGATAATGCTGCCGGTTCCTGACCACTATCCGCTCAACTGTCGGGTTCGCTGTCTAGCGCTGAAGTATAGTGATTGAGGCCCATCAGGATTGGTGCTGATTTCCCGCGTAACGGAACAGTTACCCGCTGAACCCGATAGACGTCCTGCGACACGGTCATAAGAGGTGGGCCTTTGTATAGTGAAACAGCGTCCTCCTCCGCGACCAAGCGGGCTTCTGCTTCAATGAACGATTTGGCATAAGTCGGAAAGACTTCGTCAATCCATTGGCCAGTTGGATCTTTCCCGATTTGATAGGTGATACCCGTGCCGACCAACCGGTAACGCATGCGGAAAGGGGACAGGTTAATATCGGCCATCCAGACCTCACGCATAAGGGGCATGATATCCAAAGGATCTATTGCCTCACGCGGCGGAATGCCTGCAGCCTCCTTGGCTTTGCTCTGCCAATAGGTCAAAAACTGAATGATCTTTGGGGCCCAGCCCGTCTTGTCGGAAGCTTCACCAGAAAATGTGTATTCTATGTCCGGCGGCAGGCAACCTTCACTCGATCCGCTGTACTCATCACTATCCATCTAATGACCCTTTTAGACCGTTAGTCTGCGCTCCCGTTTCTGCGTGTGACCACGAGCGCTCATCGGATAGGAGCCTCTCAATCACCAGCTAGACTGCTCAAGCAGCAATACTATGGCACCTCATTACCACATTCGAGTTTTTTCTTCCAGTGACATTAAAAAAACACCACTTCGGCGTTTCCTCTGCCCGTCACAACGTGTGCTGAAAACATAAGTCGCGACTGTCGCTAGGGAAGGGCGTCCAGTAAATTTTTAGCCTTTCTCAGCGGCAGGGTTTCAGGCTTCCAACCGCGCAATAATATGGTCGGCAATCCGTTGTGCTTCTTCTTTTACCATCAGCACGGTGCCTGCCTTGAGGGATTCGAGAGTATCCAGGCCGGCGAAGTAAATGCCGGGGGTGGATAGGCTTTTTTCTTGAGCCGGATTACCGGACTGGTCGAGGGCTTCCGGCACTCGCAGCCAGCTGAAATCTCCTGTGAAGCCGGTGCTCCATAGGATCGTGGTGATGTTGTGATCTGCGAGGTCGAGGGTGCGGATCGGTGGATCGGGGAGGATAGGCACCACAGTTTCTGCCGGTTCCGGTATGGCGTCTGGCGCGTTCAGGTTGGTACGGGTGATATAGGCATCGATCTCCGCCTTAAGCGCCGCTGACATGCCATCGCCATAGGCAAGGCTGTCCTGCAGGCTGTCGGCGATGGCCAATCGCCCCGCCGTATCGAGACCGTCCAGCCGACCCAGAAGGGTTACGCCCAGGGCGCTGAGGGATTGCAGGCTGATGGTGTGTGTGGCGCCGATTAGGCCACGGCCGGAACTGCTGGTCCGTGGCTTGGACAACATGCCCGTATCCTCCAGCCAAAGATAGATATCGCGGCCCCGATAGGTCCGGGGAACGCGGCCGTTGCGACCGGTCGACTGATAGACCTGTCGCCCGCCAAGTGCCAGATCCTCTGCGATCTGCCCGCCGGAATTCCCACAACCGACCACCAGAATAGCACCTGCCGGCAAGCTCGCCGGATCGCGATAGTCGGAAACATCAATCTGATTGATCGTCTCCGGCAGGTTTTTGGAGAATGCGGGACGACGCGGGACATTCAGATTTCCGGTCGCCGCGACAACTGCTTTCGCATGGTAAAGGCCAGAAGAAGTCTCTACCGCAAACCCGTCGTCGGGGAACCGACCATCCGCGCGCTTATCATCCGCACGCCGAACGCATTCAACCTCGACGCCGGTCTCTACCGGAAGCGCATGGCGCTGCGCATAGCCGGTGACCATCGACACGAAGTCATCTCGCGTCATAAAGCCTTCGGGTTGGGAGCCCTCATAGCGCTCGCCCGGCAAGACGGTCGCGACATTGACTGTGTTCATATGGAAGGAATTCCAGCGCTGCGTCAGCCAGGTATGGCAGATCTGATCACGCTCCAGCACCACATGGCTGATCCCGGCCTGTTTCAGCAGATAGCTGACACCCAGCCCCGCCCAGCCGGCGCCGACGATGATAACATCATGCTCTATTGGTATCTGATCCATCCGATGTCTCTATGCCCAGAAGCTGCCATGCTGATCCAGAATGGCAGCGAAGGTATCGGCGAAGGCGTTCAGATCTTCCTCAGTCATTTCCAGATTGAGAGAGATATAACCGCGTTGGGCGATGAAATGTCCCTGAAGCATGAGCTCCAGATGCAGGAGCTTTCCGCGTGCGGGTAAGGGGTCCTTGGCATCGGTCAGGTCACGGATCGGGCCAGCGATACCATGGAAGCACATGATGGAACCAGTGCCGGTGACTTGTATCGCCCGGCCTTTCGCAGCGGCAATGTCGTTCAGTCGCGCCCGGAAAGCTTCCCCCCGATCATAGAGTGCATCGGCGGCCTCTGCGGTGAAGACCTGGCTCAGCGCCGCGCTGCCGGCGGCCATTGTCATGACATTGTTGTTGAATGTCCCGGCATGGGCGAGGAACTGAGGGGCTGTCGGATCGAACAGCGCCATGATTTCCTGCCGCCCTCCGAAAGCGCCGAAGCTGCACCCACCGCCCAGATACTTACCGAGCGTCGTGAGATCCGGAAGGATGCCGATCTTTTGTTGTAATCCGCCCGATGAACTGCGCGACGTCATGACTTCATCAAAGATAAGCACGATCCCATGCTTGTCCGCCGCATCGCGCAGGCTCTGCAGGAACTCGGGCGTTGCGGGGATACAGCCGGCGGAACCCTGCATCGGCTCCACCAGGATCGCGGCGAGCTCTTCCGCATGGGCCTCAATGAGCGCCGTCGTGCCCTCGGCATCATTGAAGCCTGCGAAGACATAATCGAAAGGCGCGTTAACAGGAGAGTTTCGATTGCCGAAATAGAGAACGCCACCATGATAGCCACCGTCGAAAACGAGAACCTTCTCCCGCTTGGTGAAAGCCCGCGCGGCGCCCAGGGCCATCATATTGGCCTCGGTCCCGGAATTGGTGAAGCGCACCAGATCGATAGAGTGGAAACGGGCACAGATCAGCTCGGATAGTTGAGCCTCCCACCTGTTGGGGGCGCCAAGCGCAATCCCGCCTTCGACGGCTTCTTTGATCGCCGCTTGGATGATCGGGTTTGAATGACCATAGAGCCCGGCTGAATACTCACCCAGGAAGTCTCTATAGTCATGGCCATCCAGATCATGAAGCCGGGCGCCGTCTCCCTTTACGATGGCGACAGGGAAGGGGTCGACATGCAGGACTGTCCGCGTATTCCCGCCCGGCATACTCTCCCGCGCGCCTTCCCAACGCGCCAGGCTCTTCGGATTGGCCGCGATGTAGCGATCTTGCACATCCTGCACAGCTGATTGCAGTGCGTTATGGGATTTATCGGGAACCGCTGGTGCCATTTGTTAACTCCCCAGTCCAGCAAAACCAAGCTTAGATAGCATCTACCGATGCAACCTCATCTGCAATCTGTGTTGGTGAGATTCTCAACCAATTCGACGGGCTGTCAGAGAGTAAAGCAAATCGTGGCCCGATTGGAGGTAGCCGAGTGGAGGAAACCATTCGGATATTACAGTTTCGCCCGGCAAGCCTCGAAAGGGCTAAACTTCAAAAAATCAAACATCTGATTTACTTCAGTTTTCAAAGAATTCGGGAAGTACTCTTCTGAAAAGCTGTCGTAGTGTGATGAAATCCAGGATTTCGCGACAATTGTAGCGTCTTGGAGCGTGGCTTTGACGCCGAAAGAAGAAAGGATCCCGTCCACGCCAGCTGCAATCTTGTTGCTAAGGACATTCACGATTAATTCTGAATAACATCAGTAGTAATAAAGAAATACAGAAACGAGTATCATTGGAACAATCAAATCCCGTATAACGAACATCAGTGCTGATGCGCCAAAATGGGCAAAAAAACCAACGGTTTCCTCATTATCACCTTTGTAACGCAATCCATCTTTGTAGATACATCCCAAATATCCTAGCGATACGATAACAATGTAAATTGATGCGGTCCCCCAGAGTATGGGACCATCAATTTCAACAGGCATAAATGTAAGTGGATGCGAAACGTTATCGATAATAATTCCTGCAACGAACAGTATGAATAGAGGGATAACAAGCGCAGCCCGCATGCGAATAGTTGTGATCCTTTTTTGATAAGAAACAACACCAAGCAGAAAAGTCGGTACGGCAGAGATCACGCAAGCTGCAATAATAAAAACAAGTACAATCGGGGAAAAAACGCAATCGTGCTAATCAGTAAAGTGAGCCCTCCGGCAAACAGAAGCCCAATAAAGAGAACGATGGCAATGCTGCCAAACGCCAGTTTAATCAGAACGTCTCCTGCTGGTTTTGTGGATCTTACTGATTCAAGGTCGTGATCTTTCGCACTTCTAATTCTTCCACTTTTCAGAAAGTTCCGTGATAAAATAAAAGCTCTCTTGAGTGCCCCAATATCTGTGCTTTCGCTCGTACTTTGCCTGGTCATTTTGACATTCTACCAATCATCACGATAGAAAAATTCAGATAAACTCAGAGAAGACACATTTTGGTGGCGGAGCATTCTTCTTCTTAGACTCTAACGCTTTTGGTTGGCCAAATAAATATGAATAATTAAAGGGTTCTTGTTCATCAGGGGGCGGGCTCTCGTGTTGTCCGAACACGCTAGCCCACCCGCAGATAGCCCGTTAGTCCGGTCTTCTGGTGCTCAATGACATGGCAATGAAAGGCCCAATCGCCTGGATTGTCGGCGACCAACGCAATCTCGACCGTTTCATTCTTGCCCAGCAGGACCGTATCCGTCCAGTGCGGGGTGATGCTTCGTTTGTTGGAGCGCAGTACCCGAAAGGTCAGGCCGTGCAGGTGGATCGGGTGCTGGTTCGGGCTCTCATTGCGGAAACGCAGGATATAGCTCTTACCCAAATCCATGGTCAGAAGCGGCCCGGTGCCCTCTGCGGCGTCGCCGGCCCAGGGAATGCGGTTGATCGACCAAAAGGTAAAAGGCATGGACCCGCAGAGCCCATTTCGCGGCGCATCCCCGCTCGGCGCCCATCCGAAGACAAACTCGTGCCTTTCCGCCTTTGTCAGATCAGGCACCGAGATTGGGTTTGGGCGCAGCGGATGCAGCTCTGCCAGATCGCGGGTTTGAGCAGCGCCAATGCTTCTCAGCCGGGCAAGCGGGTGTTCGCGATAGCCCAGCATGGTCGCGACGACGATTTCCTGCCCTTCGCCAGCCGGCATTTTCAAAGCTAAATCGGCGCGCTGTCCGGGAGCAAGGGTCATTGGTGCCTTCGCATGGGGAAGCGCCTGCGGCGTTTCCAGGGGATGCCCATCCCATGCAATGACCTGACCTTCCAAAGCCTGGCCGCCCGGCCCGGATAGGGCGATCTTGTAGTGGCGGGTGGTGTCTGTTGCGGCGAGACGCAATCGGACAAGACCGCCTGCGGGGGCATCCTCGATTAGCGCCTGCTTCCAATTCGCGGTCAGGACATTGCCCTTTGTGCCAGCCCGCGCCGCGCCTTTTTTCGTGTAAAGCTCGCGAAACTGGCCGTCATCTTTAAGCCGGAAGTCGCGCAGATTTACGGCGATATCCGCATCGAAGCCGGGTGGGTCTTTTTCCTCAACGACCAGAACACCCGTCAGCCCGCGCGCCATCTGCTCCATGGTCATGCAATGTGGATGATACCAATAAGTGCCGGCGTCCTTTGGCGTGAAGGCGTAGTGAAAGGTCTCACCGCCCGTGATCGGGAACTGTGTCAGATAGGGAACGCCATCCATGGCATTCGGGACGCGGATGCCATGCCAATGCATCGCGGTGGCATCGGGCAGGCTGTTGGTCACATTGGCAGCGAAGGGCTGTCCTTGGCGAAGACGAAGAACCGGTGGCGGCGCATCTGGTGACAGGCTCACCATATTCTGGGTCGGGGTTTCCAAAACCGGATACTGCGCGTGCTGGATCTTGAGCTCGAGCGGCTTTGGCGCGGAGCCAAGCGCGAGACCAGCACCGATCGCGCCACCGGCAACAGTACCGACCGACGCGGCGGCACCGGTTAGGAGAAAGGCTCTCCTGTCCATAACGGGATTCCTTATATTCGATGAAGAACCGAATGAACCGTCCCCGGTCGCGCATGCCTAGCAGCGATCTGAAACGATGAATGGGAAGGGTAGCGGGGGCATCCCCTGAACATCAATAAAGATCGGATAGGGTTTAACGTGGTGCGTCAACGGGTCACTGCAGCGCATAGTAATCGGCTGCGACAGAAGGGACGGGCGGTGTTTTGAAATTGATCGGCTTTGCAGTGCTCTCCCGTCTTTCCAGGGGCTGCGAACATCGCTAGCTTCGGCGTCATGACGGATAGAACGCATGGCTTTACGAATAGCCCTACAGAATTGACGATTGATCTTGATGCACTCGCCGACAATTGGCGGCTGTT
>SPJL01000674.1_pt1 | contig 12597 bp, 8 predicted proteins | sample 3741751 | NCBI WGS metagenome assembly SPJL01 (sample SAMN10925998, study PRJNA522277) | cold seep metagenome | isolation source: Elba SIP-enriched marine methane seep metagenome, extraction at timepoint T3 | place: Italy: coast of Elba, Mediterranean Sea | reverse complement strand
TAGCAAGTTGAGCAGGCACTCCCTGATGTCTGTATTTTTCCACCTGAACAACATGCTGCTGTTTGGTCACGTCTGAAATCAATGAAGGCATGTGCCGGGTTAATTGCTTGATGCCCTGTGTGTAGAAATCGACATCTTGTTCAGATAACTCTTGTTGTTCCAGATGAAGAAACCAGTGTACGGCCCGATCAGTCAGACGCTGAAGATTAGCCAATACATTCAGCAAGGCATCATGCCGGATGGTTAATTGATTGCTGACAGCGTTTTGCCATAATTCGTCAATTGAAAAAATTTCAGTGACACACCCATATATTTCAACCAATGTACTGATGCTATGTTCATTTTCCGCTAATATCCGATAGGGAAAAGTCATGCCCATTCTGTTGATCATTTTGTTGATCAGACTGTTGGCCGTAATGTCTTTGGCAAGATAATGCTGCTTGATAAAATGGGGATATTTCTCGATTAACTGGTGAGGAAAATAATGGTGCAGTGTATGTTGAAACAGTTGTCCATCCAGTCCGGTAAAATCTTTAAGCAGCGCCTGTTTGTACATCTGTTTGCAATAGGCCAGCAATACCGCTATTTCAGGTCGGTAAAGCCCCATGTTGTGAGGTCGGCTGGCCAATGCCTCAGACGAGGGAATATACTCAAGACTTCTGTCCAGATCCGCGTCTTTCTCCAGTAATGCGATCAAGCGTTCAATATCTGCCGGTTCTTCTGAGGAGTTCTGGGTGGCTAATGTGATGACCAGGTTTTGTTCTGCGTTGCTTTGCAATACCAGTGTTGCAACATTATCAGTCATCTCCTGTAACAACAGATTGCGCTGTTTGGCTGTCAAATCGCCCTGTTCGATCAGCTCATTCAATAATATCTTGATGTTCACTTCATGATCAGAACAATCAACACCCGCCGCATTATCTATTGAATCCGTATTGATCCGCCCTCCTTTGGCGGCATATTCAATGCGCCCAGCCTGGGTGAATCCAAGATTTCCGCCCTCTGCGACGATGCGGCAACGCAAATCTTCCCCGTTGATTCTGACCGCATCATTGGCACGATCACCGACATGCAGATGGGTCTCATCGCGGGCTTTCACATAAGTGCCAATACCACCATTCCATAGCAGATCGACAGGCGCGCACAGAATCAATCGAATCAGTTCATTGGGCGTCACATGATCTATCTGTACATTTAATCGTTCCTTGACCTGGGGAGATATTTGAATTGATTTCACGGTACGCGAATAGACACCGCCGCCTTTTGAAAGCAGATCGGACGTATAATCATTCCAGGAAGCCCCTTCCATTTGAAAAAGGCGCTGACGTTCTTTCCATGAGGTTTCAGGATGCGGGTCAGGGTCAAGGAAAATGTGTTGATGATCAAATGCCGCCACCAGTTTGATTTGTTTGGATAACAGCATGCCGTTACCGAAAACATCCCCAACCATGCCGCCGATTCCGGTCACTGTAAACGGGGTTTTCTGACAATTAATCCCCATACAACTGAAGTGATGTTTTACCGACTCCCACGCCCCCCGGGCAGTAATTCCCATTTTTTTGTGATCGTAACCATTGGAGCCGCCAGAGGCAAAGGCATCCCCCAGCCAGAATTTATAGTCCAGCGCCATTTGATTTGCATAATCGGAAAATCGGGCTGTGCCTTTATCAGCCGCCACCACCAGGTAACTGTCATCCTGATCATAGCAATTAACATCTTCCGGTTTGACCAGTTGTTTATTGATCAGATTATCTGTTAAATCAAGCAGACCACTGATAAATATCTGATAACAGGCAACCACTTCATCCTGACGTTGGCTGGCAGTTTCCATTGAATTCAAGCGTTTGACAACAAATCCGCCTTTGGCACCAGTGGGCACAATCACCGAGTTTTTGGTCATTTGTGCTTTCATCAGACCCAATACTTCGGTACGAAAATCCTCACGCCGGTCAGACCAGCGCAGGCCACCGCGTGCTACCGGCCCACCGCGCAAATGAATACCTTCCACCCGGGGTGAATAAACAAAGATCTCAAAATACGGTACCGGAGAAGGCATATCCAGTACACTGGAGGAATCAAATTTTACGGCCAGATAAGGATTACCCAGATCATCTTTGGGGTCATTAAAAAAATTGGTTCTGACCGCGGCTTCAATCAGATTCAAAAACCGTCTGAGAATCCGGTCTTCATCCAGTGAGGTCACCTGATCAATCGTACTTTCGATAGTGTGGTAAAGTTGTTGGTCACTGTTTGCACTTTGTTCAAGGGACGGGTCAAAGCGCTGCATAAACAAATGAACCAGCAACCTGACAACGTCTGGATTTTTGGCCAGGGTTGCTTCTACATATTGTTGACTGAATGTCATACCCACCTGGCGAAGGTAAAGATAAAAACAGCGGAAGATCATCACCTGTTGCCAATTAATCCCCGCACGAACAATCAACTGGTTAAAACTGTCATTCTCGGATTTACCATACCAGCAAAATTCAAATGCTTCCTCAAAACGGGGTTTCAACGTCTCCAGGTTGATTTCACCCGCATCACTATCCAGGATTAAACCAAAATCGTGTAACCACCAATTTTGTGCCAACGGGTTTTTCTTCAATGCATAGGGTCGCTCATCACAAACTTTCACGCCCATATTTTCAAGCATGGGCAGGCTACGAGATAAAGACGCCTGCCCCTTGCTGAATAGTTTAAATCGTAATGACTTTTCTGACGCGGCTGTTAAGGGACTGTATAACACCGTTTCGATCTGGTTAATGGGTGAAGACTGCATTTGTTCCAGACATTTAATATCCAGCACTGCCGTGCGCGTTGTCATTTCTTCGCGATAAGCTGCTGAAAAACTGTCATGATAGCTGTCGTACAGTTGATTACCTTTGGCTTCACCAAAGTAAGATAACAGTTCTACGCGCAACTCATCCCGCCAATCTGTCATGACGTCTACAATTTTTCGTTCCAGTAATTGCGTGTTACAGCCTAGAGTGCAGTCTTCATCAGTGCGGATAAAAAAATGGATTCTGGCCAGAATAGATTCAGACAACTGCACACTGAAGTCCATAAAGCCGGCAGAAAAATAATCGAGTAAAATCTGCTGGATTTTTATCCTGGTTTCAGTGGTATAGCGTTCTCTTGGAACATACGCCAACAAGGAAATAAACTGGCCATACACATCGTGTCTGACAAATACTTTTACCCGTTGCCTGTTCTGCAATTGCAATACAGCGTCTACACAGTTATAGAGCTCATCCGTGCTGGCCTGAAAAATTTCATCGCGTGGCAGGGAACGCAGGATAAAAAAAAGTGACCGGGATTGATGAGAGCCTGTTCTGAATCCAAAACGGCGTATAACTTCTGCAACCTTATTTCGTATACAGGGAATACTATTTAATTCGGCAAGATATGCGGTTGAACTGTACAAGCCTAAAAACCGCTTTTCATTGATTAACTGACCATCATTATTAAATTGACGAATCCCGATATAATCCATGAAAACTGAACGGTGCACAGTTGCTTTCGTTGTCCCTTTGCTGATAACCAACTGCCATTGTTCTTGCTGCTTCAACAACGGTTGGTGCTGAGCAAGATCTTCAGGCGCTGATAATTCATCACGTAATACACCTAAACCCGAGCCAGCTACCGGGTGCAACACATGGGTTTCTGATTCTTGCTTTATGGTGTATTCGCGGTAGCCCAAAAAAACAAAATGGTTATCGCATAACCAGTGCAAAAAATCGGCATTTTGCTGTTGGGAATGCTCTTCACCTATAGTTTGTTGCAGCGTGTCTCCAATTAATGTCATTTTTTGCAGACATTTCTTCCAATCTTGAGTAGCTGCTCTGACATCATGCAAAATAGATGTGATTGAATTCTGAATGGCTTTTAATTTGTGCGCATCTGTTTGCTTGTCAATTTGCAAATGCAGCAGGCAGATGCTTTTTTGCTCTGCAAACTGAGCATCGACAAATAATTGAGGCGCATCCTGCTCATAAGAAATGTAAAAAACCGGGTGTATAACTATGTGATTGGTTAATCCATATCGATTGATTTCATTACTGACTGATTGTAATAAAAACGGCATGTCCTCAATGACAACTTCGACGATGGTATGGGCAGACTGCCAGCCTTCTGTTTCCAATGTGGGATTGAAAACCCTGACTTTTTCACTGCCATGATGATAATGAAGAATGAGATTCCAATGCGAAAGTGCTGCACCGTATAAATCGGGGATAACAATGTGTTCAAGATCTTCCAGTGGAACTGCAGCATAATAATGTCGGCAAAACTGCTTTAATTCTTCAAGGTGCTTTTGATCTACCTTGTTTGTTAGGTAGTTAGCAAGGTTTTCTAGAATTTCCTTGTTTTGGTGTGCCATTCAGCCTCCTCAAGATGATCAATGAAGATTTACAACATCGTTAATGGGGACGTCAATCATTGGATAAAGTTCAGCGCCATAACCATCTGATCATCTTAACTTGAATAACCTTTGATTTTATATTTATTAAACAATTAATAAATATAAAATTGACAATAAAGGCTGGGATAAATACAGTATTCATCCTGCTTGATGTGAAACTTTTTACCCCTAATTTTTCAACAACGAGAAAGAACTAACATGCTCTTCAATATTCAATATTCCAAAACCTTGATTAAATGTACTTTGTCACTGTTTATTTTGCTGTCCACTCCCTCAGCCTGGTCTGAATCTGATAAAGAATATCACGGTGTATTCTATGGCCTTACACCATGCGAAGAAAAAGACTGCGAAGGCATAAAAACCACACTGGCTTTAAAAAATAAAAACAATTACTTGCTGGTGACTCAAAAGGCTAAAGCATCATCCCGTGAATATTTTGATAAAGGTAAATATGAATGGAATGAAGAAGAAAACAGAGTGGTTTTATCATCCAAGAAGACATCAAAAATCATTAAATTTGAAATTAAGGATGACAGTACGATAATCCAGTTAGACGAACAGGGGAAACCCATGTGGCCAAAAGGAAAAACCAAAGCAAATTACGTGTTGCGCAGAAATAACAGTGTAAAACCACCCCGCACAGTTCACACGCATTAATCAAATTAAACGGACACTATTTTAATCACTGACTATATATCTCGCCTCCTGTTCATATTAAGACTATACTGCTGTGATGTGATTCATACTGCTTTAACAATTGGTTTGTTAGAGTATCTCTAAAGCAAAGGTTTTCAATGACTTTCTAATCAATCATTTGAACATGAGAAAAAAATGAAAAAATTTCCGATCGCTATCTTTACTCTTGCATTCTCACTGACTGCGGCCTATTTCTTTGATGTTTCCAACAAAAACAATTTAGTGCAACTTTCAAATAAATTTGAGGAATGTCCTGCCCAATCAAATTTACAACACGTCGCTATCCGTAAGGACGATAAAACACCGTTTCAGGATTGTGATACCTGAGGTAATTTATTATTTAATCCAGCAGTTCTCTCGTTTTTTAGGCATCAACCACATCTGATACATCGAAATAAACCAGGTCACGGCCGAACATAGGCTGTAACCTATCCCTGAAATAATGGTTAACCAGGCAAAGTTAGGCGATAATTTGGTCAGCCACCAGGAAAATACATCAATAACCAAAAATAAAAAAGGCAATGAAATAATTATTGCTTTTACCCAATGCGGAATTCCAATAGTCAAACTAAAAATTGAACCGCTGAAAAAGAATATAAAGGCTATTGCGAAGATATGGATATGTGAAACCCTCGTCAAAGAACTGGCCGATACCCCTTCATCAATTCTACTGACCTGTTTTACGTTTTCAAACTTGGTAAAGTCAGGAATGCCAGGAATCATGCTGTGACATGAAATACAATTTTCAAAAAATATATCCCGTATTTTTTTATCCCAATCTTCTTGAGGCGCCCCTTTTCTCACCCATTTGATAATTGCCAGTTTATCCTGAGTGGATGCTTTATCGCGCATGGAACCGTTGAGCTTGGTTTCGATTTTGCTTTGCGTGGGATCACCATGATAACTGTAGACAATATCATCCACTGAAAGACCAAGGCTTCCATCAGCCATGCCATGAGTCATGAGAATCTGTGCACTGGCTAATATTGCCCCAAGCCCAATGGTTAACAAGTAGCCTGAAAACAAACATTTGACAGTGTAATGAATGCTTGTCAAATTTAACCACAGCATCCTTGTATCATCATGTGCGTTCATTGTTTTAAAAAACAGATAGTTGACGTTATTATGATCTGACCTGATTTTGGTCTATTATTTCATCGAAGTATAAATTAGTTTTATTTTCTATTATCACATAAAACATCATTAGAACGTTTAATGACAAAAACGCTAAAAAAATACCTTCTGATATCATTGGGTTCAATTTTTGTATTATTGGGCATTCTCGGTGTTTTTCTGCCTCTTGTGCCTACCACTCCATTTTTATTAGTGGCTGTGGCATGTTATGCCAATTCATCCCCGCAATTGCATAGAAAGCTGCTGAACAACCGGTATTTTGGATCTACGTTAAAGCAATGGGAAGAAAACAAAAGCATAAGTCGATCAGCCAAAATCAAAGCGATGAGTCTGATTGCTGTCACCTTTGCTATTTCAATAGGCGTCTTACACCAAAAAATCTTACTGCAGGCCGGTTTAACAGTGCTGGGGATTTGTTTGTTGATTTATATGTGGCGATTAAAAGAATCTTCCCCAGAACAGGTCAATTCTTAATGTGTTAAGCGTAAAAAAATTGGGCTGAAGAAAGCTCCGGCACTCATTAAAGAACAAATGCCGGATAAATCATTTATTTAACGTCTGACAAGCCTTTTTGATAGGCAAAATAAGCGGAAATATCTTTTAAATCCTGTTTTGATACATCTTTCAACATGGATTGCATGATTGGGTTTTTACGCTTACCCGACTGATAGCCCAGCATTGCACGTACCAGATAGTTGCCATATTGGCCTGCCAGAATAGGTGTGTTTCCACCATCTTTCAGCTCTTTGGTATGACATCCTACGCAAGTTTGTGCCAGCTCTTTACCCTTGGCCGGATCACCACTTGCCGCCGCTTTTCTTGGTTTGGTTATTGCCTGCTGTACATAAACACCAATTTTGCGCATGGTTTCATCTGATAAATCATAGGCATTGGCCTTCATAGTACCGTGTGGGCGCTCGCCTGCTTGATAAGCCTTTAACGCATCAACAATATAATCTGCACGTTGGCCGCCAATTTTAGGCACATAAAACGTTGGATAGACATTACTGTAACCGGGAATACTGTGGCATCCTCGACAAGTTTGGAACGCCGCCTCACCTGACTTGATATCAACTTCCGTTTTATCAAGGGCATGTGAAGAAGCGGCAAACATGAAAATAAAAAACAAACCAGAAAAATTTTTGTATGAAGCAAATTTCATTCGTATTCTCATAAAGTAAAAAAAGCGGGTGGCTCATTGATCGCATCAACGATAATTTATTCGATATATTACAAAGATAGCAAACTTTCGATTTGACGCTGACAAAGCGGAATCGCCACTAAAAATAATAAGAGGAGAGTTCAAATCAGAAGAATGGATATCTTCTGTTCAAGCCAGAATGGGGAGAGATTTTATCAGATGTGCGGCAACAGATATGCCGCACATCTGGTTAACAATTAATAAACAACGATAGGATAACCTTTATATTTTGATTTTTTCTTTTCTTTCAAATCTGCTTTAGAGATCACGCCATCATTATTAGTATCAAGCTTGCCAAATTCTTTGCGTTTGTAGGCACGCAATTCATCAGCTTCTACCAGGTTATCACCATCCGCATCCATTGCATCTATAATCGCTTCAGACTTTTTCTCAATAGATTTTAGTGTTTTTTCGATAGTCTTATTGGCATTCTTTTCGGAAACCCCAAGGTCATGCATTTCATCGATGGTTTCCTGCAATTCTTCTACCAATTCATTGGCCACTTCACCTTCAGTAATATAGCCATCTCTGTTCCGGTCAAAAGTATCATGATTGTCCTTAACCGTTTCTTCAAAATATTCCTTGAAGGTAATTTTGCTATCGGCATTATCATCCATCTCAGAAACCATTTCCTTCATTTCATCTGTTGCATAACCTCTAGCCATAACTGATGGCGAAAGAATAGCAAATGATGCTGAAACCAAACTACTGATTAATACTTTCATACTTTTTACCCTTGGTTATTCAATAATAAATAGTTATGCGCCCACACAACCAGATAAGACATGTGGGCATTAGCGGTATTATAACGGGAATATAAGAATTTTCAGCCTAAAATCCTAAGAACTCTGCTTCTTAAGGAACCTCTGATCAAGTCCAATTATTTTTAGCGTGCTAAAACTGTCGCTATTTTCCACGAAGATCGGCGCAATAGAATGACTATTACTGCTCACTTTGAGAAAAATAGCGACAGTTTTTTCTGCGCTAAATTCTAACCAACTTAATCAGAGGTTCCTTAACATCAAAATTGGGAGAAAACTAATTGGAAATACTCTTCTTCTTGGAATAGACGCTATGCTGGTGTAAGTTACGCTTAAACCAACCCTTTGTACAACAAGTAAAAACTATATATGTCCAGTTCAAAAATTATTTACACCCACACTGATGAAGCGCCTGCATTGGCGACCTATTCCCTGCTGCCCATGGTTAAGGCCTTTTGCAAGGCGGCTGATATCACCATAGAAAGTCGGGATATTTCTCTGGCTGGCCGTATTTTGGCGCATTTCCCTGAACGCCTGACTGCTGAACAAAAAATCCCTGATGCACTGGCAGAACTGGGTGAGCTGGCAAAAACACCACAAGCGAATATTATAAAATTGCCCAACATCAGTGCCTCAGTACCTCAATTAAAAGCCGCAATCGCTGAACTTAAGCAACAGGGATACAATATTCCAGACTACCCTGAAGAAGTCGACACTGAAGAACAACAGGACATCAAACAACGCTACAGCAAAGTGCTGGGCAGTGCCGTCAACCCGGTATTGCGCGAAGGCAATTCAGACCGTCGTGTCGCCGCCGCAGTAAAAGAATACGCACGCGCACATCCGCATTCAATGGGTGAATGGCGTTCTGACTCCAAAACCCGGGTTATATCGATGCCTGAAGGTGATTTTCATGCAAATGAAACTTCTACGATTGTTGACAAGGCTTGCCAGGCCACCATCACCTTCCATCCCGAACAGGGGGACGCAGTCGTATTAAAACCTGTCATCCCATTACAAGCAGGTGAAGTCATTGATGCCACGCAGATGGATTGCACAGCCTTATGCGATTTCTTTGCCGATGGCATTGAACAGGCGAAAGCCGATGGTGTGCTGTTGTCACTGCACATGAAGGCGACAATGATGAAAGTCTCCGACCCCATTATCTTCGGTCATGCGGTTAACATCTATTTTAAATCGCTGTTCGATAAATATGCAGATACTTTCGAACAACTCGGCGTTGATACACGCAATGGGTTTGGTGATGTCGGCAATAAAATTTCGCAACTGCCTGCTTCTGAACGTGAGCAAATCGAAAGCGATATTCAGGCGGTTTATGAAAGCCAGCCACCATTAGCCATGGTGAATTCCGACAAAGGCATAACCAATCTGCATGTCCCCAGCGACATCATTATTGATGCCTCCATGCCGGCCGCCTTAAGATCATCCGGTAAAATGTGGGGACCTGACGGGCAGCTACAGGATACGCTGGCCATGATCCCGGATCGCAACTATGCCGGTATTTATCAAGCTGTCATTGCTTTTTGCAAACACCACGGCGCGTTTGATGTGACGACGATGGGTAATGTCAGTAATGTTGGCTTAATGGCGCAAAAGGCGGAAGAATACGGCTCACATGACAAAACCTTTGAAATATCCGCCAACGGTGAAGTCCGTGTCACCAATGAAAACGGCGAAACATTGTTACAGCATGACGTTAAAAAAGGCGACATCTGGCGTATGTGCCAAACCAAAGACCTGCCCATTCAGGACTGGGTTAAACTGGCAGTGACACGCGCCAGACTCACGGGTAACCCTGCCATCTTCTGGCTGGATAAAAACCGGGCGCACGATGCCAACCTGATCAGCAAAATAGAAAACTATCTGCCTCAACATAACCCTGAGGGACTGGATATCCGCATACTGGCCCCTGTGGATGCCATTAATGCCACACTGGAACGCGTCAAAGCCGGACAGGACACCATCTCTGTGACGGGTAATGTACTGCGGGATTACCTGACCGATTTATTCCCGATACTGGAACTGGGCACCAGTGCCAAAATGCTTTCTATCGTTCCCTTGCTTGCAGGCGGCGGCCTGTTTGAGACCGGTGCGGGGGGCTCTGCCCCCAAACATGTCGAACAACTTCTTACCCAAAATCATTTACGCTGGGATTCGCTGGGAGAGTTCCTCGCCCTCGCCGTCTCGCTGGAGGACCTTGCCCAGAAATCCGACAATACCAAGGCAAAAGTTCTGGCAACAACACTCGACCAAGCCAACAGCCGCTTTTTAAATACCAACAAATCCCCTTCCCGCAAAGTTGGCGAACTGGACACCCGCGGTAGCCATTTCTATCTGGTCATGTACTGGGCGCAAGCACTGGCCGAGCAAGCAGATGAACCTGAATTGCAGACGCTATTTAAACCGGTCGCAGAACAATTGACCGCACAGGAATCAGTGATTGTTGAGGAACTGAATAATGTACAGGGAAAAGGCGTTGAAATGGGCGGTTACTACCACCCAGATGCGGAACAAGTCAGCCAGCTTATGCGACCCAGTGCAACATTGAATGCAGTGATAAACAGTTTATAAAGGTGTTGAAAGTCATTCCTGAATACCAGGAATGACTTTCATTTTCTCGTCTTATGCTTTAAGGAACCTCTGATTAAGTTGGTTAGAATTTAGCAAGCTAAAAATAATTGGACTTGATCAGAGGTTCCTTAAATCTTGAACGCAACAACAGTCCGGAAATGGCTGACATAAACAACAGAATTGAGGGCGGAATAGGTACATAAGTATCAATTGAGAACGGGGTGGGCACATAAGCATCACGATATTCAATCTCTATATTCACCGCTGTTAATATAGCCCCATAGGTTTGTGTACCATTTGAATATTCAAAACTATGCGTGAAGGTAAAATTTTCGGGCGTCAAAATGCCATTCAAGATAAACGCATCTATATTATCGAATAAAGGTGTTGCAGTAATATTGAAATCTCCATTAGATTCTAAATGTGCTTCAACGTCGCCGAATTGATAATGCCTACTCAAAACCAGGTTAAACTCAATGCCTTCATTTTTCTTATTCCCATAAAAAACTAATGGCGCAGGCTCAACACCGTTACCAAAAAAATCTCCATGCAAATCAATTTCCAGCCTTTCTGAACCAAACCACATCCATGCTTCTGGCAAAATGTTTAACCCAGCACTTGTTTTCTTTAGTTCATCTAAAGGGGGTCTTGTTTCATAAGAAAGATCCCAAGTGCCGCTACTGCCCAACGAATAGTTTTCCCAAACGCCTGACAACACATAATTAGCTTGGACAGAAAAGGACATTAGAAACAATAGAATTGAAATTAAATAATTACATCTTTTATATTTGATGAACATAATTTTACTCATATTCTTCGATTGAAAACACCGCCCTCAAGTTGTTTTCCAGTCAACATAATTAAAATCACTTATCACATCGAATGAGCTTAAAGCATAAGGAAATGATATTACACCGCGATGACAAATGTCTGAAATGAGACTATGTCTCTTATCCATTGCAGATGACCGATCTTTTAAGGCTCGCATTTTTGAACAAGACATTATTGGTTGTGATTCCAGACATATTCGGGTCTGGATTAAACATAGTTTTGGTGACTTAATTCAGTGCGATACTGTATGAGCAAAGTCCTGAGTAACGTGCCATTGTTGGCGTAATCTATCGTGCTCCAAACCTTTCAAATACGTGGGTCTCTATGGAAAACGTTAAGACTTCAGTCCAATGCCAAAACGAGGCGTATCTCTTCGCAACTAATCAGATCACTTTTTGCATTTACTATAAATTCAGCAATTTTTGATATTTGACTCCAGTTCCCCGAGTGATTCACAAAGTCGAACGCACTTTTAAATAATTTTTGCATTTTATTATTTTTTTCTTCTTCATCGCTCAAGAAAAAGTCTAAATATGACTGAGCATATTCAATATCGTAGCTTCCACCATAATATTTTTTTAGCGCATCAATGGAAAGTAAATGGATGTTAATTTCTTCTCCATCTCTCTGAGCCACATAGTGGGCTTCAGCTAAAGGCCCCACTAAAAAGTTGATGATATCTGCCTCGTATGCGAGTTGCAGCTTAGCGTTATCCTCGCTAGACAGGTTTTCCAAATGGCTATAGCCCACAATAGGGAAGCTGTGTATCAGTTGGCCACCGATCACCCGAGCATTGTCTTGGAAATCATGATCCAGTAGCTTAATGTTCTGAATTTGAAAAAAAACCGGTGGTAAATTTCTTCTCTGATTACCTAACAGAATACTTGCTGCGTGCCCTGCTTCATGAAACGCAGTTTGTTTAAATAAGATATGGCTATCAGGATATCGATTTAATTCTACAG
>SPJL01006965.1_pt1 | contig 12636 bp, 17 predicted proteins | sample 3741751 | NCBI WGS metagenome assembly SPJL01 (sample SAMN10925998, study PRJNA522277) | cold seep metagenome | isolation source: Elba SIP-enriched marine methane seep metagenome, extraction at timepoint T3 | place: Italy: coast of Elba, Mediterranean Sea | reverse complement strand
TTAAGGAACCTCTGATCAAGTCCAATTATTTTTAGCTTGCTAAAACTGTCGCTATTTTCCACGAAGATCGGCGCAATAGAATGACTATTACTGCTCACTTCGCGAAAAATAGCGACAGTTTTTTCTGCGCTAAATTCTAACCAACTTAATCAGAGGTTCCTTAACTTACCCGTTGCAATGAAGGCTTCTGCACTTCTGCTGGCATGGCATAGGCGTCCATTCCGGCCACTTCTTCATAGGGTGATTTCAACAACGCCATGATACGGGCAAGTTCTTCATAATCCCCCTGAACCGCGCGTTGGCACACGTTGTCCACTAAATGTTTGCGCAGCACATAGGCCGGATTGATCTGCAACATACGTTTGCGCCGGATATCGGCAGCCACCATTTCCTGTGCCAACCGTTGTTGATATTGCTGTAACCATTGCCGTAAGGGTTCAGGCTGCTGACTTAACTCAAACAGATAGTTATTAAGCGCCCCCGCCTGAAAGGTCGCCAGCCTGCGAAAAAACAGCGGATAATCAATGCCACAGCGTTGCAAGGTCGCCAGGCCGTTTTTTATCAGCCCCGCATCATCAGGATGCTGCAGATGCAGCCCCAATTTACTGCGCATACGCAGCAAATACGTTTGTTGATAATGCTGCCGATAAATGCGTAACAAGCGCGCGGGAATTGTTTTATTCGGTAATAAACTGGAAAACGCTTCAGCCAGTGCCAGACAATTCCAGCGCCCGATCTCCGGCTGTTGATCAAATTGATAGCGATGTTGATCATCAGTGGGATTAGGCGAGAAATCCTGGGTAAAACGTTCCATGAAACCATACGACCCCAGATCCAGTGTTTCGCCTGTCAGTGTCATATTGTCTGTATTCATGACGCCGTGAGTAAACCCCTCACTTTGCCAGTGTGCGACCAGTTCTGCTGTCTGGCGTACAATCAACGTCAGCACTCTGGACGGGCGCTCTGCTTCATTGAATGTCAACAGTTCCGGATAATGCTGCTCAACCACATAACCCACCATCTTTTTGACTTCATCAAATTGATCGCGGTGATGAAAATATTCAATATGTCCAAATCGCAGATGCGAGCGTGCCATGCGCATCATGATAGCTGCCGACTGATTTTCATCGCGTTGCAGTGTCGTCTTGCTACCGACCAACGCCAGCGAACGGGTGGAGGCGATACCCAAACCTGCCAATGCCTCGCCACCCAGATATTCATAGATGGCTGACGCTAATGGCAAACGACCGTCCAGCGTTCTGGAATAGGCTGTCAACCCGGCGCCCTTCAGCTGAATGTCAAAACGCTGGCCATTTCGACAATGAGCTTCTCCCAGTGACAAGGCACGTCCATCGCCCAGTTGCGAGGTATAAATACCAAACTGATGCCCGCCATACACGGTCGCGACTGTTTGCATTCCGGGCAACAACTTTCCGTTGGCAATATCCAGCACTGTCTGCCCGATAAACCCACTGGCGGACACGCCCAACAATCTGGCCGCTTCCCCATTTGCATGAATCACAAACGTCTGCTGCAAGGGTTGCACTGCTATTTGTTGATAAAACGATGCCGGTAAATCGGTCAGTGGTTGTTGCCAGTTGATCTGATATAGCGGTAATCTGTTCATCACCAGACCTCGTCACACACTGGCTGCATCAAGCAGCTCGGCAATATGCTGAGGGCGGGCAAATCCGCCGTTGATAATCTGCTGCTGACAGGAAAACCCGTTGGCAATCACTTTGGCCTGCGGCTGTTCCCGCAATGCAGGAAACAATCCCTGCTCGGCCATTTGCCGGGAGTGTTCGACATGTTCCGCTTCATAGCCGAAGTATCCGGCCATGCCACAACAGGTAGACTCAATTGCTTTACTGTTGGCTTCGGGAATCAAACGCATGACTTTTCGCATGGCTTTGCTGGCACCCACTGCTTTTTGATGACAATGTGAATGCACCAGATAGTCATCCGGCAGCGGTTTGAGTTCCAACTGCCAGCGACCGGCGGTATTTTCTCTTGCGATAAACTCTTCAAACAACAGAATATTTTTGGCCAGCAGTTCGGCCTTGTCTGCAAGATCAAGGTAGAGATATTCATCGCGCAAACTCAGAATACAGGATGGCTCCAGGCCAATGATGCGACGACCGGCAGCAAAATGCGGCTGTAATGCCTTGAGAAAACGTTGTGCTTCATCACGAGCCTGCTCAATCATGCCATTGGCAAAATAGGTGCGCCCGCAACAAAGCGGACGCTGTGCATCGGCATCTTCCGCATCGGGTTGCAAAGTATGCACCTGATAGCCGGCACGGTTCAAAACATTGATGGCGGATGTTACGGCTTGCGGATTAAAGTGACGGTTAAAGCTGTCAACCAGTAACACCAGCTCTTCCTTGCTATCATCCTGAATGCCGGTGTGCTTGAATTCACTGTCCTGATAAGCCTGAGCAGCCGGTTCTGCAAGGGGCACTGCGGCACTGATGCCCAGCGTTTTTTCTCCCAGTTTTCTCAGCATTGTGGATTGATTACGCCGTTTTATGATCATCGCCAATAATGGGCGAAAACGCGCCAGCCATAACGGGACTGATGCAAACAATCGATGACGTAAAGGAATGCCTTCTGACTGAAAGCGCTGGGCAAGGTATTCTGCCTTAATCAACGCCATATCCACTTCGTTTTCGCATTCGCGTTTACATCCTTTGCAACTCACGCATAAGGCCATGGCTTCCCTGATCTCAGGATCGTTGATCCAGTTACCCCCCAACTCGCCATTTAATGCAGCTTTCAGCAGTTTTACCCGCCCCCCGGTAGACAGTTGTGCATTTTCACTGATGCGGTAGCTGGGACACATCACCCCCCTGCCGGTTTTTTCGCATTGACCGCTGTGAATACATACAGCAACCGCCTTGGCAAAATTTCCGCCGGTTTTGGGAATATCGGCATAAGCATCGCCCATGCCGGCGTCTTGATAGGATGACCAGTTGAGAAACAGTTTCATACTGACCGTTGTGCAAATAATGCGCCAGATGAAAACTATATTAAACTATTGAAAAATATATAGTTTTAACAAGCCCCACGTGTAGCAAAGCTTACAATTTCAGGCTTTTATGAGTGCCTGCTTTATCCCCCCTACAACAGGAATCGGGGGGGTATTGCCTGAATCGAGATATCACTGCGGCACGGCATACTGCACACGCTTGTCGGAAAAGAAGACCTGACCATCGACCACGGCCAGCTTTAATGCCTGCAATTTCTCACCCGCACAAACCGGGCTCAAACATTCACCGGTGGTGGGTTCAAAAACAAAACCGTGCATGGAACAGCGCAGCAACTTACCATCGTCAGAAAATATGGTTTCTGCATGGCAGTCCAACTGCCGATTCATATGCATACAGTGATTCAGATAGCCGTACACACGGTCCTGATAGGAAAACAGAATGGCCGTGTACGGCTGGCTTTTGTAAAAAATATCACAGCGATGATATATTTTTTCTGCCAGCTCCTGCACACTGCAAATATACGTGGATTGAGAAAAGTGAGAATAGGCTTGCTGAATCATGGGGCACCTTGTTATTCAGTACTGTCTTCCTGCGGGTGCAAGCGCGCACTTAACACCTCATCCACAAGACCGTAATCAACGGCTTCTTGTGAACTGAGAAAATTATCCCGGTCTGTATCCTGGGCAATTTTTTCCAATGGCTGCCCAGTATGATCCGCCAAAACTCTATTCAGTTTTTCGCGGATACTCAGAATTTCCTGCGCATGAATAGCAATATCCGATGCCTGACCCTGAAAACCACCCAGCGGTTGATGAATCATCACGCGCGAATGTGGCAGACAATAACGCTTCCCTTTAGCGCCACCTGTCAGCAATAAAGCGCCCATGCTGGCGGCCTGGCCGATACACATGGTACTGACATCAGCCTTGATAAATTGCATGGTATCGTAGATGGCCATTCCCGCAGTCACCGAGCCGCCCGGAGAATTGATGTACAAATGAATATCCTTGTCCGGATTTTCCGACTCAAGAAACAATAACTGGGCGACAACCAGATTAGCCATGTAATCCTGCACCTGACCGACCAGAAAGATCACCCGTTCCTTTAACAACCGTGAATAAATGTCAAACGAACGCTCACCACGCGCTGTCTGCTCCACGACAATAGGCACCAATCCGGTGGCATACGGTTCTATGATCTGTTTCTCAAAGTCGGTCACACTGTTCTCCCAAACGTGGCATTGGCAGCAAAACGAACCCTTAGTGATTACATTCCATGCTGCACAATCATGATGAATCTTGCTGGACGCCCCCTTTTATCCGTGTTCTCCTCCAGGGGACAAGAAGGAGAATGCGTTGTCCTGATGCGTTTAACTCAGGCTTCTTCTGAATAATTGAAGCGTTTACGCTCTTCAGCAGACACGCCCAGAATTTTCGAAAACCAGGGTGGCGGCGCATCAAACACTTTCTGGAATTCTGTTAACTGATCTGTCGCAGGCTCCGGATCAGGAATCTTGATGGGATAAATATCCGCACGGATCACTTTAGCAGCCGCCGGGCCACCAATAGATTGTACAAACATGACATGACAATCCTTGATTAAATTGGCGCGGAAAAGATTCTTGTCATCCGCATCATCTGCTTCCACGGTGGAACGAATATCAATCAGTTTCATATCCGTGCGGGATAACTGATATACCAGAAAACGAATACAGGAACCAAAGTGGCCATTTAACTCTGCACCGCTGTTAGACGCCACAGCCACACGGATTGAATCGGGCATTTCTCCTTCCGTATAGACTTCTATTTCAGGTATGTCAGCATCTTCCGCTTCTTCACCCCACAGATAGCGCACAGCAAGTTTGATATTTTCTAAACCTATGCCAATATCCTCGCCATCTTCTTCTCCATCATGACTGCCGATACCGGTTTTCAGATTGGTGACGGTCACACTTTTCAGTTTCTCGTCAGTTAGTGGCGGCCCTACTCGTTGGTGAAGAATTTCAACCAGTTCTGGCACAGTCACCCCGGGCAAAATTCGAGTAGCCAAAGCGATTCTTAGAGCAAGGTCGCGATCAAGTTGTTCCATAGTAAACCCTCATTGCTTGCAGCCGTATATATCACCGAGGGTTCGGATCAAACAGGCTGCCGATAATATAAACCAGAAGAATGTCTGTAATCGTCAAACATTACCTAACAACGTGCCGTTGCCGCACGTAACAATTTAAATGTTGGCCGGGTGACGGCCAGATCCAGTGCGTTCATTCCATCCTGATTCTGCAGGCAGCAATTTGCGCCCAGTTCCAGTAGCAATGCTACCATCGTGTCCTTTCCACTGGATGCGGCATAGGCAAGTACGCTATTCCCTGCCGGATTAACAAAGTCAATCTCCAGACCGTTTCTTGCCAGCAGACGGATACAGGCTTCGCTTTCGGCGTAACACGCAGCCCACAATGCGTTGTTTCCAAATGTGTCTACACTGTCCAAAGGCACATGATTTTCAATCATCCACTGCACTATATCCTGCCTTCCCTGACGACAGGCCAGGATTAATGGAAATTCGTCATCATTAGTGACTTGTTCAGGGCGATGGATATCCGCACTTTGCTGGGTAAACCAGTCTTCAACAGACATTGTGGCTATCCCGCAGAACTTTCTTTCTCGAAATCCTTCCAGCTGGCATACCCACCCGCCAGGCTGGAAACATCCTTAAACCCGAAGTCGCTAAACATCTCTGCAAGGTGCTCGCTGGCATGACCGTAGTAGCAATAAATCAACAGTTTCTTGCTTTTATCGCCCTTTGTAATCAACGACTCTTTCAGCCCTTCATGCACGTGCATAGCATTTTCAATATGCGCTTCGCGATAATCCTTGCTGTCACGGCAATCAAGCAACAATACATTCTGCTCACCAAGCATGGGCTGCATTTCTGCCGCTGAAATGGTTTTAAATTTCTTCATGACGGGATCGCCTTAGACCGGGCCTACCGCCATGTCTTTCTCAACAACAATGGTTTTTTCCAGTGCGGCCTCATAAGCGATCGCATCAACGGCCCCTTTATAGTCCTTTGCAGAATCAAATACTGTGACTACTTTTTGTTCCGCTGACTGTCCCTTCAGATCACTTTTTTCCAGATAAAATAAATCCAGAAATTCATTCCAGATCATACCTTCTTTGTAAGGCACCATTTGAAACTTAAAACCTTCATATTCCACCAGCAAGGTCTCAGCTATATTTTCTACAAACATCACCAGCAGGCTGTCCGCACTCAATGCCTCTTTGTATTTCTCAACAAATACCGGCAGATGCTCCACTTCATACATTAAGCCGCCTGCAAACAGTATTTTTTCCTGGTCAGATAATACAACGGCCTGATGAATCACCAGCTCGGGCGTTTTACGGTCACGATCCGAGCCTTCTCTCAATTCACCTTCTTTCAACACCAGGTCACCGCGAAATGCATACGTATCATTTTCGCCTGTCGCCCCGAGTACTGACGTAACAGTTAACAAACCTTGTTCGTTGTATTGATCTAATAACATGGAAATTCCTCAAAATAGTTTGTAGTTAAAGAGATTTTTTAGCAGGTTGTCAGAATGATATTGAATGCACTCAAGACAAGGAAAAATGAAACCCATGCAGCGTCCGCACTATATGCAAACACCTCGGTCGTCACTTTTTTATCTGAGAGACAAGTCTGATTCATTTGGCAAACCCTGTTAATGGATTGAAACATTCTCCGGAGTATTCAATGTATCCACCAGATTCATATAGCCATCACGCTCAAATCCGATAGACTGCATTTCAAAAAAATCCGAGGCACCGTCAACCGCATCCTGTAATGCGGCCACCACATAATCTTCAGCATGCAATGACTGCAACATTTTGCGAGGTACTGAGGATTCTATTTTCAATGTATTACTGGCCGTATCATAAGAATGTAAACGCATCCCCTGGAAATCAGGATTCTCTTCGTTGCCTGGCATTAAAAAATATAAATCCAGATTAGGTTTACTGTGCTGCAGGGGATGTTTCCTGAACTGCGCCAGATCCATTGCCACCTTGGTCAATGCTTTGCAGAACAGTGATTCATCCAGTTGTTTGTCCGGCATGTATGCACCAATAAATATAGCCATAATTTCACCTTTTCATCTTTTACTGTGACAAAGCAATAGCCTTGCCACAATGTATAAATTGTCTTCTGATTTTTTTCATCGCTGTAAATCCATGATTTTTTCTTTAAAAATCAAAGAATAATTTCGTTGGCGTGAAAAACTGATATGTGTCCTGAGTTGATAAACTTCAAGAAAAATCACCCGACACAGAGAAAAATGTAGTAAAGCCAACAACTAAATTCCTCACAAAGCCGCACAAAATCAGACATTAATGTTGGCATACACTGTGCATTGACAATTTATTTACTCATTATGAATAGCTATGCCCTTAATTGAAGATAAGGATTTCATGCTGCTTGATTTTGAAACCCTGGATCATGACCATCAGGAATTTGTCAATCTGATCAATCAACTTGCGATAGCAGATAACAGTGCTTTCAAAACATTGTTCGGACAACTTTATGAACATACGGAACACCATTTCGAAAAGGAAAACCAGCTCATGGAACACTATGGTTTTCCAGCCAAAACTGAACACAAAGGTGAACATGGCCGGGTATTGGCAGATTTCAAACAATTCAAAAAGCGGGTGGATAAGGGGCTGATTCCATTTGGTCGTGCTTTTGTTAAAGAACAACTGCCACAATGGTTTCAACTGCATGTATCGACAATGGACAGTGCACTGGTTGCACATATCAATAAACAACAATGAGCGAGAACCCGCATGACTTCCTGCACGTAATCAATGATTTTTATCCCGCAACACAGGCATCCCGGCTGTTCCAGACACTGAGTGAACACCACCCCTGGCCTGAAAATAGATACCAGGTGGCTGGACGCTTTTTTACCCTGCCGCGTCAGCAAACCTGGCATGCTGATCCGGGTATCGTGTACAGCTACAACAACAATTTGCTTGTCACCCGTGAGTGGACATCATTGCTTTCAGAAATTCGCAAAAAAGTCGAAGCTGAACTTAACTATGTATTTAATGCCGTACTGGTAAATAATTATCGCAATGGCCATGATTATGTAGGCTGGCATGCGGATGATGAAATAGAGTTGGGGGAGCAAGCGCTGATTGCTTCATTAAGCCTGGGAGGTACGCGACCATTTTTGATGCGCCATAAACAATCTCATCAGCAACAACGCATTGAGCTTTTTCACGGAAGTCTTATCGTCATGCTCCCCGGTTTTCAACAACACTTTTTGCATGCAGTTCCAAAAGACCCGGACATTGACACTGGCCGGATCAATCTGACTTTCAGAAAAGTCATGGCTCAGCCAAAATAATCAGTCCACCCTCATAACTGGCATTCAATTGGGCATGACAATCATTAACCTGATTCGGATTAAAATCGATGCAACTACACTCTGCTTTCATTCAAATTAACAACCACTTTTTCAGGCACCTAAGCACTATAATCGTCAGTCGCTGCAAAGCAGGTTTGCCGATTATTACCTCGCTGAACCAAACGGGGACGACGTGGCATAAAAAAACTGGGGTCAATTAAAATCTGGCGGCATCATATCTTACTTAATCGTGGTCTGTCCCCAATACTCGCAATACTCGTCCCCAATACTCCACCAGTACTCCAATTATTTGCAGTCAGATCGTAAACCTGTAACTTATTGATCACCTGAGAGTGTTAAGCTATACGCCTTACTCAAAAAGGCCACACGAAGATGCAAAACCTCACCCCTGTAGGACAGAATATCGTTGCCGATATTTCTGCGAGATATAACCTTAGCACCGATGCCGTCACCCATATGCTGTTTGCCGTAAACAATGGCGGTGGCACAATGGCGCAATTTAACTGCCCGGAACTCGGAGGATCGGGACAATGGATGCAGGGAGGTATGACCATGGTTGGCGATATGTTCAATCATGGCTTACAAGCCACGGTAGATAACTTATGCAATGAACTCTCTTCGGCACTGGCTCAGAATCAGATGCTACCGGTCATACAGCCAGGCACGCCCGGCAGTAACCAATGGTGGCCAATGGAGTTGGGCAGACCGTTTAGCAGCGGTGGGCAAAACAATATTCGTTATGCCGTGTTTCCAAACCGGTTGGCAGTCGAGCACAATGGTCAAGTTGTAGTGTACGACACCCTCGACCACCAAATTGGCGGTGTTAGTCAACAGCAAGGGGGCGATACCTCTCTCACGTTTAGCAGCCAATACGGTACTATTTCAGTAAACAGTTTGCCCGTTGTATCAGGTATTACCGTTTCCGAGCCACCGCAATCGAATTTTGCTAATCCACCACAAATGCCGAACCAAGATCAACCTGCGCCCGAACCAGCCGTTCAAAACGTTAGCACACAACCCAATGATATTATTCAGTTGCTTGAAAACTTAGGTCGTTTACGCGATGCGGGCGTGCTGACACAAGACGAATTCGATAGTAAAAAGCAGGAATTAATGGCTCGCATCTAAGAACGTCTGGCAGATAGAAAGTCGAAAAAAGGGGACGCACGCCCATAATCAGTCTCAGTCAACAGCTTTTTGCGGACGATCTGATGTTCTTTCTAACGCTAAAGGAAATGAGTGAAACGGGGGACAGACCACGTTTATTGTTCCTTAAACGTGGTCTGTCCCCTATTTCTCTTGGTCTGTCCCCTATTTCTCTAACTAATCACTTATTGACACCATAGTCACTTGTTAGGTGTTTTATGGTTTGAAAGCCTTTAGTTCTAGTTCTTTTACAACTTTGAAATGTTTTATATTACTTGAAACAAGAGTCATATTATTTTCAATCGCTGTAGCGGAAATAATAGCATCTCCAGATCTCATATTTGATGAAAGTGCATGCTCCTCTACATATATCAATGCCCTGTGCCCTATATTCTCTGTTAATGGCAATATAGAAAACTCAAACTCAGAGATAAAGTTTTTCACGTATTTATGATGTATTTTGTTCTTTGCACCTTGGAGCAATTCCATATAACTTTGGATTGAAAGATATTTTTCTTCATCTTTATCGATAAGTTTGGCAGCTTTCTCATTTCCTCTCTGAACCCATATCAGAATATCAGTATCATAAATCATATCTGGGCTTTCTTAGACTCTCTAATTCCTCTAATACAGTTTGTTCACCATCTTTGTGCATTGCAAAAAAAGGATGGTCTTTAACTTTGAAAATTGATTTTTCTCTGGCAGGCTTGATTACGCCTTTAACTTTACCGTGATATAGCACTGTAACGCTTTCATTTCTATCAAGTGCTTTTAGAATATCAGTTGTTTTGTACCTTAAATCAACTATGGAAGCTTTCATAACCACTCCTAATGATAATTATTAATATGTCTATTTATTGTAGACATTTTTTATTTTTTCTCAAGAGTTTTTTAAAAGCAGTAGATTTATTTAAGTGGATAATTTCAACACATAATCGGTATAGGGAGATGCCTCACTTCATCTCTCCTCCCACACCACCAGGCATACGGATCACGTAATGGCGGTTCATTATTATTGCGTTGATTTATCATGCCACCAGTGAAGGTAGCCCCAAGTTGATAAAGTATTTATTCGGAGTGAAACGGGGGACAGACCACGTTTATTGTTCCTTAATCGTGGTCTGTCCCCTATTTCCTTTTTAATCGTGGTCTGTCCCCTATTTCCTTTCTTGTTGACCCCTTTCTTCGAGCCCCATTGATTTCAAGGGTAAGTACTATCCTTCCATAATATTCGCTTCAACCACCCCCGTGGCGTAACTACGATAGGCCTCACCGATCTGTTTTGCCATGGTATCCGGGAAGGCATGAAAATCACCCTTTTCTATCGCCGCAATGATTGATTGCGCAACAAGGTCTGCCGGCTCGGCAAAATCGCCCAGGCCTGCATTGGTAGCCATATCTGTGGCAATCGGCCCGGGGTGCACACTGACGACATGCACACCTTCATCAAGCAGGGTATCACGTAATGCCTGTGTTATTGAATAGGATGCGGCCTTGCTGGCGCTGTAGGTAGAGAAGTCAGCAAAGCTTTTCATCGAGGCGACTGAATTCAGCTGCACAAGTGCGCCTCCGTTCTTCTTTAGCGCAGGTACAAATGCCTGTGCCATGCGCATCAGACCGTAAACATTAACGTCCATTTCTTGCTGCATTAACTCAACGGCGTCACCGGCCAGTGGGTTTGCGACATTTAACATCCCTGCATTGTTGACAACGATTTCGACATCACCAGCTGCTTCGCTTGCAGCGGTAATCGTCGCCGGGTCGTTGTAGTCGATATGCTGGGGCACAATACGATCGCCATACTGTGATACCAGGGCATTGAGGTTTTCCGGATTGCGCGAACCGGCATACACCTTGGTAACACCTGCCTTTACAAAGGATTCAACAATACTTTTTCCAATACCCCGGTTTGCGCCGGTTACCAGGGCGATACGATTTTCTACTGATGACATGTGACTACTCCTGTTGTCTGTTTTGGTGATAATTCGTTTTACTTTTTAATTCTGTACCATTAGGTAAGCATTGGAACAATGTACCGGTTGGCACATAATGTCAACAGGTTAAGCCAAAAAACTTTCACATCATGAAAACAGCCGGCAGAAAACGCAGCTTCGATAAAGACAAGGCACTGGATACCGCAATTAAGGTATTCTGGAATAATGGCTATGCTGGCACTTCTCTGGCTGATCTGACCAGTGCACTGGGCATAGCCAGCCTGGGTCATTACGCCCGGCAATACAGCACACCGACGATGACAGAACTGACCGGTTCAGACAAACTGAGCTTTCGGCAACGATTGGAAAATTACCTGCATGCCCAGGCGGGTCTGATCGGTGGTGAATTATCAGCCAAAGGCTGTTTTATCGTGAACAGCTGTTGTGAGGCTGATGGCGGTGAAATGACGGCTGACATCAATCGTACCGTGAACCAATGGGGTCTCCAAACCAAAAACCAATGGAAAAACCAATGGGGTCATATATGGTCCGCCCCGTATTGCAAGTAAAATTCTGATCGTAACATAAAGAAATATTGCATCCATATATCCGGCTTTTGTAAGAGGTTGTCTAATACCTCTAGCCCTGATGGAATCCGCGCATTCCTCACCTAATCAGACTCGCGGCCTCAATGGGCCCTAGACCCCAGCAGGTTCTTAGGAATGCTGGTGTTACCTTTTATGCCATCACTTAATAGTTATCTACGCAACTCGTCGCTAACGCCTTCTTAGCTATTATGTTTGTTTTACTGTCGTTCTTCTCTCTTTCCTGTCTTGTTTCTTTTTTGTCGGATGTGGGCGTGTCAAGGAGGAACGCAGACGCTTGCGTCGAGTAGTCCTTGACAGGCCCACATCCAACATTACCCTCTTGGCAGGGGCCGGTGATTTCTGGCCCCTGCCTCCCGGCGAGGGGGGGTAAGCCGTGCGGCGAAGGGGCAAAGCCCCTTTTGAGCGCTTAGACTCATGCCTTTTTATGCCACTTTTGCTTGATAGTCTTCTTTTTTAGTCAGCAACGCCCAAACTATCCGTGCATTTTTATTGGCGACTGCCACAGCGGTGATGTTTTTTCCGCGTCGTTGTTC
>SPJL01013955.1_pt1 | contig 12640 bp, 12 predicted proteins | sample 3741751 | NCBI WGS metagenome assembly SPJL01 (sample SAMN10925998, study PRJNA522277) | cold seep metagenome | isolation source: Elba SIP-enriched marine methane seep metagenome, extraction at timepoint T3 | place: Italy: coast of Elba, Mediterranean Sea | reverse complement strand
TTCGTCGCGAGGTGAGTGGGCCATCGCCGCAGTAGAATTATCCATAATCCGACAGTCTCCCAGCCCAAGATAAGATATGAAGTCAGAATTTTCAAACAATCCATTCAGAGGCAAACTGAATGTCCTAAAAGCGCCAACAGAAAACATAATTGATATGCTTTATATAGACGTTTTTGGAATAATTTACCGCCTTGATGAAATTTTCGGGTTTTAGACACAGGATTAGACATTATGAGCTGGCTGGGCAAAATGATTGGCGGCACCTTCGGATTTTTGATGGGTGGCCCACTGGGAGCAATATTGGGAGCATCGCTGGGCCACCAGTTCGACTCCGGCATGAACACTATGGACGCACAGGAAAAGCTCAATCCAGGCGACCAGCATCGCGTTCAGATGGCCTTTTTCACGGCAACTTTTTCCGTAATGGGGCATATTGCCAAGGCAGATGGCCGGGTCTCGCCTGCTGAAATCAATCTGGCCAAACGCGTCATGGATGAAATGCAGCTGTCTGCTGAAATGCGCGAAACCGCTATCAACCTGTTCAACCAGGGCAAAAACCGCGATTTTCCATTGCACCAGGTGCTGGATCAATTACGCCATGAATGTCACCGCCGCACCAACCTGATACGCATGTTTGTTGAAATTCAGGTACAGGCCGCATTGGCTGATGGCACAATAGATGCCGCTGAAGAGCGCATTTTGTTGAATATATGCTCGCACCTGAAAATCTCGCGCATTGAATTTGAAAGCATCAAAATGCAGATTCAGGCACAGCAGCGTTTTTACAGCTATCAACAACAATCCTCACATCACCAACGCCCCCGACAAACCAGCCAGGATAATCTAGCAGATGCCTATGCCGTCCTCGGCTTAACATCCTCGGCCAGCGATTTTGAAGTAAAAAAAGCCTACCGTCGCCTGATCAGCCAGCACCACCCGGACAAGCTGGTTGCCAAGGGTTTGCCGGAAGAGATGATGACGCTGGCCAAGGAAAAAACCCAAAAAATCCGCAAGGCTTATGAAGTGATCAAAGCCACCCGCGGTTAAATCGGCAATGCCTGACAACCTCTTTAATCCCGTTTCTGACAATCTCCCCGAGGAGTTGTTTGAAACCTTGCTGCAACATAACAATGTACGCATTGAAAGAATCGTGTCCAAAGGCCATACCACGCCAGAAGGTGAATGGTATGACCAATCCACTGATGAATGGGTCATCTTGTTACAAGGTTCAGCAACCCTGCGCTATCGAAATGGACAGTCCGTTGACTTATGTTCTGGCGATTATCTGTGGTTGCCCGCCCATCTTCAACATCGCGTAGAACACACCAGCGAAAACCCGCCCACCCTCTGGCTGGCAATCCATATAGCCGCTTGCCCAGAGCCTGCATTGTGAAAATTGCCATTCAGACCTGGGGTTCAAATGGAGATATTCGCCCCATGCTTGCGCTGGCCAGTGGCCTGCAACGTGATGGCCATACCGTAACCGTGGCCATCAGCAGTATAGATAACAGGGATTACAGCGAATTATGCCGATCAATCAAGATTCGGTATCAAAAAGTCCCTGAATATATCGAATTCGATATGTTCGACTTTGCCCGCCGCTCCTTCAAAATGAACGCCCTGCAATGGCTGAATGCTTTGCTTGAAACGGTGTTTTATCCTTACGAAGACCTTATCTACCAAACTGCACAACAACTGGCGCAAGAGAACGATTGCCTGATTGGCCACCATTTCCTGTATCCCGTTAAACTGGCCGCCAAAAAACAGGGCATTCCGCATATCAGTGTCACGCTCTGCCACATGATGATCCCTGGCCATTCAGACCCGCCATTTCATTGTCCCAATCTGGGTAAAGCGTTAAACCGTGTGCAATGGCGACTCATGCATTGGGTGCTGGACACGTTGTTGAAAACACGCATGACGCGGTTATGGAATCAGGAAAATATGCCGCCCTGCAAACAGGTGTTTACTGACTTGTTGACCTCGGATTTACTCAACCTGGTCGCTGTTGACCCGGTGTTTTGCCAGCACCCTGACGAGTGGACAAGCCATCACCAGGTCAACGGCTTTTTAAACCTGCCAGACAATGCCGAACACTGGCCCATGCCAGAATCACTGGACAGCTTTTTACAACAAGGTGAGCCCCCCGTTTATTTAACCTTTGGCAGTCTGCAACAGGCCGTACCGGAATGGGCGATGCAATTATTTATCGACGCCGTACAGCAGGCTGGTTGCCGCGCCATTATCCAAATCAGTGGATCAGGGCATCAACCAGACCGCGTACAAGGCAACCTCTATTTTATTGGACGACACCCTCACCAACCAGTATTTAAACATTGTGCCGCAGTGGTCCATCATGGTGGGGCCGGCACCACACAATCAGCAACGCTTAGCGGCTGTCCTTCGGTGGTCGTACCGTTTATGGACGAGCAGTTATTCTGGGCCTGCCATCTGCAACAAATGGGCATTGCGGGTAAACCGTTGCCAGCCAAAAAAGCTAATGCACAGGCATTGGCTCAACGAATAAAAGCAGTATTAGCAACGCCGAAGATGAAAATAAACGCTGAACAATTGAGTATTAAGATGCAGCGTAATGGGGTTGAGCTGGCTATCAGGCAAATGACTTCAATATTGCCTGATGGGCTTGAAAACTCATAAAGTGTAATAATTCAGATAATACAATTAATACAAACTCCCTCCATCCTCATCATTTTCTGCCAGCATCATCTTGTCATCCAGAGTACCGGCGCTTTCCGCACCCAGCTTGATCATCAGGCGGATTTCATTGCGCGAATCGGCTGAGTTCAATGCATCTTCGTAGCTTATTTTTCCATTCATATACAAATCAAACAGGGCCTGATCGAAGCTCTGCATGCCATGTTCGCGAGAGTTTTTCATCAATTCCTTAAGCTTGTGTACCTCGCCCTTGCGGATGAAGTCCGACACCAGCGGCGTGTTTAACAAGATTTCAATGGCCGGATAGCGTCCATTTCCATCCACCCGTTTAATCAATTGTTGGGCCACGATGCCGCGCAGGTTCAGGGATAAATCCATAAACAATTGCCCGTGCATTTCATCCGGGAAGAAATGCAGAATACGGTCGATGGCCTGGTTTGCATTGTTGGCGTGCAGGGTACATAAACATAAATGTCCTGTTTCTGCGAAAGTGATCGCATGCTGCATGGTTTCACGCGTACGCACCTCACCAATCAGAATCACATCCGGCGCCTGCCGCAAAGTGTTTTTCAACGCCACTTCATAAGACTCGGTATCCAGCCCGACTTCGCGCTGAGTCACAATGCATCCCTGATGCGAATGAGTGAATTCGATCGGATCCTCAACGGTAATAATATGACCTTTGGAATTTTCGTTTCTGTGCCGAATCAATGCCGCCAATGACGTTGATTTACCGGTTCCAGTCGCACCTACAAAAATCACCAGGCCACGCTTTTGCATAATCAAGTCTTTTAATACCGGTGGCAAATTAATGTCTTCCGGCGACGGAATATTGGTTTCAATACGTCTAAGAACCATCCCCGCCGCATCACGCTGGGTAAACGCGCTGACCCTGAAGCGCCCCAGTTTTTCTACGCTAAGAGCAAACTGACACTCTTTGGTATTTTCAAACTCGTCACGGTGACGCTGATCCATGATGCTTAACACCACTTTACGTGCCTGCTCAACAGTTAAGGCGTTTTTTGATACGTCTGTGACTTTGCCATCCACTTTCATTGCAGGTGGACGTCCTGCGGTAATAAATAAATCCGATGCCTTTTTTTCAACCATCAGCGTCAACAATGCATTAAAATCCATTATGGTTCTCCAGTTAACGGAACATATCTTTATTGACAGCTTTAACCTGAGCGGTTTTAGTGGTAATCACGCCACTATCCACCAGTTCTTTCAAATGCTGATCCAGCGTTTGCATACCTTCTTTACGTCCGGTCTGAATGGCAGAATACATTTGCGCCACTTTGGCTTCCCTGATCAGATTACGGATCGCCGCTGTACCCACCATAATTTCATGTGAAGCAACCCGGCCGCCGCCCACTTTTTTCAACAAGGTTTGTGAAATCACCGCCTGCAACGATTCTGACAACATCGAGCGGATCATATCTTTTTCTGCAGCCGGGAATACATCAATAATCCTGTCGATAGTTTTCGCAGCCGAGGTAGTATGCAGCGTGCCGAAGACCAAATGCCCGGTTTCCGCTGCGGTTAATGCCAGCCGGATAGTTTCCAGATCCCGCATCTCACCGACCAGAATGATATCCGGGTCTTCCCGCAAGGCAGAGCGCAAGGCTTCGTTAAACCCCAGCGTATCGCGGTGCACTTCCCGCTGGTTAATCAATGACTTCTGACTTTCATGGACAAATTCGATGGGATCTTCTACCGTCAAAATATGCGCATATTCAGTTGAGTTGATGTGATTAATCATCGCCGCCAGCGTAGTCGATTTACCCGAACCGGTGGGACCCGTCACCAAAATCAGGCCTCTGGGCTTTTTGCAGATTTCTTCAAAAAAACGCGGCGCCTTGATTTGTTCCAGCGTCAGCACCTCCGAAGGAATGGTTCTGAACACCGCTCCGGCACCGCGCTCCTGGTTAAATGCATTGACCCTGAAACGCGCCACATTGGGCAAGGCGAAGGAAAAATCGGTTTCCAGATATTCTTCATAATCACGCCGCTGCTTGTCATTCATGATGTCATAAATCAGTGCATGCACTTCTTTATGGTCAAGGGGCGGGATGTTGATCCGGCGAATATCGCCGTCTACACGAATCATCGGCGGCAAACCGGCTGATAAGTGTAAGTCCGACGCTTTATTTTTGACAGAAAAGGCCAATAGCTCTGCAATATCCATTATTTCTCCACGCTCAAACAGGTCTGGGGATAGATTAAGTTTTCATTTCAAGATTTGTTAAACTTAGTCTAGAACCTTGATTTTTTGAAGCTGTGTTGTTTAATAAGCGTTTGTAAAAAGTAACCATATTCAATGCCAGACATACTGCAGCGTTTACAATCCATAGGTCAGCACATTGAAGCAGCCGAATCAAAAGCCCGGCGTGCCAGTGGCAGCGTGCAACTATTGGCCGTCAGCAAGACCAAACCCGCGCAGGATGTAGCCACGGCCTATCGCTATGGCCAGCGTCGTTTTGGAGAAAGTTATTTGCAGGAGGCCTTGCACAAGCAACGTGCACTGGCCTGCTTTGCCATTGAATGGCATTTTATCGGCCCGATTCAATCCAACAAAACCCGTCCAATTGCCGAGCATTTCAGCTGGGTACACAGTGTGGATCGTTTAAAAATTGCCAAACGACTCAGCGAACAGAGACCCGCTCACCTGTCGCCGTTAAATATCTGCCTGCAAGTCAATATCAGTGATGAAGCCAGTAAATCAGGCTTTAAGCTGGATGAATTAGCCGAGATGGTCACTGCCGTTGAAGATATGCCCAATTTGAGGCTGCGGGGCGTCATGGCCATTCCGCAACCGAATGCAGACCCTGCATCACAAGGTATTCCCTACCGCCGTCTGCATCAGGCCGTGACCGCGCTGAACAACCCGAGGCTGGATACCTTTTCATTTGGCATGACTGGCGATTTGAATGCAGCTATTGCTGAAGGCTCGACCATAGTGCGTATAGGTACTGCACTGTTTGGTCCAAGGTCAACATCAACAGCGACGTAATATGATCCTGTGACGCCAGCAGCTTCAACCCCATCAGCAATAACAAGCCCGCAATTAAGGGGCGCAATATTTTATCGGGTAATTTTTTACCGATCAGACTGCCCAGATAAATAGCCGGCAAGCCGCCAACTAACAAGCCGCCCAGCAAATCAAAATCGATTGAACCTACCGAGAAGTGCCCCATCCCGGCAATCGCAGTCAATGGCACCGCATGCGCCAGATCTGTACCAACGATTTTGATGGGCCGCATACGAGGATAGAGTAAAAACAGAATCGCCGACCCAATCGCCCCGGCGCCGACTGATGACAAGGTCACCACAATACCTAACATACAACCAGACAAGACGGTTAACGCCGGACGGGTACTGCGCATGACATCAATCATGCCATTGCCATTGGAAGCTCGATGAATTACATTCAGTAAATGCCCTTTTATTACGATAATCACTGCCGTCATCACCAGCATCATGCCCAATGTGGTAATAATCAAGTGATCGTAATCAAAGCCCTGTGACTTTAATTCCCTTAGCGCCAACACCGTAACAATAGAACTGGGCACACTGCCGCTACCCAGCCACAACACCACTTTCCAGTCGACCGTTTTATTCTTGTGATGAAAAAACACCCCGCTGCATTTGGTCATGGCGGCATACAACAGATCTGTCCCCACGGCAATCGTCGCAGGAATACCAAAACCCAACACTAAAATCGGCGTCATCAAAGAGCCACCGCCAACCCCGGTCAGACCGATCACCAGCCCCACCAGCGCTCCTGCGGCAATAAACATTAAATCCACAACGGCTATCCAACAAAACAAAACGTTAATATAGCCTACTTCATTTATAATAATTAATAATAAAAAATAATTTTATTATTCCATAACTGAATATGAAGCTACAGCAACTTCGTTACCTGCTGGAAATTGAACGCCAGCACTTTAATATCAGCAAAGCGGCTGAGGTGTTGTGCACGTCGCAATCCGGCATCAGCAAGCAAATTCAATTGCTGGAGCAGGAATTGAATCTCGACATCTTTATACGCAAGGGCAAGCATATCCTCCGTTTCAGTGATCCTGGACGCCAGATTGCCAACCTGGCGGCTGAAATCATCAGTAAAAGTGAAGACATTCGCCTGCTGGCTGCAGATAGTAACCAACGCAACCCATCCCTGAGTATTGCGGCCACCCACACCCAGGCACGTTATATTCTGCCTGATGTGGTCGAACGATTTGTACGGATGACGCCTAGTGTCAATCTGCATATTCACCAGGGAACCCCCACCCAGATTGCCGACATGCTGGAACATGGCGACGTGGATATTGCCATCGCGACCGAAGCCCTGGCCGGGCGTGAATCTCTGCTAGCCTTACCCTGCTATCAATGGGGACGAAGCATCATCACCCGCCCTGACAATCCGTTAGTTGAAAAATTATCTCCCACCCTGAGCCAAGTGAGTGAATACCCCATCATCACTTACGTACAGGGCTTGACCGGACGGAACAAAGTTGACGAAGCCTTTGCCAAACAAAACCTGAACCCGGATATTGTGTTAACCGCAGTGGATGCCGATGTCATCAAAACCTATGTGCGACTGGGGCTGGGCATTGGCATTATTGCTGACATGGCATTTAACCCGAAGCTGGACAAGGATTTATGCACCATAGAAGCGCATCACCTCTTCGGCATCAGCACCAGCCTGGTCGCCATAAAAAAAGAGAAATATATAAAGAACCACACCTTGCAATTTATAGAAACTTTCGCCCCTCATTTAACCCCTGCGATCACCCAGCACTTGTTGCAGGCATCAGATAATGCACGCCGGCGCGAGATTATGCATTCGTTTTCTGTGCCGTTTTATAAGGCGGTTCAAAGGAAACAACTATAACCTTACTGGCCAGGAGGCTGACGACAACCTTCCTGCTTGTGAGAGGCTTGATACGGTGTGGTAGATAGTGTCGTCACGATATGCATAATGGCCTTCACATGCTGATTTTCTGTGCTTCCGGTTTTCAAAAATCAACATTGTCTCTTCATTCTTCATCTTGTGACGGCACTCTCTAAGCAGTAAAGTCTTATTACAATTTAGTCTGGTGCAAAAAAGGTTTCGTGCGGTTTTCACCGCACGCCACAGGAAGATTAATTGGTTTAAGTGTTCGCTGATTTGTTTTTATAAATGACGACACTTGCCAAACCCATCAGGATGAGCGCATAAAAAAGGTCAGTCCACCAGTCGAGAGGTACGGTGCGCGATTGAGTACTTTTAAACCAGTCTACGCCTGAAGCACTGTTACATTCTGCCAGTTCAAGATACTCGTTTCCCACAGTATCACGAATTGACGTCACGCCTTTCCACTCAAACGACACTGTTGTCGTACCAGAAATTGAACCGTCGTCAGGTGGAAAAAAATTATTGTTACCCCCCGACCTTGCATCGAGAAACGCAAAAATAGTTGAAGGCGTACCGAATTGGATTGGAATATCGATGCTGATATGACCCGGTGCTGGCACGGTGTTGATATTACTCTCTTTTGGGTCTGAGCTGGAACCATAAAGAATAGACCCATCAATTGCGTAAACCGTCCCCCCGTTACGTGTCATAAAAAATTGATATCCGACATTCATGCCCTGAGCAACAGCGCCGCTGGTTGCAAATTGATCATAGTGTGGTCCCCCGTTGATCTCAGCAGCAATGGTCATTGTTCCGGCCGCAAATTGAGGTACGCCGCTGACATTACAAAGGATATCGTCCTCAAACGTGGCTCTGGTCACCACACCACCATCAGACCCAAATCCACTCAGAACAACAGAACTGCTTGCCTTTAGAAGGCCAAGGCTTGCAGAAGATTGATGATTGCCAAATGCGGAGGCTTCGCTGGCGGAGACGGATCCTGTTGCACTGCTATTTGTAGTTTCTCCGGTCGTCGCTGTCACCTGGGTGGCCGCATACATGGAAACAGGAGAGCAAAAAAGCAAGCAAAACAAGGCGAGCTGCGGATAAGTAAAGTTTCTTAATAAAGTTTTAAGACCAACAAAAATAATATTCATATTTTTACCTTTATCTATGACATCAAACTGGCTTTTTAAGCAACACTTTCGTTTAACATATTTTAGGCAAAAACTCAAGACCCCACTGAGCGCGGACTACAGTTCTGATAACCCGCGATGCCAAGGAAAAAAGCATTAGAAAAGGCTGAGATTTAGCAGACATGAAGAATGTAAAAAACGGCTTCAGCTGTGAGCGACTTCATAAGTCATCAGTACAAAGCATGCGTTAATAGACTCGAACCAAGGGAAAACGACTACGTAATGGAATTAAATTAACCGATTCGAGAGGCTTATACCATGAAAATCTTAAACACTATGATCAAAACGCTATCTGTTGCTTCTCTTTGTGCTGTCAGTGCAATGACATTTGGGACGTCAACGGCAATGGCAGAAGAAATCACGACTTTGCACATGAATGAACAATGTAAAGTATCGCCAAGAGGGGAGCGTTGCAGAGCACAATCTTTGCCAGTACAGGCTACGGTAAAGCAAGCAGCGTTGCGTTCTGTTACTGTCTGCTCTTATTCTTCTCGCGGCAGCCGTTGCAAGGACTTTAACGGTAGCTATTTGATTGCAGATTTAGGTTCGATGAAGCTGATGCCTGCTGAGAAAAACTGTGTCACATCCAGCCGTGGAATCCGTTGTTCCGCTTAATTCCTGAATATAACCAGAGACAAATTATGGAAGATATTATCTGCCTGAAATTCCGTGGATACAGAAATGTTGACGTCAGACCAACGGAATTTCAGTGCAGCTTATTTTTCCAGTTCTTTTGTCAGGTCAGTTGATAGACTGAGCCCGAATGAAAGAGCTCTGCAGTCATTTCGCAAAATGTTCAATTGCGATGTCAGGTTACTGTTGATTAAGCTGTTTAAATTGTTGATACATTAACAGATGCAGCGAGGTCATGGCGGCTTCAAGCCCACCCTTGAGATTCCCTTTGAGTTTGTCTGAGAATATTCCTTTCATTTTTAATAGCCAAGTCCTTATTCATCCCGGTCTGATTGCTGGGTCATTGACTTGGGTAGTTTCTTTTTTATTTTGACGCCGAGTTCTTCAAAATCACTGGCTTGCCGGATCAAGTTGCCGCGTCCGGTGGTGAGTTTATTCATGACAGCATCGTAAGTTTTGTTGACGGTATTGAGCTGATTGCCCAATTTTTCCAGGTCTTCAACAAAGCCACGGATCTTGTCATATAAACTGCCGGCTTTGTCGGAGATGATGCGCGCGTTTTCGTTTTGCTGTTCATAGCGCCAGATATTCTGAATGGTACGCAGGGTGGCGAGCAGCGTTGTCGGCGTGACGACAACAATTTTATGTTCAAAAGCGTCGTTAAATAATTTCTCATCAGCCTGGAATGCGGCCATAAAAGCCGATTCAATGGGCATGAACAATAAAACAAAGTCCAGTGAGCGCAGGCCTTGTAAGGAAGCATAATCCTTGTCACTTAACAGTTTGATATGATTTCTGACGGCGTCCACATGGGCCTTGATGGCCAGCGCTTTTTCCGTGTCATCCTCGGTGGAACAGTAGCGTTCATAAGCCAGCAGGGAGACTTTAGAATCAATCACCACATCTTTTTCTTCTGGCAGACGGATGATGACATCCGGTTTGAAGAGCTTGTTGTCGGCATCCCTGAAGCCACCCTGGGTGTCGTATTCAACGCCTTTACGCAGGCCGGATTGTTCCAGTACTTTTTCCAGGATCATCTCGCCCCAGTTACCCTGCATTTTTTTGTCGCCTTTTAACGCGCGAGTCAGGTTGAGGGCTTCCTGATTCATTTTGGCGGTATCACGGCGCAGGGCGTTGATTTCCTCGCGCAAGGACACGCGGTCTTTGCTTTCGCTCTCGTACACCGTTTCCAGTCGAGTTTTAAAGTCACCCAATTGCTGTTTTAGCGGGGAGACAACGTGCTCGAGATTAGTTTTGCTGAATTCACTAAACTGTTTGTTGCGCGCTTCAAAAATGCGGTTGGCCAGGTTTTCAAATTGGTTTTTCAGTTGTTCTTCCGCATTTTGCAGCAGGTGAATTTTTTCGGCGTGGTGTTGCTGTTGCTCCTGTTGACGTACCTGTAAACCAGCGGCTGCGGAGTGGCTTTCTTGTAGTTGCTGCTGTAAACGGCTGATGAGGGCTTTATCCGCATCCCACTGCGCCAGCTTTTCATCGGCAACAGCCTGGTTGATTTCGGCTTGGCGAAGCTGTTGAGAGAGGTGCTCAATCTGCTGCGCTTGTTCGTTCTGTAATCGGGTAAACGACGTGCGCTTGAAAAAATAAACCCCGACCCCTGCCAGCAGCCCCAGGATAAAACTGATAAAAAGATACGCGCTAACATCGGGTAAAAGCATGGTGTCGGGTCGGGTTGTATAAGAATGGGGTGCCGGTGTGCAGATCTGCGCACCAGCAGCTATGGTTTACAACGTTTTAAAGACGCGGCTGGCCGCCTCAATCGTGTGCTGAATGTCTTCATCACTGTGTGCAGAAGACACAAAACCGGCTTCAAATGCAGACGGGGCAAGATAAATCCCCGCGTCCAGCATAGCGTGGAAAAATTGCTTAAAACGTGCCTGATCGCAGGCCATCACCTGGGCAAAGCGGGAAATACAGGGTTCTTCGCTGAAAAACAAGCCGAACATGCCGCCGACTTGATTGCTGGATAACGCGATGCCGGCATCCGAGGCAGCCTGTTGGATGCCGGATACCAATGCGGTGGTTTTTTCTGTCAATGTCTGATAAAAACCGGAGGCGGAAATCAGTTCCAATGTTTTTAAACCGGCGGCCATGGCAACCGGGTTGCCGGATAGGGTACCTGCCTGATACACCGGGCCGAGTGGAGCCAGATGTTGCATGATGTCCAGTTTGCCGCCAAATGCACCGACAGGCATGCCGCCACCAATGACCTTGCCCAGCGTGGTTAAATCGGGCGTTACACCATACAGTCCCTGAGCGCTATGTAAATCAACGCGAAAGCCGGTCATGACTTCATCAAAAATCAATACGCTACCAGAGTCATCACAGATTTGACGCAAGCCTTGCAGAAAGCCGGGTTCGGGTGGAATGCAGTTCATATTGCCTGCAACCGGTTCAACGATGATGCAAGCAATCTGAGCGCCACTCTCGGCAAAGGCCTGTTTGACCGAATCTATATCATTAAATGTTAATGTCAGGGTGTCTTTCGCCAGTCCGGCGGGTACGCCGGGAGAACTGGGGACGCCCAGCGTCAGCGCACCGGAACCGGCTTTGACGAGTAATGAATCGGAATGTCCGTGATAACAGCCTTCAAATTTGACGATTTTATCGCGCCCGGTAAAGCCGCGTGCCAGACGCAATGCGCTCATGGTGGCTTCGGTACCGGAGCTGACCATGCGCACCAGATCTATGGATGGCACCAGCTCGCATACTTTTTCAGCCATCAAGGTTTCGATTTCAGTCGGTGCGCCAAAACTCAGGCCTTTTTCTGCGGTCTCTTTAACCGCCTGAATCACGTCCGGATGCGCATGACCCAGAATCATCGGCCCCCAGGAACCGACATAATCAATATAACGATGATCCTCACTGTCATAAACATAAGGTCCCTGGGCGTGGTCAAAATAGACCGGCGTGCCGCCGACACCGTTGAATGAACGCACGGGCGAATTAACGCCACCGGGGATAACTTTTTGGGCGTGTGAAAAAAGTTGTGATGATTGTGTCATGGAGAGTCTAAAAAAGTTAAGCACCCGCCAAACGTATTCGGCGGGTATTTATTGGATTATTTGCCAAACAGCCTGGGTGGCTCGGGGTCAGTATTTTTCTGCAGGCAGTTGTAGGCCGCATTTTCAAAACGGATACGCATGGATTGCGTATGTTTCTTTTCATTGACGAATTTTTCAGCTTCGACAGCGGTCAGGTCTTTCATCATGTAATCCGC
>SPJL01018354.1_pt1 | contig 12650 bp, 12 predicted proteins | sample 3741751 | NCBI WGS metagenome assembly SPJL01 (sample SAMN10925998, study PRJNA522277) | cold seep metagenome | isolation source: Elba SIP-enriched marine methane seep metagenome, extraction at timepoint T3 | place: Italy: coast of Elba, Mediterranean Sea | reverse complement strand
TTTTATTTACCGGATGGAAGGTCCAAAAATTAACTTAGAAGTTTGACGGACATCCTTTCTTACCGCGTTTTCCACGGCCACGGCTGCCTACGAGTCCATTATCGAGGAAATTGTAGGAAATGGTAATCGCTGCAGTAGAATACCAGTCGTCCACGCCTTCGGAATTGGTAGAACCTCCTCTGGCATCGCCAAATTCTTTGGCTACACCGGTGCGATTGGCGAGGGCCAAGGCGATTTCGCCTCTAGATTCGAGGATATCCGCATCGTTGACATAAGTCGTAGAAACATCATCCAAATAATCGGTGAAGGTTTTTCGCAAGCCTACCTCTATGCCGATATTCCAACGGTCGTTGATGGCATATTTCAAACCACCACCAAAAGGAATGGCAAACTCGGTGAGGCGATAAGGTTGGCGATCTGGATGACCGGGCAATCCTTGGCCTTCTGTACCCAAGGGCTGTAGTTCGTAGGTATCGCCATCCAACACTGCTGTCGGGTTAAAGACAAAACCCGCTACTCCAATAAATACATAGGGAGAAAAGGTTTCCGACAGCGCGTAAGGCTGATATCCGAGGATATTAAATTCTCCAATTAAGTTGAATTCGAGAACGGTTGATTTAAAGCTTAGATTACGTCTTTGGCGATTGGCATCTAATGATTTTGCATCATCACCAGATACGGAGCTATAATTGACTCCTAAGCGACCGGCAAAAAGGCGATGGGGATTGTAACGGACAAAACCTCCAAAGGCAGCATGGCTGGGGCCTACACTATAGAAATTCTGTGCAGGAGATAAGTCGCCCTGATAATTGGAAACGCCTCCTAAAATACCCACTTCCCAGCCTTGGGAATAGGATAGTGAACCGATTAGGAGGGTACCGACAATGAGCAATAACTTTTTCATACAGGTTGTTTTTAAAAGGAAATTAGGTGATCTATGATGGTCCTAACGTAGAAGTTAATACAATAATTATGGCAAAAATAGCAATAATCCATCTTTGCTGCTTGGATTTGCCCAAATCTCCTTCCACACAAACCGCCCCTTGTCACCACTAAAGCAAAATTGGTCTAATTTAGCCGCATAAATACGTATTCTAAGCCTGCAAATCGTTATTATTACCCTAATTTTGAGTGAAATTAATTCAACGTAAAACAAAATTGCATTTTTTTAAACCATTATGAATATGAAAATCAAATGTTTCCTGCCAATGCTCTTCATCGGTTTTGGCGTCACCCTCACGGCTCAAAGTACTTCGCCGGAAAACTGGTTCAATCTGGACCCTGCAACAGATAATGTTCCTGGCGTTAGCACAGACAAGATGTACAACGAGCTTCTCAAAGACCGGAAATCGGAGACGGTAATCGTTGCAGTAATCGATTCTGGTGTTGATCCCAACCACGAAGACCTCAAAGATGTAATGTGGGTAAATGAAGATGAAATTCCTGATAACGGAATTGATGATGATAAGAATGGTTATATCGATGATGTCCACGGTTGGAATTTCATCGGTGGTAAAGATGGAAAAAACATCAACCACGAATCGTTGGAGATCACTCGCCTAGTGGCCAAGTATCAGAAAATGTACAAAGATGTAGATCCTAATTCTCTTTCCAAGAAAGAACGTAAGAAATATGATGCTTACGTGGAAATGAAAAAAGAGATCGATGACAAGAAGAATAACGTAATGGGCCAGGCGGCTGGAGTTATGCAGTTTGCGGAAGGTATCAAGATGATGACCAATCACTTTGGCAAATCTCCTAGCTTAGCTGAAATCAAAGCCCTCAAAAGCGATGACGAGGCACTGATGACCGTTTCTCAGCAGGTAGCAGGGATTTTGGAAGGCCAAGGCGTTACTTTTGATGAGTTGAAAGAAAACATCGAAGGTGCTAAAGATTACTTTGATGGACAGCTCAACTACTACTACAATGTTGATTTTAACCCTCGGGCAGAAATCGTAGGAGATAACTATGACGACCCTTACCAACGCAACTATGGTAACAATGACGTTCAAGGTCCAGATGCTGGTCACGGAACACACGTTGCCGGTATCATCGCTGCTTCTCGTGGCAATGAGGTAGGAATCCAAGGGGTAGCAAATAATGTACGGATCATGTCCGTTCGTGCCGTTCCGGATGGTGACGAGCGTGATAAGGATGTAGCAAGTGCTATCATCTACGCAGTTGACAATGGTGCCTCGATCATCAACATGAGCTTTGGAAAGAGCTACGGTTGGAATAAAAAAGTAGTAGACGAAGCGGTAAAATATGCCATGAAGAACGATGTGCTTTTGGTACATGCTGCAGGTAATGATGGTAAAAACACCGATGTAGCTAGTAATTTCCCTAACGACGGATTTGCTAAGCGCGGTTTGTTTGGTCCTAAAATCGCTAAAAACTGGATCGAAGTAGGTGCTTTGACTTACAAAGGTGGCGAAGATGCTCCGGCTACTTTCTCTAACTACGGTAAAGATAATGTAGACGTATTTGCTCCTGGTTACCAGATTTTGTCGACTACTCCTGATCAAGGATATGACAAATTCAGTGGAACTAGTATGGCCGCTCCGGTAACTGCAGGTGTAGCAGCGGTACTCCGCTCTTACTTCCCTGAGTTGACTGCTCAGCAGGTAAAAGAAATCATCGAAGGTTCTATCGTTCCTCAAAACCAAAAGGTTAAGCAACCTGGTTCTGGTGACCTGGTTTCCTTCTCTGACTTATGCAAGACTGCGGGTGTAGTAAGCAGCTATAATGCGGTTAAAAAAGCGAAGACAACCAAAGGAAAGAAAAAGATTAAGAAAGCGAAAGCAGCTAAAGTAGTAGTACCTTAATGGTGTAACTGCTGTAACGAAAAAGGCCGAGAGTGAGATAATCGCTCTCGGCTTTTTTATTTTACCGAATCACTACTTCTTTGAGAAACTCCTCTCCCAGGGCCTCGTTGAGCAATCTTTTGATTTTTTCCCGGCCTAGGTTGAGCTCTTGCCGGAGCGGAGCGGAAGTGAGGGTGATATAAACCGTTTGTTGCCGCAGGTTGATTTGGGTGGTATATCCTGCAATGGTGGGCCCCATCAGCTCCGGCCAAGCGGAGCGGAGCTTGGTTAGCTTGAGCTTACCGCGGAGCTGCCTTTGGGCAGCGAGGGCTTGGAGCACCTCTTTCAGACTTTGGTCATTATGCTTCTTCATCTTGTGCTTCGTCGAGGATTTTTCCTTCGGCAACCCGAAATTTGCGGTAGGATAATGTAAAATCATTTAGAATCTTGGCCAGTCGATGCTCGTCGGTGTCGGTAATAAAAACCTGACCAAAATCCTGTTGGATCAACAGTTCAATCAAGTGGCGAACCCGGCTAGGGTCTAATTTATCAAAAATATCGTCGAGAAGTAGTAAGGGCGATTCTTTTTTTTCCAAACGCAAAATCTCGTACTGCGCCAATTTTAAGGCCAGCACAAAAGATTTCAACTGCCCCTGCGAGGCATATTTTTTCAAAGGGTACTCCCCTATCTTAAAGAGCAAGTCATCCCGATGAACGCCAACCGTAGTTCGTTGTAAGATACGATCTTTCTCCCGGGCCTCTTCCAACAAATCTGCCAATGAAGACTCGGCCAACTGGCTCCGATAGGTACAACTTACCTCTTCTTGCCCTCCTGAGATCACCTCATAATGCTTTTGTAACACAGGGATTAAGCGCTCTTGAAATTGATGTCTTTGCTGATGTACATAAGTGCCGGGGCCCATCAACTGTTGATCATAGGTAGCCAGTAGCGCAGCATCAAAACGGCGCTCCGCCCCCATTTGCTTTAGAGCCGCATTCCGTTGCTTGACCAAGCGATTATACTGTACCAAGTCCTGTAAATACCGAGTATCCAACTGCGAAAGCGTATTGTCCAAAAAACGACGACGGTCCTCACTGCCCTCCGTTGCCAAGCGGGTATCATCCGGGACGATCATCACCACGGGCAAAAAACCGATATGCTCCAAAAGCTTAGTATAGGCCACATCATTGCATTCAATCGTCTTACGTTTGCGGGCTTGTACCTTCGCTACGATCCGGTATTTCTTCTCATTTTTGTAAAACTGGCCCTCCAAACGGAAAAACTCTTCACCGTGTAAGGTCAGGTGGGCATCGCTGAGGCTTTGTTGGCTTTTACACATGCAGAGGTAATAAATGGCGTCGAGGATATTCGTTTTCCCCATCCCATTTTTACCGACAAAACAGTTGAGACGAGGGGCTAAACTCAGGCTTTGACTGGTGTAGTTCTTAAATTGGGTCAGTTTCAGTGTATGTAAATACAAGCGTTTTTTTTGCAAATATAGAAAGTGGGACGTGGTTTAACGGGAAAATAGCCTTATCTTTATTTGATAAATTCACCTATATCCAACCTTCGTTTGGTTTCCGTGTTTTATCTTTGCGGAACCGCCAAGAGGGTGTTTAAATTTCTATGAATGTGTAAATGAGCACAAATTGATAGCAACTTAGACAAACCCTAGATTAATTCACCAAAAGATTGACTCCTGTGGTACAGAATACTAAAAGCAAAGGCAAACGATCTAAAAAGCCCACTTATAGCAAAGAGACCTATCTCAAATGGTACGAGATGATGCTACGCATTCGTCGTTTTGAAGAACGGACCTTGATGATGTATGGTCAGCAAAAAATTCGCGGCTTTTGCCATGTTTATATTGGTCAAGAAGCTATTGCGGCTGGAATGCTTACGGCTATTCGTCCAGAAGATGCCGTAGTAACGGCTTATCGCCAGCACGGTATTGGCCTGACTCGGGGCATTTCCTCTAATGAGGCGATGGCAGAGCTTTATGGTAAGGCTACCGGAGTGGTAAAAGGTAAAGGAGGCTCGATGCACTTCTTTTCTCGCGATAAACGCTTCTTTGGGGGTAATGGTATCGTTGGTGCCCAAATTCCGATCGGAACGGGAATCGCTTTTGCAGAAAAGTATAAAGGCACCGATAATCTTTGTGTAACCATGTTTGGTGATGGTGCAGCGCGCCAAGGTGCGCTCTACGAAGCTTTCAACATGGCGATGACTTGGAGTCTGCCTGTACTCTATATTTGTGAAAATAACGGTTATGCTATGGGTACCTCCGTTAATCGGACCAGTAATGTAACTGATTTGTATAAGATTGGAGCGGCCTTTGACATGCCTAGTGAAGCTGTAGATGGAATGAACCCCGAATCGGTACACGAAGCCTTGACTCGCGCGGCCGAGCACATCCGGGCAGGTAAAGGCCCTTACTACCTCGAAATTAAGACCTACCGCTACAAAGGTCACTCCGTATCTGATCCGGCGAAGTATCGCACCAAGGATGAATTGGAGGAGTATAAAGGCATGGATCCCGTAAAAACGACGGAAAAGAAGATAGTAGACCAGCAAATTGCTACTGCTGAGGAGATCAAAGCCATCAAGGATAAGATCAAGGCAGAAATTGATGAAGCCATCAAATTTGCGGAATCTTCACCTTTTCCAGATCCTGCGGACCTTTTTGATAATAACTACGTACAAGAGGATTACCCATTTTTGCGCTAAATCCCTCTTTAGGGCCCTATTCTGGTGGAATAAGTGCCTTTTTGGGAATTACAATTGGAATTAATTTGCCTATTGTTCAGCAAATTGGAAAAAATCAAGCGAGAAATAGATAATTTATCTATTTTTGCGTCGATTTTTTTTAGAATTGACTATCACAATCCAAGAACTAAATACTAATGGCAAGAAGACGTAATCCGAAAAAAGACGATACTCTAGTAGATATTGTAGAAGCAAGAGACAATGCTCAGGACTTTTTTGAAACCAATCAGAATACCATTTTAATGGCATTGGTTGGTGCTGTACTGCTTATTGGCGGTTATCTTGCTTATACCTACCTTTTCCAAGCGCCTCGTGAGATGGAAGCTATTGAAGCCATGGAGCAGGCTCAGCGTCAGTTCGAACGTGATTCTTTTGCCCTGGCCCTCCAAAACGCTAATGGCGATCAAGGATTCCTCGATATTATCGACAATTACGGAAGGACCAAAGCCGGTAACCTATCTCAGTTATATGCAGGTATTTGCTACCTCCACCTCGGACAGACGGATGCGGCCCTTGAATACCTCAGCGATTTTTCTCCTGCTGGTGAAGTTATGCCTACCTCTAAATATGGTGCCATGGCAGAAGCTTATGGGGAAAAAGGCGATTTTGACCAAGCCTTGAATTACTATCAAAAAGCAATCAATGCTGGTGAAAACGAATTCCTTATTGCCCACTACCTCAAAAAGAAAGGTATGCTACAGGAAAAACAAGGCGATATGGAAGGTTCGAAGAAAAGTTACCAGACCATTAAGGACAAATATCCTTTCTCTCCTGACGGCCGTGACATCGACAAATATCTCGGTCGCGTTGGTGGAGGCAACTAAGAATTAAGCAACACTTTCTGAAGTGGGAAGAGGCTGAGTCAAAAGATTCAGCCTCTTTTTTTATTTTTACATTGATATATAACACACGACGGAGTTTACCATCATGGTTTTCCGTCTCATATTTTCACCTAAAAGCTACCTATCTATGTCTAGTGCCGCTAAAAATCTATCGACCTACGACGAAAGTAATATCCCCGATGCTGCTGAAATGGCTATCGGAATCGTAGTAAGCGAATGGAATCACCACATTACCCATGCCCTTTATGAAGCCTGTGTGGACACCCTCGAAAAACACGGGGTAAAAAACCAAGATATTCACAGTATCCAAGTACCGGGCTCCTTTGAGCTTCCCGCCGGAGCTAAAATGCTAGCCTCTAGCGCCAAATTGGATGCCGTAATCTGCTTAGGCTGCGTCATCAAAGGCGAAACCAGTCACAATGAATACATCAACCAGGCCGTTGCCACGGGCCTTTGTAACCTCAGCATCGTATCAGGCAAGCCCTTTATCTTTGGCCTGCTCACCCCTAACGACGAACAGCAAGCCCTCGATCGCGCGGGTGGAAAACACGGAAATAAAGGAGTAGAAGCCGCCGTAACAGCCATTCGTATGGTCGCCATGAAGAAAGGATTGACAAAAGTAGAAGGTAAAATCGGCTTCTGATATGCAGCTACATGTAATCAATACCGGTTTTCTAAAGCTAGATGGCGGGTCCATGTTTGGTATTGTACCCCGACAGCTATGGGAAAGACTCAATCCACCCGATGAAAAGCACCGTTGTACCTGGGCCCTCCGATGCTTGCTCATCGATACTGGCGAAAGAAAGATTTTAGTAGATACTGGCGTTGGCGACAAGCAGGATAAAAAATTTCGCCAACACTTTGATCCCCACGGAGAGGATTCTCTCTTGGGTTCTCTCCAGCAATTAGGTTTACAGCCCGAAGATATTACCGACGTATTTTTAACCCACCTCCACTTCGATCACAGTGGCGGTGCCGTTCGTCGCAATGCCGCTGGAGAATTGGTTCCAACCTTTCCCAAGGCCAATTACTGGACCAATGCCGTACATTACCAATGGGCCTTAAAACCCAATCCACGGGAAAAGGCCTCTTTTCTCAAAGAAAACTTTGTCCCACTCGACGACCTCGATCGTTTGCGCTTCCTCCCTACCCTAGGAGCAGAATGGAATAGCTGGGTAGACGGAATTAGCTATCGCTTGGTGTACGGCCATACCGAAGCGATGATGCTGCTCAAGATTCCACTGGGAGATCGGCATTTAATCTATTGTGCTGATTTGCTCCCTTCTTCCTATCACTTGGGGCAGCCCTATATCATGGCCTACGATCTACGGCCTTTGGAGACCCTGAGCGAGAAAAAGATTCTATTGGAAGAAACCCTCGCCGAAGACCATATCTTATTTTTCGAACATGATCCTAAGATCGAATGCGCCCAAATCGAAAGAAATGACCGCGGGCGTATCGTGATCAAGAAAAGCTTTAAGCTTAGTGAATTGGAGTGACGGAACAAGGTTTTTGAAAAAGAATATTACTGCAAAATTCCGTCGAATTAGCTACGATTATGATTCCAATATCTTTTGATACTGATATCCAGACCGCTTGCCCCGAGCTTCAATTGGGCCTACTCCAGTGCTCGGTGCAAGTGCGTTTGGAAAATCCAGCACTTTGGGCAGCCATCGACCAAGGCATTATCCGCAGACAATCCGAACTTGGAGATACCACTGCGATTGCACCACTCCCAGCGATTCAAAGTACTCGACGAGCTTATAAAAGTTGTGGGAAAGATCCCGCTCGCTATCGTGCCTCCGCCGAAAGTTTACTCCGCCGGGCAATACAGGGCAAGGGGCTTTATCGCGTCAATAATGTCGTTGACCTCCTCAATTTGGTTTCCATCGAAAGTGGATTTTCGATTGGAGGCTATGATGCTAAACAAATTCAGGGAGCCATCCGTTTGGGTATCGGGAAGGCGGAAGAAGATTATACGGGCATTGGTCGTGGTAGTCTGAACATCGCCCATTTGCCAGTGCTACGCGATGAACTAGGGGCTTTTGGTAGCCCTACCAGCGATTCGATGCGGACCAGGCTACAGGAAAGCAGCCAAGAATTTTTGATGGTCTTTTTTGCTTTTGGTGCGTCGGAGGCCTTGGCCCCGGCAATGGAGCAAGCGAGTGATTACCTCAAACAATTTGCCATGGCAACAGATTTGGAAACTCAAATTATCAATATTAATGTTGGATAAAATTAAAGCGGATTTAGCACCGAGTGGAACACGATTAGTAGCGGTTTCCAAAACTAAACCTCATAGTGCTATTCAAGAATTGTATGATCGTGGTCAACGAATTTTTGGAGAAAATCGAGTGCAGGAGTTGGTGGAAAAAGAGGCCGCACTAGCCAAGGATATTGAATGGCATATGATTGGTCATTTACAGACCAACAAGGTAAAATACATTGCGCCTTTTATCAACTTGATCCATTCGATTGATAGCTTGAAGTTGTTGAAAGAGGTCAACAAACAGGCTCGCCGCAACGAGCGAGTGATTGAGGTGCTTTTACAATTTCACATTTCGGAAGAAGATACTAAGTTTGGGTTGGACTTAGCCGAGGCTCGGGAATTATTGGACACGGAGGCCTATCGGGACATGGAGCATATTCGCATCATTGGAGTGATGGGCATGGCCACCTTTACCCACGATCAAGATCAGGTCCGCCAAGAATTTCGCCAACTCAAGCAGATTTTTGACCAACTGAAAACGCATCACTTCACCGATGAAGAGCGCTTTCGGGAAATATCGATGGGGATGTCAGGGGATTACCTGCTGGCCATCGACGAAGGGAGTACCTTGGTGCGGATTGGAAGTCTGCTTTTTGGTGCTCGTTGACTTGGCCTAGGTATTTATTGAACGATAAATTTCTTGATCACTCTTTGGGAGTCAATTCTTAGTTCAGCGAAATAGAGTCCGGCGGGCCATTGAGAAACATCCACCTGTTCTACCGTACTCTCCACCGATTGTTGTTTAACCAAACGGCCTACCGAATTGTAGATCACCAATTGGCTATTGGAACTTTTGGCCAATTTACTCCACTCCAATTGTATCCAATCATTCGCGGGGTTAGGCAATAATACCAAGTCAAGCTCGTCTTCCTCTGGTTCCACAGTATCCACGCGACCACCAACGGTGTAGTTGGTGGCAAACATATTTAATCCACCCCGTTTGTTGCCAATAATGATGTCGAGAAAACCATCATTATTAATATCCGCTACACTAATCCGCGTTTCCACTCCTACATTGAGGTCACCATAATTACGAGACACCAAATTGAATTCATCATATAGATTCCCATCGACTTGATCGTAGACAAGCAAATCGCCGGAAGAGCTACCAGAGAAAAGCAAGAAATCATCGTCATAATCGAAAAAGAAAGGAGCACTACTACCGGCGTTGGTACTATTAGGACCAATACGGATCGTATTCACCCGGCCTAGGTAAGGAGTATTTCCATCAGCAGTTTCTTCACCATCAAACAGTGGGTCAGTCGCCGTTCCTTTGTTGAGAAAAAAATTGATATTCCCTACCAGCTCAAGGCTATCAGGGTCTTGGTTGATCGTCCGTTCGCCCACTATAATATCCAATAAGCCATCGCGATTAAGATCGATGATTTGGGGGGTACTTTTAGATCCGATATCAATATCCATATACCCATCGCTCAAGGGGCCAAATTGGAAAGGCTGGTTAGGCCCGGCGGTATTTTCGGCGTAGAGCAATCTTCCACTGTCGCTTCCACAAAGCAGGTCGAGGTCACCATCGCCATCGAGGTCCCCAAAGGCGGGAGTAAAATTAAAAATGGAGCTAGTCGTACTAAAAAGATCACGGAAGCCTAGGTAATCTGAATCCTCCAATTCGAAGGCAGGTTGAGTTGAGGTTCCAATATTTTTGTAGAGCACCAAGTTAGATTCATCATCTAGATTCAGCGTAGGTTTCCCGCAATAATATCGAGTAAACCATCCGCATTATAATCCACAAAAACAGGATTGGCACCAAGGCCCAGTTGAATCGTTTCCGAAATCAGCAGGTTATCCGCTTGATAACTAAAACGCGGGGTCTCGTTGGAGTCTATGTTTTTATACCACCAAATCGACTTAAAAGAAACGCCGATATTATCTGTATTGGGAGCAGCGACCAAGTCTTTGAGGCCATCATTATCCAGATCAACTAAAAAAGAAGAAGGGAAGGTAGTAATGTCTACCGAACGGTCGTAGCTAGGGAAGTTACAATCTTGGCTTCTCACCCAAGCGGTATCGGTATCTCCTTCATTGATTCCAAACACCAGGCTGTTAAAACTAATATCGCCCAGTAAAATTTCCTTATCGCCATCATCATCTTCATCAAAGGTCAAAATGGTTGATCCTGGGTGAACGGCGGCGGTAAAGCCTTCGGCACACTTACTGCGATCTTCGCTGAGGTTGAGGCAGTTGGTAATTCCGGTTTCGAAAAAACGGCCCCAGCAATTTTCTACGCGCTCATATATCAAGCTATCGCGACCATAGCCCATTTCTACCGACATATTTTTGTAGTGAAACACCGTTCCACCAGCAACGGTAAAGGTTAGGATATCCAGGTCACCATCGCCATCCAAATCGTCGATGGAGGGGATATCGGCCCGGTCCACAAAAAGTTGGGCAAAAGTACCATTGTCTGTAGAGATAGGAATCAGGTTATGAACAAAGCGATGAAAATTATAGCGATCAAAAACCAAGCGGTTTCCTTGATAGCGGCCTTTATAAACCAAAACGCCCGAAACAGCAGGACTCTCAGATTGAGCAAAAATATCCATTACTCCATCGCCGTCATAATCGCGGAGTAGCACCCAGTCATTCAAATCGGGAAAGCCACTTACAAAATAGGGTTGGTAGCGATAATCGAGTGCATTGGAGGTCCCGCCACTCATAAAAGCCATTTGCACATCGCCCGCTTTATCAAAGACGTAGAGGTCATCGACGCCATTATTATCCAAATCTACTTGAGAAAATTGGGGCGCCTTAATACCTCCGGTAAAGGGATAACGAAGTTGTACCCCATCCTCAAAAACGTCAAATTGTAATCTTTGTAAATCTTGCGCTGAGGAGACATTGGCAAGGAGAAGAAGCAGAAATAGCGAAAAAATGTGTCGATTCATAATGATTAGTTTTCCAATAAAGGAGGACTGTGCTTTAGCAATAGTAAACTTGGTGGTTTGGGGATAAATTTGTTTCTTACCAAGTACAAAACAAAACGATCCGGGTTGTCCCTTCGTCCAAATTTACAAAAATTCCGAAATGAAAATTTCTACTTGCCTTATTTATGCTTGCTTGTGCTTATCAGTTGTCACTTCTTTTGCACAACCCTCTGCCGATTCGTTGATCTTACCTCCTCCGCCCCCAATACCAAGCGTAGAAATGGGCGATTATGAGTTAAAAATGGAAAAGCAAGGCAAGGAAGAACAGTTGGTTTTTACCGCTGCTGGATTGAATGGAAAAGCGAGCATAGAGATTGATGGCGAGGACGAAGCCAAAGAGTTGATTTTTCGCAATGGGGTAGCTCGCCTGCCCTTCGCCACCGACTCTAAAGGGCAATTGCTCGTCCTCAAAAATGAAAACCAAGGCAGTACTCAACTTCGAATTTTTCATACCTCCCAACGCGGCCAGAATTACCGGGTCCGCAGTATCCCACTCTGGCTGTCCATCTTTCCGCCTTTATTGGCCATTTTCTTAGCCTTGATCTTTCGAGAAGTCGTCGTCTCGCTCTTTGCAGGGATCTGGGCCGGGGCCTTTATCGCCAATGGTTTACGGCCGGGGGCACTCTTGCGCTCCTTTTGGGAAGTAATCGATAAATATCTGATCCAAGCCCTCAACGATGGTGGTCACCTCTCGGTCATTGTTTTCTCCTTGCTGATTGGAGGAATGGTAGCCCTGATTTCTCGTAATGGAGGTATGGCAGGAGTGGTGCAGTCGCTTTCTCGCTACGCCCGCTCGCCCCGTAGCACCCAGTTTATCACCTGGCTATTGGGCGTCGCCATCTTCTTCGACGATTATGCCAATACCTTGATCGTGGGTAATACCATGCGCTCGGTGACGGATAAATTTCGCATTTCTCGGGAAAAACTAGCCTACCTCGTCGATAGTACTGCCGCTCCGGTTTCCGCCATTGCCTTATCACCACCTGGATTGGGGCGGAGCTTGGCTATATCCAACTCGGAATCGAG